>OAZW01000014.1_pt1 | contig 306216 bp, 233 predicted proteins | sample 1495231 | NCBI WGS metagenome assembly OAZW01 (sample SAMEA2580062, study PRJEB22360) | human gut metagenome | reverse complement strand
AATACATTTTACCACGATTTTCTTCATTAAATAGTTGCAAGAGACTTAGAATTCAGCCCCTTGTTATATTGATTCTTTCCGGGGAGATCAGTTCGTTTTGTAATCGTATTTTACTTTTGCTAGTTCGTTGTTGGCATCAACGATTTTCTTTTTCAAAGATTCTTTGAAGTCCACGATTTTAGCTTTCAATGCATTGTCGCCAACAGCCAGAATTTGTGCAGCCAGAATACCGGCATTCATGGCCCCGTTGATGGCGGTGGTGGCAACCGGGATGCCCGGAGGCATTTGGGCGATGGCTAAAAGAGCGTCCATTCCGTCGAGAGAGGCGTTGATGGGAACACCTATCACGGGAATTGGTGTCATGGCAGCGATAACACCCGGTAGGTGTGCGGCCATTCCGGCTCCGGCGATGATAACTTCAATACCCCGTTTCTGTGCGTTTTTGGCAAAAGACTCCACTTCAGCCGGAGTGCGGTGAGCGGAGAGGGCATTGATCTCGAAAGGTATGCAAAAGTCGTTTAACACTTTTGCGGCTTTTTCCATTACGGGCAGGTCTGACGTGCTACCCATGATAATACTTACTTTTGGGTCCATATTTTTACCGGATTTTAAATTCAAAGTTGTACTTTTGCGCAAAGTTAAATAAAAAAATGGATTAGAGAGACGATAGGTCTATCATTCAAAAGAGAAATATGCACAGGATGAAAAGAATCAAATTGCATGATCGGTGTTTCCGACTGATGATTGAGGCTGACGTGATCGACCGGGAAATAGAGAGGGTGGGGACTCAAATTAATCGGGAACTGGCAGGAGAACGTCCTTTGTTTCTGGGAGTGTTGAACGGGGCGTTTATGTTCGTGGCTGATTTGTTGAAACATATCACGATTGAGGGGGCGGAAATCAGTTTCGTGAAGATTGCTTCTTATGCCGGATTGTCCTCGACGGGAAAGGTTCAGGACTTGATCGGGTTACGGGAAGATATTACGGGACGAACCGTAGTGATTCTGGAGGATATGATTGATTCGGGAGAGTCTATTATGCATATGAAAAAAATGTTGGAAGAGAAACATCCGAAACAAGTAAAGGTGGCAGCCTTGTTCTACAAACCGAAAGCGTTGAAGTACGACCTGACGATTGATTACAAGTGTATCGCGTTGGAGAATGATTTCGTGGTAGGGCATGGGTTGGATTATGACGGGTTAGGACGTAATTATCCTGACTTGTACGTGGTGGACGAGGGAACAAATGAAAATTGAAAATGAAAAAACAAACTCTCTCCCCCCTTCGGGGTATTGGGCCCGGAAACCGGTCTCGAACCAGCTCTTGCTCGGCAATTCGGAAGCAAGCTTCCCCATTGCTCTCGCTTACTCGCTGGTTTCCCTCTATAAACAGAGGGAGAGTTGAATTACTTTTCGACTTTGGGAAGAGTTACCAGCTCCTCCTCTGTTTATAGAGGAGGTGGCAGCGAAGCTGACGGAGGAGTTTAATTTAAAATTTTAAATTATAAATCTAAAATAAAAAGAATGGCATCAACGAACTTTGTCGATTACGTGAAAATATTTTGTCGTAGTGGAGCCGGGGGGCCGGGATCTATGCATCTTCATCGGGATAAACGTTCTGCCAAGGGAGGACCTGATGGTGGTAATGGTGGACGCGGAGGACACGTGATATTAAAGGGAAACCGGAATTACTGGACCTTGATTCACTTGAAATTCCAGCGCCACGTGTATGCAGAGGACGGGGAGAGCGGGAGTGGGAATTTATGCACGGGAGCTGACGGGAAAGATGTCATTATAGATGTTCCACTAGGAACTGTTGCTCGGGATGCGGATACCGGGGAAACGATTTGCGAGATCACGAAAGACGAAGAGCTTTGTGTTGCTGTCAAAGGGGGGCGTGGTGGTTTGGGTAACTGGAATTTTCGTTCAGCTACAAATCAGACGCCTCGTTATGCGCAGCCGGGAGAACCCCGGGTGGAACGGAATGTTATTCTGGAGTTAAAAGTGCTTGCCGATGTCGGATTGGTGGGTTTCCCGAACGCGGGTAAGTCGACATTGTTATCCGTTGTTTCCGCGGCAAAACCGGAGATCGCGAACTATCCGTTTACCACCTTGGTTCCGAATTTGGGAATTGTGAATTACAGGGATAACCGTTCTTTTGTGATGGCTGATATTCCCGGAATCATTGAGGGGGCGCATCTGGGAAAAGGTTTGGGACTTCGTTTCTTGCGGCATATCGAACGAAATTCTGTATTGTTGTTTATGGTTCCCTCCGATAGTGAGGATATTCACGGGGAGTATAAAATTTTGTTGAACGAGCTAAAACAGTATAATCCCGAGTTGTTGGATAAAAAACGGCTTTTGGCTATCAGTAAATCGGATTTTATTGATAAGGAGCTGATGTCTGAAATGGAGAAAGATTTACCGGATATTCCCTACGTGTTCATTTCTTCCGTGACGGGGAGTGGAATCATGGAATTGAAAGATATGCTGTGGAGGGTCTTGAACGAAGAGTAGCGAACGGCCTTTTCTTATTTTATATTTTTTTCAAGTAAACGGGGTAACCGAATATGTTAATCGCCGTATATTCATAAGAATTTAAATAAATGACTTATGAATTACGGAATTAGTGTATTGTTTCGATTTATTCCCTTGTTGATGGCGTTGATTTGCTTTTTCTTTGGAGGGTATATTTTTGGATCCGGGAATGATGAAGCACGGTGGGTAGCGGGGCCGGTCGTATTTTCATTAGGCGTACTTTGTATCGCGTTGTTTGCCACGGCAGCCACGATTATTCGGCAACTGATCCACACGTATGACCCTGTTGCGAAATATTTATTACCCGGTATGGGATATTTATTCGCTTTAGGAACGATGATTTGGGGTATTTATCTGTTCAGTTCTCCTGAACCGCAGAATTTATTTGTCCCGGGACACGTGATTTGTGGTGTGTCGTTGATTGCGGCTTGTATTTCAACGGCAGCAACTTCATCTACTAAATTCACACTTATTCCGGTGAATTCACACGGGACAAGCGATAAAATTAATCCTAACGGTTTCTCGGCTACCACGGAAACAGTGTTGATCGGTTTAACCGTTTTGTTTTCCACGGTAGCGTGGGTTTGGGCGATAGTATTATTGTCAGGCTCCGGGGGTGATCATTTGGTTGCCGGGAGCGTGATGGCCGGATTGGCTTGTATTTGTACGAGTTTGATCGGGCTGGTTGCAAGTATATCTCGTCAGATCAGGAATGATTATGGCGAGAAGGATCGGAAGTATTGGCCAAGACTGGTGTTTTTCATGGGGACAATCTGTATCGTGGGGGGAATTGTTGAGCTGTTGGCAGCACCTGTCCCCGTGAATACAACCGGTTTTATTCTGATCGGTTTAGGTCTTGTCTGTTTTAGTATTTCCAGTAAGATTCTGTTATTAGCTAAAGTGTGGCGTCATGAGTTCAAGTTGGCGAATCGCATCCCGTTGATTCCCGTGATGACTGCCTTGTTGGCTCTTTTTCTGGGCGCATTCCTTTTTGAAGAGTCTACGGTTGATAATGCATTTTTCGTGCCTGCCCGGGTACTGATCGGTTTGGGTGGTATTTGTTTCTCCCTGTTCTCGATTGTCAGTATTCTGGAAAGCGGGACTTCCAGTAAATAATATCCTTTTGGAGGTTTTGATTTGAGTTTATATTTCCGAGTCGCGGAAACTCTTTTGGGAGAGTTTTCGCGATTCTTTGTTTGTAATCTTTTAAAACGTGGTAGAATTCGTTATTTTCGCCTCCGAAATAAAAGAATAAAGTCATGGCTAAAAAAGAGAAGGTACAGGAGATGTTTAACGGGATCGCACCGAAGTACGATTTGTTGAATCATCTGTTGTCTATGGGTATAGATAAGAGTTGGCGTAAGAAGGCAATGAAAGTTGTCGGTGCGGGGCGAAAGGATTTGGTGTTGGATATTGCTTGCGGGACGGGAGATTTTTCGATCGAGGCGTTGAAACATGGAGTGAAACGAGTGGTCGGGGCCGATATTTCGGAAAATATGCTGGCCGTGGCACGGGGGAAAGCGAAAGCAAAGGGGTTATCTGATCAGCTTGATTTTCAGTTTGGGGATAGCGAGAACCTCACCTTCGACTCGAATACTTTTGATGCCGTGACAGTTGCTTTTGGCGTGCGTAATTTTGAACATCTTGAATTAGGACTGACAGAAATGTGTCGGGTGCTGAAACCCGGGGGAAAGGTGGTTATTCTAGAATTTTCGACGCCTGAACATTTCCCGATGAAACAGTTGTATAATTTTTATTTTAAACATATTCTGCCTTTTGTGGGAGGAGTGATTTCCGGAAACCGGAAGGCGTACGAATATTTGCCAGCCTCCGTGTTCGCGTTTCCGCAGGGGAAGGATTTTCTGGATATTATGCGGAGTGCCGGTTACTCGAATGTTTCGCAACAGCGGCTGACTTTTGGAATTGCCAGTTTGTATGTAGGAGAGAAATAAAAGAGGCTGTGTCAAAAGGTATTTTATCCTCAAAAACTCCTCCGTCACTTCGTGCCACCTCCTCTATAAACAGAGGAGGAGCTGGTGACTCTTCCCGAAGACAGGGAGTATTTCAACTCTCCCTCTGTTTATAGAGGGAGTACGGCGAAGCCGGGAGGGAGTTTGAAAAATGACTTTTGACACATCCTCTTTTATTTTACCATTCAACAGCATCGCGGTTGATCGGCATGGTCATGCATCTTGCACCACCACCTCCGCGGGGAAGTTCTGATCCCTCGATGGTGATCATGTATTTTTCGTATTTGCTCAGATCGACTTTGTTGCTGATCACGTCGTTAGCACGAATAATCTCGAAACCGGCATTGTTCATGGCTTCAACGGTATAATTGTTGCGTGCGTAGCCTAACACTTTACCCGGGGCCACGCAGAAGAAGTTTGCACCACTATGCCATTGTTCTCTCTCCATGTTCCAAGTTTCGTCTTCTCCACCGCAATACACGGGTTCCAAGTCCATACCCAGTTTTTTCAGGGCGTGTAACAATGTCTTTTCCCGGCGGATGCTGATTAGTTTCCCGTGTTGAATCTTGATGTGAACCGTCTGGTAATTGCCCGGACTCATGATCAAGGGTTCGTAAACCATACATTTGTCCTTATCCAGGAAAGTGAACACCATATCCAGGTGAATGAAGGATTCCGGGGAATGGGGTAGTTCCTGTACAAGAATATGTTGTACCTTGTCTTCGTTTCGGTTGATAAAGTTATACATCAAGGCGTCGATAGCGCGGGTTGACGTGCGCATACCGTTACCGATAACCAATATATCATCCCGTGCAATCTGTACATCACCGCCTTCGATGGTTAATTTACGAAGGGGATCAGATTCCGTGTTCAAACTTAACGTTTTGGTGTTAAATCCGGGCGTGAAGTCAAAAATAGATTGCATGATGATTGCCTCACGATCACGAACAGCGTTAGCCATCCTACCAATAAGTACTTCGTTGTACATACTCATGGAGGCGTCGCGGGTGAAGAAGAAATTATGTAACGGGCGCAAGTCGTACCAATCTTTATTCAAGAATTTGGTCAACGTGTCGCGTTTCATTTCAACCCCTTCGATCAGCAAACGGGCCAAATTTTCTGCATCTTCATCCAACAATTGATCTTTAATTGATCCTTTGGGAGTTACTTCGGCAATAAAAGGCTCTATCTTTTCGATGCGGTTCAACACTTCCAGTTTGATGGCATCGTCTTTTAAAATGTTTGTCAGGAGGTCTTTGACCTGGTAGGTTTTCGTGATTTTACCTAAAACCTCACTGAGTTGCTTGTATTCTTTTCGTGCGATTGATAAATTTAGAATATCGCTATAGAGCGCCCTCTCAGCGTTCTCGGGAGTCATGTTTTCTACCTCCTCGCCTGGTGTATGGAGTATTACTCCATTCAGTTTTCCGATTTCGGATTGAACATTTACCTCTACAATCTTAGACATATATGTGTTTTTTTGATTACATGGCAAAATTACGATATAAAGGTTGATAAACCTTATAAATCACCACTATAATTATGCAAAAGGTGAAAATAAATATGCACTATTTAAAAGGAGAAAGGGATACATGACGTACCCCTTTCAATATCTCGAAGAGTTGTCCGGCCTCTCCGAGCTGGTTGCATCTTAAATATTTTGAGTATACAATTCGAGTTTTTCCATCACTTTCAGAATTGTCTATATACATCCATTTCAATCGTGGAATATTTCACCTAAATATTCTTTGCAAAATTATAATTTAAAATTGATAATAACAAATAAACGTCAACATAATTATCGGTTGGTAGGGACTATTGGTGTAATGCTTTGTTTTGTGTTTGTAATACAAGAAACCACCCCAAGATAACCTGGGATGGCTTTTGATAACCCAAACGGAATTTTGCAAATGATGGGTTATTTTTTATGTGTGAACTTTAGAATCTAAATCCAATTTTCAACATCGGGTTAGATAGAAAATCAAATCCGTGAGTGTCTGATGATAGGAGTTTCAACCCGACTTGTGGTCGGATGTTATATACCGTGTAGTCATAGGCAATCGGTCGAATTTCGATAGAAATAAAAAGTGCTTTGGAGACGAAATAATCGAATCCGGTGACACCGGCAACCCGGTACCCGAAAGCTTCTCCAATAGATTTTCCTAGATAGGATTCGTCATCCGCTTTTGCTTCTTGTTTCCCGTAAGAGAATCCAAATTCACCTCCATAACGGAAAAATAGTTTGTCATATTTGGTTTTCACGAATCTTTCCGCTCCGAGGACGATAGAATATTTTATTTTATCTTTTGATGTTACGAAATTGTAATCTGGAATGTCTCCGGTTTCGAATTTTCCATCCGTGCTGTTACCGGGTAAAGCTTGGTACTCGGGATTATGCTTGAATGAAAATCCTCCCATTGCTTTCAGCGCCCATTTTTTCGCAAACATCCATCTGAATTCGAAATTCAGTGACAACTGTTTATCGAACCAGCTGGTTTGTGGGGCGGAGATATTGTAGGTGCTCAAATCCGGGGCCGGGGCTTCCATGCCGACAAACGAGCCTACACCTAAATTTAAAGAGACGGATTTGTCCCCTTTCTTTGGTGTAAAATCATCTTTTGTTTGTGCGTTGGCAAGCAGTACCGATCCTGTCATGATGATAGCAATTGTCAATACTCTTTTTAGCATATATACAAATTTAGTGAATGTCAGTGGGGATTTCCCCACTGGCATTGGGTTTTACTTATTCGGCAAGTGCTGCTTCTGCGGCATCAATAGCTGCTTGTAAACGGTCAACACGTGCTTGTAGTTCAGGTTGGATTTCTTTGAGTTTTGAAATCTCGTTGTTGAGAACATTAATTTCTGCCTGGTATTCTTCATTTTGTATTCTGATGTAAGCTTCTAATTCTTCGTTCTTTTCTTCGTCACTTGCAAGAGCATTGAATTCTTTGATGGATTGCTCTGCTTTAGCGATGGCTTCTTCTGCTGTTTTTATCTCTTTTTTGTAGGTCTCTATTTGCTCATTGATGCCTTCGATGTCTGAAGAAGTTAGAATTTCCAACAGGTGATTAATACGCTCTATTTGAGAGCTTAATTCATTAGCTTCTCTTATTAATGTGGTGTATGCTGAATTCTCTAAAGCCGCTTCTGCTTCTTCTTTTTTCTGTTCAGCCGCCTCAATGTTGGCTACCGCTTCATCCCAATCTGCTTTGGCTTGATTCATCTCTGCCAGTAACGTTTCGGTTGTTTTGGCTGCATTGTCAACGATCGTGTTGAATTCATCGGCTAGTAACGTTGCGATTTCTAATTCATCAATTGCTTTTTGTACCTTAACAACAAGTTCACCTTGATTGATTTCCGAAACAGCAGCAACAGCATCATTGTATGCTTTTTGTGTGATTGTGACATTTTCTTTTGCCTTTTCGTATGCTGTTTCATTTTCTTCAAGAGCTTTGGTGGCATCAGCGATATCTTTTTTAGCTGTTGCTAATGCGGCATCGTTTGCTGTTACGGCATCGCTTGCTTTAGTCAGTTCAGCTAAAGCTTTTGCTTCATTTGTCTTGGCAACACCCAATAAAGCTTCTAGCTCGGCTTTCTTCTCAGGAGTAAGATCCGGATCTTTCAGCTCGTTGGTATATTTTACCACCACGCCTTTTTTCGCATCGTAATCTGTTTGGGCAGCAGTCTTTTTATTATTTAATTCGCTTACTTTACTTTCGTAAGTAGCTTTGTCTTTTGTCGCTTTTTCAAGTTTCGTTTTTTGTTCGTTGATTATTTCTTCAAGTGGTGTCAAAGCAGCTTTTGCAGCTTTTGCAGCTTTCTCTAATTTTCCTAAATTTGCTTTTGTTTCAGCTAGTTCTTTTTCAGCTTCTTCTTTTGCTGTCGTTTTCATTTCAATAGTGGTTGCTTGTTTCTCTTTCTCGGCAGTAATCTTGGTTGTGATATTTTGTTCAAATTCAGGATATCCTGGGAAAGAGAATGTTCTTTTAGTTCCTTTGCTTGTTATAACTGTTATTTCGAACGGAGAGACCAATTTTTTCGTGGGATTGCTGTTGTAATCCTCTTTTGCTTTTTCGTAAGCCTTTTCTTTGGTACTAGCCTCTTGCTTGGCCGTTTCCACTGCTTGTTCTGCATCACAAATAGCTTTCAATAATTTTTTTGCTTCGTCAGCAGTATTGATCATTTCTGCCGTTTTGGAATCAAGCTCTTTGGTAAGTTCTTCAAGCTTTGTATTAAGTTCATTGATTTTTTTTTCAATAGCGGCGTCTGTCAGCGTTTTTGAGGCTTCAAGCTCAGCAATAGCTTCTTTTGCAGTGGTTACTTTTTCTTGATTTTCTTTTATTATTTCTTGGAAACTAGCGAGGTGCACCTCGAAATTATCAGAAATGAGATTCTTGTACCGATTTACTCTGTCTTCGTTATTGGCGATTTCGTTTTGATTATTACGAAGTTTCCGCAGGGCTTTGACATAGTCTGCATACATTTGCTCTAGTTCCGGGTTGAGTTTACCGGCAATAATGGCGGCATTTAATTTGTTCAAAAAATCTTGTTGCTTGTATGCTTCCTCGGCTTTACGAGTTTCGTATTCAAGTTCATAAATTTTTTGTTGATATTCATTTGCTATTTCTGCTGCTTTTGCTTCATTCCGAATCTTTTCAGCTTCTGCAAGTAGTTTTTCAGCTTCAGCTTCCGTTTTGGCTGCATTGGCTTCTGCGATCAAACGTTCAATTTCAAGGCGAGCTGTTTCATTTTTAGCTTCATTCTCTACTTTCAATTTTTCGATTTCTGCCAGTAATTTTTGAGCCTCTCCTTGTGCTTGCAGCATTTCGGCTTGTGCCTTCAGCCATTCCGTTTTTGCGGTACGGATTTGTTCAACTGTAGCAGATTCTTTGTCATCCACGCAGGATGACAATAAGGCGACAGTTATCAACACAAATAATAAACTTATTTTTCTCATAACACCTTGTTTTTTAATTAAACATTTAATAATTCAATAATTTATTTAATACATTTACAAACGCCTCGTTGTATTTTGTTGACAAAAGTATGGTATAAAATTTACATGTGCAAATAATATTCAACATTTTTGTAGTTATATATTACCTTTATTAAAACTTTTCTCATGATAATTCTCGTAATTTTGAACTATGAAATTGGATATAGGAGAGATTATAAGGCAAGAGTTCGAGAAAAGTGGTTTGAGTGCCAGCCAGTTCGCTCGTATGATTAACAAAGAAAGGACGTTGGTATATCATCTTTTCAAGCGTCAATCTATTGATACAGATTTGTTGTATCAGATTTGCATGGTGTTGAATGTGGACTTGTTTAGTCTGTTCTCGGAGAAGTTGAGACAAGAAAATAATATTATTGGGGCATGTCATTCCCAAAAAGCAGAGAGTGTATCGTCCAAACGAAAGATTATGCTGGAGATAGAATTGGATGATGAAGAGTATCAAAAAATGATCCAAAAAGCATTGAACATATAGCCCTTCAATTATTCTTAATTCCGGAATTCGATACAAACAATTGTTTCCACGCTCATAGGTAGTCGGGGAAATAGTGATTTGTCCCAGTAAAGTGGGCATTCAAATGAAATTTCTATCTGATGGGGTTATTATCCTGTTTTCAAATTGTTATGATAGACTTATTCGGATGTTAATAATTACTATTGTAATTTAATATATTGTTATTTTGATAGGAGCGGAATAGGGGAGGAATGGGAGCGGAATGGGAGCGGCTCGCAATATGATAACAAGATAATCCTGTTTTGGTAACGTTATTTTACATTATTTTGCATTGAATTTTTGTAGAACACCCCTAAATCCGTGAGTGTTGAAACACGAATTTAGGGTATTCTTGAATAATTCTCGTTTTGTTGGTTGCCCTCGCTTTTGCGAATATCAAGGATGCGGATTTATCCGGAATATAACCGCGTGTGGTTTATATATCCAGTTTCACCACGGTAATTCCCGAGCCTCCCATTTGTACGTGTTCATCCCCGCAGGAACCCACGACCGGATTGGTCTTTAAAAAATCCCGTATGATTTGTCGGAGGGCTCCTGTACCTGTTCCATGCAAGATGCGTAGGTCTTTCATGTTTAGCATAACGGCATTGTCAATGAATTCCGATACTTTCATGAGCGCCTCGTCTCCCCGTAGTCCTCGTACGTCGATCTCCGGTTTGAAATCCATACGTTTCTGGCTGATGTTTTCCAGGTAATTGGAAGAGGGGCGTGGCGTCCTGTTTTGCGTGATTTTCTTGGCTGCACTGTTCGATATTTTCGAGAGGCGTTCCACTTTCACGGTGGTCATGAGACCGCCGAGAGCGATAACCGCGTTTTTCTCGTTAATTTCGATAATTTCACCCACGGCTTTATTATCCAGTTGCACGAGATCTCCTTTGCTGAAAATTGGCGCCTGTTGCTGTTGATCGGTCTCTTCAGACGTGGAGGTTTGGGAGCGTTTCCCTTTTTCCTTTTGTTTCTTTTCCCGGTTTTTCAATTTCTCGATTTTTCTCTTCAGTCGTTCTTCCTCTTCTTCTTCGCTGAACAGTAACCGTCGTTTTTCTTCCTCGAATGTTTGGCGAGCCAGTCGGGTTTGCTCCTTTTCGGCTTGACTTTCTTTGATTTGCCGGATGGTATTTTCTATCGTTTTGTTCGCCCCGGAGATGAGTTCTTTGGCTTTCTCTTGGGCTTCTTGGATAATTGTTTTCCTGAGTTTGGAGGCATCGTCCAGTTCTTTTTTATAACGTTCTAGCACTTCTTCCAAGCGTTTTTCATTTTCATGGATGCGTTTCCGTTTTTCTTCCCAGTAACGTTTATCCCGTAGGATTTCTTTCAAGTGCTTGTCGAAATTTACCCGGTCTTCACCGATCTTGCTGGCGGCATCGTCCAAAATCTCTTTGGGTAACCCGATTTTCTTGGCGATTTCAAATGCAAAAGACGAACCCGGTTTTCCGATTTCCAGTTGGAAAAGCGGCAACATCCGATGGCTGTCATAAAGCATGGCCCCGTTTGCAATTCCGGAAGCTGAAGAGGCAAAATGTTTTAAATTGGTGTAGTGTGTCGTGATGACACCTCTCGTTTGGTTATTATTTAAAGCATTTAAAATGGCTTCAGCTATCGCTCCGCCCAGCATGGGTTCGGTTCCCGTACCGAACTCGTCGATCAGGATAAGCGTGTCCTGCGAGGCGTAACGGATGAAATTCTTCATGTTTACCAGATGCGAGCTGTATGTACTCAAATCATTTTCAAGAGACTGTTCGTCTCCCATGTCAATGAGTATTTTGTGGAATATCCCGAATTTACTGGATTCTTCCACGGGTACGGGTACGCCGCATTGGAACATATATTGTAATAAACCGGCTGTTTGCAGGCAGACTGATTTACCACCCGCGTTAGGACCGGAAATCAGGATGATTCGCTGATCTTCATTTATTTCAATATCCAAAGGAATAACCTCTTTCCCGTTTGCTTTCAAGCTTAAGTAGAGTAGGGGATGTTTTGCTCTGTACCATAGCATGGAAGGGGTATCTTCAAAGAGAGGCACAATGGCATTCACCCGGATGGCAAAGAGTGCTTTTGCTCGCACGAAATCCACGAATGCCATGAAATCATAGGCCGGGATCAAGTCATATATATAAGGACGCAAGTCGTCGGCAAATTGCCGGAGAATACGGGTGATTTCCCGTTTCTCTTCCAGTTGCAGTTCCCGGATTTCATTGTTCGTCTCGATGATTTCCGCGGGTTCGATATAAGAGGTTTTCCCGGTGGTGGATTCATCATGCACGATACCATTTAATTTCCGCTTGAAGGCGGCAGGCACGGGAATCACCATTCTACCGTCCCGGATAGCAATGTTGCTGTCCTTGTCGGCCCATCCTTCCTCCTGTGCTTTCTGCAACAGGGATTGCATACGTCGGGAGATTCCGGATTGCTTTTTAGCAATGCTATGACGTATGTTGCCTAAAGCGGGTGAGGCGGTATCCTTAATTGTCCCGAATTTTGAAACGATCGAGTCCAGACGTTGCAGGATATAGGGGAATACCCGTACGTCTCCGGCCCGGGCTACCAGATGAGGGTAAACTTCTTGTTTGGTGTTGAAGAAACGCATGATGGCGTTCAGCGACTCCAGTGAATTTTTTAAGACAACCAGCTCGTTTACTTCCAGAAACAAACCCTCTACTTTTATACGCAGCAAGAAGGGACGGGCATCATGGTAATAGGAGACCGGAAAGTTCTCTTCCTCTTGACAGATCCGCATGAATTCGGAGGTTTCGGCCAAAGAGGTTTCGATCCATCCGGCATTGGTGGAGAACTTGATGTCGCTGACCAGTTCCCGGCCCATGTCACTCAGGCAGTTATTGCTGATAAGTTGTCTTATTTTGTCGAATTTTATTTTAGATTCAAAATTTTCGGGATAAATCATATTGAATTGAAAATTGAAAGTACAAAATTGAAAATTACTTGTTCGAGATCATGAACTTGTGTGTCGTTCCCTGATCTGTTTTGATGAGGACGTAATCATCCGGCTTGATCTTGTCCGCGTGTTTCGGGAGATACCGAATGATGAGATTACCCATCATTTCCTTGCCCAATGTGAGGGGGGTACAGTCCACTTCCAGGTAGTCGGGTTTGAAAATCGACAGGATCGATATGTTCTTTTTGCCCGTGTTGATCAGGTTTATGATCTGGTGTTTCGTCTCAGCCTGTTTTAAGTGGATCGTGTCCGTGGTGAAACGTAAGTTACCCACCACGATGGGGTAGGTTGTCGGGATGTCAACCGATTTCGTGATGACTTCTCCTTCTAAACGCAATACGATGTTCGGGGGAGTGGCGTTCGTGTACACGATAATCTTTTTCGAGAACACGCCGGGGCGGTCTTTCGGGTTGAACGTGACGGTGACCACGCTACTGTCTCCGGGAGGAATGGGTTTCCTGTTCCATTTGGGAGTAGTGCAACCACACGTGGTTTCGATAAATTTTATCAACAGGGGTGCTTTCCCTTTGTTTGTAAATTTAAATTCGTGAGTTACTTTTCCCCCGTTTTCCTGCACGAGTCCCATGTTGAACGTGGTCTTTTCAAACGCGATCTTGGCTCGTTGAGCGAATGATAGCGTGGGGATGAAAAGTAATATTACATATATAAATATCTTCATCTGTATTTCTTTTTGTTTGTGGAAAATTGGAATACAAAAATACAAAAAGGGTTGGAAAAGATTGGTTTATGTCGGAATAAAACGTATCTTTGCGGCGTTAAAATTATTATTAAATATAAAAGACTGTACATCATGTATTTGACATCAGAAAAGAAAGAAGAACTTTTTTCACAGTACGGGAAGTCTAATAAAGATACCGGCTCTGTTGAGTCACAAGTAGCTTTATTTTCCTACCGTATCGCTCATTTAACTGAGCATTTAAAGAAAAACCACAAAGATTTCGCTACTCAAAGATCTTTGATTAAATTGGTTGGAAAACGTAGAGCGTTGCTTGATTACATGAAGAAGAGAGATATCGATAGATATCGTGCTATCGTTAAAGCATTGAATTTACGTAAATAATTACATAAAAACGACCCGGGTCGTCCGGGTCGTTTTACTTTTAATCCTCCCCTCCTCCTCCTTTTATCTAAAAAGAATTCCGTTAAAATGTTTAGTATTTTAACAGTTTTATTATTTCTATGAACATTATTGAAAAAAGCATTACCCTGAAAGATGGTCGGGTAATAACATTGGAAACCGGAAAATTAGCCAAACAAGCGGACGGTGCTGTCATGCTGAAAATGGGCAACACGATGTTGTTGGCTACGGTTTGTTCTGCGCAAGAGGCCGGTCCGGACGTGGACTTCATGCCTTTGTCGGTAGATTATAAAGAAAAATTTTCAGCGGTAGGACGTTTCCCCGGTGGTTTCACCCGTAGAGAGGGAAGAGCTTCCGATTACGAGATTTTGGTATCCCGTCTAATTGACCGGGCTCTGAGACCTTTGTTCCCGGATGATTACCATGCAGAAACTTTCGTGCAGGTAACGTTGTACTCGGCTGATGAAGAGTCTATGCCGGATTGTTTGGCCGGATTGGCTGCCTCTGCAGCTATTGCCGTGAGTGATATTCCTTTCCACGGTCCTATTTCCGAGGTACGTGTAGCTCGTGTGAATGGGGAATTTATGATTAACCCTACCAAGAGCGAGTTGGCAACTGCCGATTTGGATATTATGGTTGCTGCAACCTACGAGAATATCATGATGGTTGAGGGTGAGATGAACGAGGTTTCTGAGAAAGAAATGCTCGACGCTATTAAATTTGCTCATGAAGCTATTAAAGATCATTGTTTGGTTCAAATGGAATTGGCAAAAGCCGTGAATAAAGAAAAACGGGCTTATTGTCATGAAGTGAACGATGAAGAGTTGCGTAAAGACATCTGGGCTAAATGTTACGATAAAGCGTATGCTGTTGCCCGTCAATGTAATGCAGACAAGCATTTACGCGAAAAGTTATTTACCGAAGTGAAAGAAGGATACTTGGAATCACTTCCGGAAGAAGAGAGAGATGCGAAGAAGAATATGGTTGCCCGTTATTATCATGACGTGGAGAAAGAGGCTGTACGGAGAATGATTTTGGATGAGGGGTTACGTCTGGATGGACGTACGACCGAACAGATTCGCCCGATCTGGTGTGAGGCCGGACCTCTTCCGGGACCTCATGGTTCTTCTATCTTTACCCGCGGTGAAACGCAATCATTGTCCACGGTAACTTTAGGAACCAAGCTGGATGAAAAGATTATAGATGAGGCTACTGAACAAGGAAAAGAAAAATTCTTGTTGCACTATAACTTCCCGCCGTTCTCAACGGGAGAGGCAAAAGCCAGTCGCGGTGTGGGTCGTCGTGAAGTAGGACATGGTAATTTGGCTCATCGTGCGTTGAAACGTATGTTGCCGGACAACTATCCTTACACGGTACGTGTTGTTTCTGATATTTTGGAATCTAACGGTTCATCTTCCATGGCAACGGTATGCGCCGGAACTTTGGCATTGATGGATGCCGGTATTCCGATCAAGAAACCGGTAACGGGTATCGCTATGGGATTGATCACCGATAACGAGAAATATGCCGTGTTGTCTGACATCTTGGGTGACGAGGATCACTTGGGAGATATGGACTTCAAGGTAACCGGAACGGTAGACGGTATCACCGCCACCCAGATGGATATTAAAGTAGACGGTCTTCCTTACGAGATTCTGGAGAAAGCTCTGGATCAAGCCCGGAGAGGTCGTTTACACATCATGAATATTATTAAGGAAACCTTACCTGAACCTCGTCCTGACTTGAAACCGCACGCACCGCGTATGGTTACGCTTACGGTGGATAAGGATCAGATCGGAGCGATCATTGGCCCCGGAGGAAAGATTATTCAGGATATTCAGGAGAAATCCGGAGCGGTTATCGTTATTGAAGAAGTGGGTAATCAGGGTATCGTGGATATTGCTGCCACCAATGCAGAATCTATCGAGATTGCCGTTGCCCGCATCAAGGCTATTGCTTGCAAGCCTGAAGTCGGAGAGATTTACGAGGGAGTTGTAAAGACAATCACCGCTTTCGGTGCTTTCGTGGAGTTCTTGCCGGGTAAAGACGGTTTGTTGCACGTGTCCGAGATCGATCACAAACGCGTAGAGAAAGTGGAGGATGTATTGAAAGAGGGAGATCGGGTACGTGTGAAATTGATCGATATTGATCCGAAAACCGGAAAATTCAAACTTTCCCGTAAGGTGTTGTTGCCTAAACCGGAAGGTATGGAGCAAAATGATCGTCAAAATCGCGGTGAACGCCAAGATAGAGGCGAACGTCAAGATCGCGGACCGAGACAAGATCGGGGAGATCGTCCCCATCGCGACAGAGGTCCTAGACCGGAAAGAAAAGAAAATCAAGAATAATATGTAAGTCATTGATTTTGTCATTCTGAATGGAGTGAAGAATTTCCTCGAATATAAGGGGAGATTTTTCACTCCGTTTCTTTTGTCGTCGAAAATTGATTTTATTCCCGTGTCTGTGGAATTTGGAAGAAAACGGGAAGATGCAGGATAAAATAAAAAAAAGATTATCTTTGTTTGAATTTTGTTTATTGGCTATTATATCCGGCTGCATATATGAAAGTGTCAGAAGATATTGATGTTCAGATGTTGAACGAGTTCAAGCAAGGGCGTTTGGAGATGTTGTACAGGCGTCTGTATCCAGCACTATTGTTGTATGCCGTGCGGTATGCGGGAGAACAAAATAGTTTTCTGGCCGAGGATTGCGTGCAGAATGCGGTGTTCAACGCTTGGAAAAGACGACTGCAATTTGAGTCGGTGGAGTCATTGAAATCTTTCCTTTATATTTCTATCAAGAATGAAATTGTTAGCCTTCACCGGAAGGCGAAAGCGAGTGAGCGTTATTTGTCACAACTGGAAGAGGACGTGTTTTTTCAGAATAGCGTGATTGACCAGGAGACTCAATTATTACTATATTATGCTATCCGGAGTTTACCGGAAAGGGAGCGACAAATTTTTGAATTGAGTTTTATTGAAGGGTTGAAAATTACGGATATTGCTGAACAATTGAACGTGTCGGAGAGTACGGTGAAGAAGACGAAGGCCAAAGCGTTGGATATTTTACGGGAAAAGTTGCCGAGAGAGTTATTTTTATTCTTTTTTGTTTTGAAAAGCTGATTTCTATTTTGTCAGTTAAAATTTCTGTATCGTTATCTTTCTGAATATGTATTATTTACGACATATTTTTGTTCGATAGATAATTTTTTCTGAAAATAAATGTGAATTTTTTACCCTTTTTTTAAGTGATTGCGTTCTATGGATGATTCAATTAAGAAACAGGATATAAAGTGTGATATAATGGAAAAATTAGAAGAACAGGTCTTTAAAATTTCACGGTTGATCTTCAAGGAGGTGACGGGGACGATTTCGGATGAAGAGCAACGCTATCTGGAATGGTGGCGGGGAAGGAATCCGGATAACGAGCGGTTGTATCGTGAGTTGAAGGATGGGCAGCGAGTGATGGGTGAGGTGAAACAGTTGGAGGGAGTGGAGGTGATACGTCCATTGGAAGGGATGCACCTGCGTATTCGTGAGGAAGAACGACGATTGAGACAGAGAAGATGGCAGTGGGGAGTGGCTGCCGCGGCTGTTGTGGCCGTGTTCGTGGGGTGTTTTTATTTGTTCCCGGTCGATGATAGACAGGAGTCCATGCCTTTGGCAAAGACGGAACAACCCATTAAAGCCGGGGGTGTACGTGCTGTTTTGAGATTGGAAGATGGACGGGTGGTTGATTTGGAGACTTTGGCAGAAGGAGTGAAAGTGGGAGGTATGGATGCCGTGAAGATTGATGAGCGGCGATTATCGTACGCGGGACAAGGAAAGGTTGAGGGAGAGAAAAGAAAGAAATTAGTGTATAATGAGGTGGAAGTACCGAGGGGAGGAGAGTTCGATTTGATCTTGGCGGACGGGACTACCGTGTGGTTGAATGCAGGGAGTAAGTTGCGTTATCCGGTGGAGTTCGTAGGCAAAGAACGACGGGTGTTCTTGGAGGGTGAGGCCTATTTTTCGGTGACTAAAGATGCGGATATGCCGTTTCGGGTGGAGATATTGCAACAGACGGTAGAGGTGTTGGGAACCGAATTTAACGTGTCCGGGTATATGGATGAGGCGGCGATTTACACGACCTTGGTGACCGGAAAAGTAAAGGTGGCAACTGATAGCGGGGAAAATATGGTACTTGCACCTGGGGAACAGAGTATGTTGGATTGTCGGGACGGGCATCTTGACAAACGGGAGGTGGATGTAGAGAAAGTGATTGCTTGGAAAAAGGGAATGTTTATTCTTGAGGAGCAAACTTTGGAGCAGATCATGCAGAAATTTGCAAGGTGGTATGATATGGAGGTTGTGTACCGGGATGATGAGTTGAAAAACATTATCTTTAAAGGGGTCGTGCCGCGGTATACAGAGTTGAGAGAAGTGCTGAATATTTTGGAAAAAACAAATGAGGTGAAATTTGATATAGAAGAAAGGACGGTGATCGTTTTCAAATAAAAAAGAGGGGAATCCGGCAAGATTCTCCTCGTCATAAATAAACATCTGTTGGCTCAGATGAATGTTTAATTAAATGCTTTACAAAGTTATGAAAAAAAATCGACGAACGGGCAATCCCTATTGGATAAGATTGCCGCAAAAATTGATTGCTATGGGTTTAAGGGTATTTTTACTCGTTTGCGTGATAAATACGGTCAGCGCGGCGGGCTTCTCGCAAGGGAAGAAATTGGATGTGGATTTCACGAACAGCACGATTGGGGCCGTGCTGGATTACCTGAAAGAGAAGGCTGGGTATGATTTTGTTTACCGGAAAGGTGTTGTTCGGGTAGATGATGTGGTGACGTTAAAATTAAAGGATGCGACGGTTGAAAAAATTCTGGATGCCGTGTTGCGGGAGAATGGGTACAACTACGAGGTGGTGGATAAGGTAGTTGTGGTTACACGTGCAAAAGCGGTTCCCGTTGTACCTACCGTGGAAGTGGTGAAAGGGCAGGTAAAGGATGCAAGCGGTAAGCCTTTACCGGGTGTGACGGTGATGTTAAAAGGTACGTCAGTGGGTACAGCCACGAATATTGACGGGAAATATGAGATCAAAGTACCGGCAAAAGAAGGCGTGGTGATTGTGTTCTCCTTCGTGGGGATGAAATCGCAAGAGATGAAGTTTTCAGGCCAGAAAGTGCTTAATGTGGTTCTTTTGGAGGACGTGGAACAGATGGAAGAGGTGATCGTTACGGGGTATTCGACTCGAAAGGTGAGCGAGATGACTGGTGCGGTACAACAATTCCGGGGAAAGAATATCGCTCAATCGGCCACGGGTGGTAGTTTGATGAACGCGTTAAAAGGACACACGACTGGATTGCAGATTACGGGTAGTAGCGGTGTTCCGGGAAGTGACGGAGATTTGCTGTTACGCGGTACAGGAACGTTATATAGTTCCAATTCTTTATCCACGACGTCTTCTTTCCCATTGATCGTGATAGATGGTGTGATCACCGATTACACGAGTATTAACGGGGTGGTATCTCCATCGGATATTGCAGATATTACGGTGTTGAAAGATGCTGCTTCTACCGCTATTTACGGTTCCCGGGCCGCAACGGGAGTGATCGTGGTGACAACGAAAAAAGGTGCAAAAGATCGTATGACAGTAGCACTGGATATGAAATTAGGTATCAGTACTCCGAATTTTGGAAAATTGGAGTATATGAATTCACAGGAGTTGCTGGATTATGGAAAGATGGCATTACGTAATTGGTGGAATACGAATGAGAGTTTACGTGCAAAATATGCCAATCAGGAAACTTTCATACAGGATACATTGGGAACGTTATATAATAATTTTGACGTAACGAAAACGACTAATTGGAGAGATCTGGTTTATCGTAACGGTTTAAGTAAGGATGTGGCAATGAGTATCCGTGGTGGTGGAGATAAGATCCAGTATTATTTTTCATATAACTATTATGATGAGGAGGGTACACAGATCGGATATGATCTGACACGCCATTTGTTCAAGTTGCGGTTGGATTTTGATGTGATGAAATATTTATCGTTTGGGGTGAATCTGAGCGGAACGTTTGAGAAAAATATTACAGCCAATTCCGATGATGATTCCATGGAAAGTTATCATCCTTGGGTGACGCCCTATAACGAGGATGGAACGTTGAAGTACAACATCAAATCTTGGAAGAATTACACGATGGACCCGACTCCGTTGAGTAATCCGTTGCAGGATAATAAATATAATAACGTGACGGATTTGAAGAATAATCTGTTCGGTTCGTTCTCTGCAACATTGAAGCCTTTCAAATGGTTGTCTTTTTCTTCGACAAATACATTGACTTTGACGAATGTCAATACAAATGATTATTTGGATAGTCGTACTTATAGTGGTAATCATAGCCGTAATGAGATGAGTAACGGTGTTTTGAAGGTGGATGATGAACGGAGCTGGACTTTTTTGACATCAAATATTTTACGTTTGCAACATAGTTTCGGTGAGCATAACCTGAGTGGTTTGGTAGGTCAGGAATGGTATGAACGTCACACTCGTTCGTCACATATTGAAATGTATGACCAGATGATTGCCGGAGAACGTAACGTAGGTGGTTTTTCGAAACAAGGGGATAAAACGAATCCGGCTGTGATTCCGACAGGTGCAGAGCGGGAGTCCGGTAGTTTCTCTGTATTCTCGGAGGTAAACTATAATTATGCAGGTAAATACATGGCTTCGGCTTCTTTCCGTACAGACGGTTCAACGAATTTCGGTAAGGACAATCGTTATGGAACGTTCTATTCATTTAGTGGATCATGGCTTGTTTCTCGGGAAGCTTTTATGGCACGTCAGGACGTGGTGTCTAACCTGAAATTGAGAATGAGTTATGGTACGTCAGGTAAAGAGGCGGGAATGGATTATCTGAACTACACGCTTTATAGTACAAGTAACACGACGTTTGACTATTACCGGGATCATCCGGTTTATCAATCGGCTTACGGGGCAACCATTAACCAGTTGGGGAATGATCAGTTGTCGTGGGAAACAGCATATAATCTGAATATTGGGGTGGATGTGGCGTTATTGAATAACCGTATTTCATTGTCTGCGGATTGGTATAAACGGCGGAATAGCGATTTGATTATGAGTACGACTCTGCCGGCTGCAAATGGCGTGGGAAGACAATACCAGAATGTGGGAGAGATGGAGAACCGGGGAGTGGAATTGGTGTTGAACACGCACACGGTGAAAGGGGAAGAATTTAACTGGTTTACGACATTGACGTTCAGTTATAATAATAATGAGTTGACTAAATTGGATCAGGAAAAATTGACTCGTAGCGGTTACAAAACCTTCTATGAAGGGGATAATATTGACGAGTTGAAGAAAGTGAAAGTTACGGGAGTTGACCCGGAGACCGGTTTTGCTCAATATGCTCGGGTGGAAGAAGACGGTAGTACGAATATCGTGGGTTCTCTGTCGGAAGCCGTGCTTGGTAACGGGGAGCTGAGTTACGTGAATATCGGTTTGTCGCGTGCGCCTTATTGGGGTGGTTTTACAAACACGTTTACCTATAAGAATTGGGAGTTGTACTTGCATACCACGTATAGTTTGGATTACAAAGTGTATAATAGTGTGCTGGCTGAATATACGTCAGGAACGTCATGGACTTCGTCAAATCTCCATAAAGTGCCTTCCGGATTGAAAATATGGGAAAAAACGGGAGATAAAGCTGATATTCCGATGGTAAATGCCGATCCGGCTTTCGTGCAAGAGCTGAATAGCGAGACTTCTTTCTGTTACATGGATGCCAGTCATCTGAGAATATCGAACATCCGGCTGACGTGTAATTTCCCGCAACAATGGATGAAAAAAATCTGTGTACAGTCTGCGGCCTTGAGCTTTAGTTGTGACAATGTCTATACGTTTGCTTCTAAATACTTTGCTGGTATGGATCCGGAGAATGTGGGCGGTTGGGCAGCACCAAGACGTTTTATATTTGGTTTGAATGTTACATTTTAACGGTAGAAAGTTATGAAAAAGAGATATTTACTTATCGGAGCTCTATTCTTGTTTGCTTGTAACGGACGGCTTGATGAAATGCGTCCGCATAATATGGCAGAGGCGGATAGTTATCTGGGTAGTTTCAATAATATAGTGAATGCCACTTCGGGGTTGTACGGACAATTTTTGATGCAGGCCGGAGGGTATTCAGAGGCACACCATTATCACGGTAGTTATCATGTGTTGGGTGAATTTCGGGGAAATAATGTCATCTTCGCGGAGGCTTTCCCGGCCCAGAGTGGTTTTATGACTTCTCCTGATTATTTGCGGGCTCCGGATGCCCATTTCTTCTTGAATAGTGATCAGAAGTCCCAGTCATACGCTTGGGCGTTGTGGGCGAAAAGTCAGCAATTGATACTGGGAGCATCTCGTAATATAATTGCTATTGATAAGTTATACGGGGAAACGGTGAACCCGGATGAGAAACGTGATTTGATTCGTTTGAAAGGGGAAAATGCTTTCTTACGCGGGTTGATGATTTTCAATGCCACGAATGTATTCGGACGTCCTTTCTGGGATAATCCGGATGTGAATCTGGGTATTCCGTTGGATGTAGAGGCTACCGCGGAAATGTTACCTCGTAATACCGTACGGGAGTGTTTCGAACAGGCCGTTGCTGATTTCAGATTGGCGGCATCTTGTTTGCCGGATGAACGTTCGGATCGTACGTTTGCTAATAAAGTGGCATCATTTGGTATGTTGTCGCGCGTGTATTTGTATATGGGCGGATTACCGGAGAGTCCCGATGAAGAATATAATCGTTTGGCGGTAGCTTATGCAGATTCAACGTTTAGTTTGGTAAATGACGTGGTAGAGGTTTTGCGAGGGGAGGAATTGAAAGACTTGTATGATAATCCGAAAACGAACAAGGAAATTTTATTCGCTTTCTTCACGGGTAATTTCCCTAGTGGAGTGGGTAATGCGGTTCATAATTATTATTCTTGGAGCGGTTACGAGTCTGAGGCTAGTACTAGTGTGTATTGTTGTGAGATTTCGCATGATTACGAGAAAATCATGGATAAGGAGAACGACTTGCGGTGGCAGTATTTTACGGAACCTTCCGTACGACATGCGGGACGTTTCAGTACAACGAAATACAATGGAGGTGCGGATAATATTTTTGCTGATTACTATTCTTTCATTTGTCCTTCCGTGTTTATCCGTGCCGGAGAGGTGGTCTTGAACAGGGCAGAGGCTTACGCTAAACTGGGAGAGGATACAAAGGCCTTACGGGATTTGAATGAGATTCGTGACCGGGCAGGTTTGGAAGAATTATCGGGATTAAGCGGAGATAACCTGTTTGAAGAAATATTCACGGAACGTCGTCGGGAACTGGCTTTTGAGGCTCTGACGTACTATGATTATGTACGTAATGGCGTGACGATGAAACGGGAGGAAGTGTCCGTGTCTTATAGTAACTACACGGGAGCGCAATATAATGAGATAGATCCTAAAACATCCCGTCGGACGGTATGTTTGATTCCTGCCGAGGAGTTGCTACTGAATGATAAGTTAGTACAGAATGATTATTAAAATAAAAAGTAAGGTATATGATGAAAAAATTAGTTCTGAGTGTTGTAATACTGTGTGGATTCACCATGTCGTTGCTGGCACAGGGTATTCAGTTTCGTGAAGGTAGCTGGAAAGAAATCCTGGAGATTGCCAAGAAGGAAAACAAATTGGTGTTCGTGGATAATTATACAAGCTGGTGCGGTCCCTGTAAAAAGATGGTGAGCGAGATATTCCCGTTGAAGGAAGTCGGGGATTTTTATAATGCTAATTTCATTTGTTATAAACTGGATTGCGAGAAAGGGGATGGTGTGGAAGTGGCAAAAACATACCAGATTATGTCATTCCCTACTTATTTGTACGTGGATGGAAACGGGAAATTATTTTACCGTTCCGGAGCGTATATGCCTGCAGAAAAGTTTATTGAAGAGGGAAAGATCGCTTTGGCTGAGTTCTCTGACAAGCGGACAATTGAAGAGTGGGAAGCGCTCTACGCTAAGAAAAAGAATAACGCATCTTTCGTGAAAGGATACATTGCCAAGCGTAACCGGGCGAAATTGGATAATGCGGATATTTTTGATCAATACGTGAGTATCGAGAAAGAGAAAAATTTGATGGATAGTACATTCTTGAAAGAGTTATTCGATTATGAGAATAAGCTAAATGCCGGAGGGGCATGCGCTGATTTTATCATGAAGAATTGGGATCGTATTCGTGAGGTGACGGGTATGCAAGATCAAAAGATGGCCGAGATTCTGGGTTATAGCATGGGTTCGTATTCCTATCGTCGTGCCGTGAAAGAGAAGAATGAAGAGCGTTTTAACAGCTACCTGAAGGTGATGGCTTTCCTGAATGGGAAGTTGGGAGTGAATGTGGCGAACGAGGAAGTGAAAAGTCGTTCCGGATACTATGCCGCTATTGATGACAAGACGAGATTCGAGGAATTGGCAGAGAAACATGCGGATATTCTTTTTGAAGAGGAAAAAGATTGTTTGAAACGGGATCAGGAAAAATACATGCAATTCTTGCAGGGATTAATCAAGGATGCATCAGGACTTGCATCTCAGACCCCGGAGCAATTGGCTTTTACGATTCAGTTTGCCGGTATCAATGAGTCAGCTTCATTGGCATTTAATTTCCGTGATCTTGCGGCTAATGTTGCCCGTCTCTCGGATGATCAAAAATTGCTGAATAAGGCTATGACGTGGGCATTGGAGGCTATTACGCTGTTCGGTAATTTCACTTGCTATGAGACGTTGGCCGAGGTGTTGTACAAAATGGGATACCAGAAAGAGGCTCTTTGGCAAATAGAAAAGGCGCTGGATAAAATGCCGGCAGGGAATGATGCCATTGCTGCACGTATTCACGGGAAGTTGGATAAAATTAAAAATAATAAATGATGAAAGTGGTATTTTTACTTGGAATTGTAGCCCTGTTGGCAGGGTGCAATTCCATTCAGAAAGACGAGTTTGTGATTACGGGAACAATCAGTTCTTATCCGAAGGAGGTTTTGATTTGTGCCTATCAAACGAACGGTAATTTTATATTGGACACGATCCGGGTGGAAAATGGAAAATTGAGTTACCGGAAGAAATTGCAGGAACCGATTGTTGCCTCTCTCGTATCGCGAGACCCGCATAATATTATCCCGTCGGGTATGGGAGTTGTACCCGGACCGAGTGTCACGTTGTTCATGGAGCCGGGAACGAAATTGGAAATTAACATGGATAATGCCCGTTGGCCCGAATTGCAATGGAAAGGTGGAGCGTGGAACAATGACTTGATGAAGTTGTATGCCAAAACATTGCCTTTGGAACACGAGATGTTTGAGTTGTTGCGTAAATCGTATGCTGAAGGGGTAACAGAGGAGGAGAAGGTTGCTTTAGGCGAACAACGGATGACTTTAGCTGAAAAAGAGAAAGAAGAAAAAATCCGTTTTATCAAAGGGAATCCGTCCAGTTACGCGGCCATGTATCTTTTAAATGGAATGCGTAATGATTTCACTTTAAAGGATTACGCGGCTACTTTTGCAGCTTTCGATCAAGCCTTGCGGGAAATGCCTTTGGGTAAGGAGATGCAAGGAGCCATTGACATTGCCTTGCGTACAGAAGTAGGTGCTATTGCCCCGGATTTCGAAAAAGTGGATAAGGATGGAAATACCATACGCTTGTCGGATTACAGGGGGAAATATGTGCTACTGGATTTCTGGGGTTCCTGGTGTAGTCCTTGTCGGGATTCACATCCTCACTTGAAAGAAATTGAGGCAAAATATCGGGATAAAGGTTTGGTAGTCATTAATATTGCCACGGAAAACGGTTCCAAAGCTCGTGAAATATGGTTGCAAGCTATCGAGGAAGATGGTATGACATGGACTCAGATCCTGAATAACGAGGGAAAGGATAAATGTGACGTGGTGAAGGACTATGCCATCACGGCATTCCCGACTAAAGTGTTGATTGATGGTGATGGGAAAATTGTTGTACGTGCAGTGGGGGAATCTGAACCGATAGATGCGAAGTTGAAGGAAGTATTCGGGGAATAAACGATAAGTAGGAAAGTCGAGGGGTGAGGTAGACTCAAAAATCCTGTTTGAAATGACTACCTCCCCTAGCCTCTCCTTACACGGGAGGGGAAATCGATTGGTAATCAGCTCTCCCCCTGTGTAAGGGGGAGTTGGAGGGGGGTAGTTAGTAAACAAATACAGAACTTTTAAGTCAACCTCCTTCCTCTTTTTCTGGCCGGAACGTTGATGTCGTCATTTGTAGATGTTATTGCACGTCATTCTATTATTTTTTACACAAAATCTTACTATCTTTGTCCATGGTATGAAATGAAATAAACTATGGAAAACAGATTAAATGTAGGAATCACGCACGGGGATGTAAACGGAATATCTTATGAGTTGATCATAAAATTGTTGGCAGAGAATCGGATTTGTGAGTTGTGTGTTCCTATTCTATACGGGTCGCCTAAAGTGGCCGCCTACTACCGGAAGGTATTAAATATTGAAAACTTCAGTTTAAACACGATTCGTGAGCCGGGTGAGGCTAACGGGAAACGATCCAATATCATCAATTGCGTGGATGATAACGTGAAGGTTGATCTTGGAAAAGAGACTCCCGAATCGGATCAGGCTACCATGATAGCCTTGAAATATGCCTTGGACCACTTGGATCGGGACGAGATTGATGTGTTGACGCTGGCTCCCCAGGGACCGAATGCATTCTTCACGGAAGAGGCCGGGTCTTTGGTGGAATATTTGGGTAAGCGTTATAATACCGCGGATATTATGTCCATCTTGGTGAGCGAAAAGATAAAGATGGGTTTCGTGACCGAACAGGTTAAATTACGGGATGTGCCGCATCAGGTTACACAAAAGAATATCTTCAAGAAATTAACCTTGCTAGATGATACTTTGCGTCAGGATTTTACTATTTTGAAACCAAAGATTGCTGTTCTGGGGCTAAACCCACAGGTAAATTGCGGTCAGAATGGAGATGAAGAGGTGAATGTTATTATTCCGGCGATTGAGCGAGCCCGGGAAGAGGGAATTATGGCCATTGGCCCATTCTCTGCCGAGCGTTTCTTCTCGGAGAGAATGTACGAGAAATTTGATGCTGTTCTCGCCATGTATTACGATCAGGGGGTTGTGGCATTTAAGTCCGTGGACGAAGAAAGTGCCGCTTGTTATATTGCCGGGTTGCCCGTGATCTGTTCAATGTCTTTAACCGATCCTCATTATGATATTGTAGGTCAGAATCTGGGTGATGAACAAGGACTTCGTAATGCTCTTTATTTGGCGATGGATGTTTGCGTGCATCGGGAACAAAATATCGAGTTACAGAAAAACCCGCTTCCACATTATGATATTGCCACAAATAGTAATGAGAGCGATTTGAACGTGGAACAGATTGAAGGAGTAAAAGCGGAACTTGAAGATTAAGTTTTTTCTTTAGTCGAGAAATAAAAAACGGGATTCACTATTTTTATGTGAATCCCGTTTTTATTTTAGGCTTCTGCAACCAGTTCTGCAATATCTTTTACCGGGATTTCCGGTGAGGTTTTACCCAATGTTTTTTTACATAGCGGACAGGCCGTGACAATAACGTCCGGCTGGTATGCTGCGTATGCTTTCACTGTATCACTACTAATTTTCGTTTTTTGCGTGGAATCAATGGCCGTATTTGCCAAGCTACCCCCGCAACAGAGTGATTTTTTCTCGTCATAGGCTGTCGGGATTTTCCGGCTTACTTGTTTCAATACGCTTTCGGGGGCGTCAACGACACCGCAACCTCTTCCCAGTTCACACGGGTTATGGAACACGGTTTTCAGATCCAGGGCGTTGACCTTTAATTGCCCCTCCTGAATCAGCATATCGATATATTCCGTGTGGTGCATGACTTTTATATTCAACAGGTAATCCTCCTTGAAAGTTTTGTAACAAATCGGGCAGGAGGTAACCAATATATCAGCCTGTGAGGCATCAATCATTTGCAGGTTTTTATCCATGACCACTTGTGCCGCTTTCCAGTTCCCGGAAAGAGCTAACGGTCGCCCACAACATACTCCGGCTTTTTCATCAATGAACGTGTAGTCTGCTTTTGCTTTCTCGAAAATCTGTTGCATGGATTTTATAATGCCCGGGGTAAGATGACTCATACATCCGGCAAAATAAGCGACTTTAGCGGGTTTCACTTCCGGTTGAGGAACATAAGCATACGTGTCTTTCGTAACTCTTAATATATCCGGTCTTTTACTTTGGCGGATGGCATTCAGGTTGATACCCACGGGACATGAATTTTCGCAACGTCCGCACATCAGGCAGTCTTCTGCTTGTTGGGCGTATTCCTCCCGATTACGCAGGCGACGGAGAAAATAGACGGGTTGCGTGTCATTTATATTACAGGACGTGTTCAATTGACAGGTATTGATACATATTCCGCAACGGGAGCAGGAATTGACCTGTATTTCACTGAATCCGTTATATTCTTTGCCTTGTTTTACTCCCCAGTTTTTCAAGAAGATATAGACCATTTCAGTCGGGATATGCATGTACCGGGAAAATGGTAATAGCAGGAAGAATAGTCCAAGCAAGGAGGAGTAGAGCCACCAGGCAGGATAAGATAAACTTTCCAAGGGTAGAAATTCGCTGAAAAAGTCCCCCGCGTTATGCGTGAGGAAACTACCGCCTCCGTTCAGACCGCTAGTGAAACTTTCTGCCAGAAAACGTACCGGGAAAATAAGCCAGAGTACGGTTAGTATAAGCAAATCGTAAGCCCGTTGTTTCGTGGTCTTCTTCATGCCGAAAATACGGGAACAGAAACGTTTGGTGACAGCCAGTAAGATGCCGATTAATAGGAATGTCAGAATCAAGTCCATCAAGAACGCGAAAAACTCGCTGTACGGGAATGTCTCTTTTGCCGGATGGAAATAACGAAAGAAGATAGCGAAATAAGGTGGGTTGAAAGCACTGGTATGGTAAACCATGGATTCGATTTTCCCGACAACGATCAACAAGAACCATCCGAAAGCAAAAGTCATGTGCATGTATCCCAGCATCGGGTTCGTCTTGAATATATTATGATGCAACAAGCTTTCCCGGAAGATTTCCCAACCGGAACGAATGGTTTTAAGACTGAACAAGCCTTTGCGGATTTTTTTACGTTCTTCTTTCGGAAAGCTTTTGATCCACTTGTAGTATTTCACGCACAAGTATCCTAGTAGCACGACCAGCCCGATCGTGAACGGCAGGACAAAGTGATCGTAATATATTTTGTTCGTGTATTCGTATTGCTGCATAATAATTGAAAATTGAAGATTGAAAATTGAAAATGAGGGGAACGGGTCCGGGCATTTCAGCTTTTCAATTTTGTTTTTATATAGTTGAGCATTTCTAAAATCATCTTTCGGGTTTCCACGCCTCTTGGGCAGACCAGCATGCATTTTCCGCACAACATACATTTCTGTAATTGCTCTTTCGCCTCTTTATTTTCGCCTCGTTTCATGAGCATCTGTATCTTCCGGATGTTAAAGTCCGTGAGATTTCCTGCCGTGCATCCTGCCGTACATCCGCCACAGCCAATACATAATTTGCTGCTGGGAACCACACGAGCGATATGTTCCGTCATGGATTTGTCGTTCGTATCATAATTGATACTCCGTGTTTCCGATATGCTATAACCCCAAAAATTGATCATCTCTTAATTTTAAATCCTATTAATTTCTTGATTTAGTGATTTCCGATTCATTGATTTTTCCCCTCTATCCAACGCTCTTTTTAATCACTGAATCCTGGAATCGACAATCACAAAATCTTTTTAAGTTTCACGTATTCTATAATGTTCATGGCTGCCGAACGGGCATCGGCTAGCGTGTCGGTCAGGTTCATCGGGGCACTTCCGCATCCGGCCACGAAAACACCTTCGACATTCGTGTTGTTGTTACGATAGTGCGGGTCTTGGGATTTGATGAAACCATTGGGAGCCAAGTTCAAGCCTAGCGTGTCTGCCATCTGGCGACTGCCTTCCGAGGATTCCATACCGACCAACAGGATCATCATATCAAGCGTCATGCGCAAGGGTTTTCCGACAAGCGTGTCTTCCACCTTGATCTGTAATTGCTTGTTCATGTTTTCTGCGGCCTCGGACAATCTGCCTCGTACGAATTTGATATTGTATTTTTCCTGTGCATCCCGGTACATTTCCTCGTAACCTGGTCCGAACATACGCATATCCATGTAGAAACAGAAGATTTCCGTGTCGGGTAATAGTTCCCGAAGTTCAATGGCTTGCTTTACCCCGGTGATACAACAGAGTTTGGAGCAATGGTAGTTGCACACCTTCTCGTCGCGGGAACCCACGCAATGGATGATCCCGATGCGTTTGGGGGTATTCCCGTTTGCCATTCTGATCGAGTGGTTGTAGAACATATTCTCCAGTTCCACGGAGGTGATCACGTTTTCATATATCCCGTAACCATATTCTTCCTTCCGGCGGGCATCGAAAATTTTGAATCCCGTGGAGACTAGCAAGGAATCGCCTTCAAGCAGGCTGCCGTCGCTGAGAGGTACAAGAAATCTACCCTCTTTGTTCTTCTCGATTTTCCGGGGTTCCATGCCCAAGTGTAACTGAATTTTCGGGTGATTCAGGTTTTGTTTTAATATGTCGTTCAGATCCTTGGCGGATTTCCGGTCTGGAAACAATTGGTACCAATTGTTCAAGTTACCGCCGGTTTCGTTGTTTTTCTCGACTAATTCCACGTCGATTCCTTGACTTGCCAGTTGATGTGCGGCTTCGCAACCTGCCGGACCTCCTCCGATGATGATGACTTTTGCCATATATTAATTGAAAATTGAAAATTGAAAGTTGAAAATGAATGACTTCATGGTTCTTTTTCCAATTTTGTGGTTTAACATTATAATTTTGACACTCTCAGGTACGTGGGGCATTTCGGGGTCCCGATGTCTTCTCCCCGGATGTTTTTGAATTTTGCTTCCGGATCATACGGGATGCCCATTTTATCCAGCAGGGGTTCCACTGAAACCTGGTGCATCTGCAACCCGATTTCCCACGGGTCATACCCCAGAACGAGAGCCGTGAGTTCCTCGTAAGTCAGCACGGGAATACCGTAGCCGTCCTGTCCGTAGGTGGTTCCTTCCATCTCGCTGATCGTGTATTGCCATTTATCCATGAACATAGCGCACCCCGGACAGTTTGCCACGATAAAGTCGGGTTCGTAAGGTTGCATGGATTCAAATTTCTTTTTCGAGTTGGCCACGGAATATCCCCGGTTGGCCATCACGAGATACTGGCGAAAACCGAAACCGCAACAATGTCTTCTTTCCGGGTAATCGATTACATCGCCGCCCCAGGCATAAATCATACCGGATAACACGGCCGGAAATTCGGCTCCCCCAATTCCTTTCGTGGGGAACATTTTCGAGTAATGACACCCGATGTGATCCACCCCCCGGAGAGGTCTTCCCGTGTGAACGTCCACCAGCTTGTATTTTGCCTGGGCAGCGATCTCGTTTCTGAACTTATAGATTATGTCTGATGTGTGAGCAAGATTTCTAGGTTTTTTAAATTCCCGTTTGGTGGCTTTCCAAAGGAATTCTCTGATTTTTTCTTCCACTTCCGGGTGGTGGTGCCATGTCTCCAATATCTCGGTATAAATACCGAAAGATGTGATACAAGAGGGGGTCATGTTTTCGTACCCGGCCTCGGTCATGAGGGCAAAATGACGGGCGACTACCGTCATGATTGTTTCTGCCGGAACGATGTCCGAATGATAACCGATCCCGGTGCAAGTCGTGTGTCGTGGATCATCAATAACATCTTTCGCCAGTTTATTCTTCATAATATCCAGGTAAGCCCATTCCGAACCCGGGAAGAAAGTCTGGCGAATACAACTTCTCGCATAAAAATAGTGATCATCGGCTATCTCTTTCTGATAATCTTTCCATATCTGTTGTTTACCCTCTAAATTCATCTCGCTATTTTAGTTCCTGTTAATTGCTTGAATTCGTTTTAAACTTTTATCTTTCTACTGGTGTTTTCCGCTGTTTTCCATGTATGTTTTCAGGAAATAAGCCTCTTCCAGATCAACTTTCTCTTCGTCGGCCACGTGTTGGGAGCAACTGTCAATTTTTTCCAAGAATTCAGTTCCTCCGGTGACATCGAAAATTTTCCGCAATTCATCCATACTTTCCGAATCCACTTCCCGTAATGCCCCGGCTCCCGGTTGACGGTAGTTCGAGTGCATACGTTCGTACACGTCGTCCAGATGCTCGTATATCCATTCCCACACGGGACCTTGCTCCGGGTGCATTTCCGGTTTCACCAGGTCGGGAGTAACGCAATATCCTCTTTTGAGGATGGATTCTCCGATCACGTGTTTTAGCGCGTATTGCTGACGTCCTTTTTCCGAATAGACAAAATATCCCAATTCCTGGGATGCTTTTCTTAATGCCATGATCACGAGGCCCGGCGTGTTGCAGCGCGGACAACGAGTTTTACAAGACATACATTCCCCGCAATACCAGATCGTGTCGCTTTTCAACAACTCTTCGATCTCTTCTTCATTCCCCCGTTGTACGGTTTCCACGATCACCCGCGGGTCATAGTTATAGAATTCAGCTGCCGGACAAATTGCCGTGCATACCCCGCAATTCATACAGCTATTCAGCCCTTCGATGAAATGAATATCTTTTTGTAACTTCTTTAAAATCTCTGACATAACTAACTCTATATGGAAAAATTACTCGTCATAATTCTTTTGTATACAAAAGTATATCTTAATATTTTGCAACTAAAGGAGAGAAATGCTTAAAATGTGGGGTATTTATACTACCATTTGGAGCCTGTTTAAATTTGTTGAACAAAATCTTGTCGTTGCTTGATTACCTCTAGGTTATGCTGATGTTCCATCAATGTTCCTTCGGTGTTCCAATAAGACTCAGTTTTGATTCGTGCGGCGTTCAAATGTATTTTTTCCAGCGATCACTCGCAAGTGACACGGAGAAAGCACGGAGAAAGCACGGAGAAGACCTAGCCAAACAATAGAGTAACAGCGTATGTCTCTTGAACAACTGACATTCAATATTTTTTTATATTAGTCAACGCGAAATTTAAACAGGTTCTAAGTTTGCTTGATAAGTAGTAGTTACAAGTTGCAGGTTGACCGGTTACAGGTTTGGTTCTAAATAGCCTGTAACTTAAAACATCTTTTCCCCGTAAGAAAAAGGAAAAACCATGAACAAAAGTGTAAAGGGTACTTTAACAGAGGCCAATCTTTTAAAATCATTTGCCGGAGAATCACAGGCAAAAAATCGGTATACTTTTTTCTCTGAAGTAGCGAAAAAAGAGGGGTACGAACAGATAGCGGGCATATTTTACGAGACCGCTTTGCAAGAAGAGATGCACGCGAAACGTTTCTTCAGCCGTTTAGAAGGCGGAATGTTGGAGATCACTGCTGCGTATCCTGCCGGGGTTATTTTGGACACGGCCAGTAATCTGGTTGAGGCCGCGGAGGGTGAGTATGACGAGTGGCATCACTTGTATCCGGAATTTGCTAAAGTGGCCGAAGAGGAGGGATTTAAGGACATTTCCGTGATGTACCGTATGATTATCGAGGCGGAAAGAAATCATGAAACAAGGTATCGGAAACTCTTGTCGAACTTGCAGGATGGTATCCTTTTTGAACGCCCGAAAACGGTAAAATGGTATTGTCGCAAATGCGGGTATGTCCACGAGGGCCCCACGGCTCCTAAAGTTTGTCCGGCTTGTCTCCATCCGCAAGGATTCTTTGAATTACTGGTAGAGAATTATTGAGATGAGTAGCGTGAGTACAGGAACCTGAAAATGAATTTTGTCGTTTTCAGGTTTTTTATATAATTCAAATTACAATAATTACTGTCATAGATAATTAAGACAAGGGATAAGTATTATGCCGTTTATATATATAGCTTCTGCGTTGTTGCTTAAAAACAAAATACCAGCTCAATCTCATAATGGTGTTGTGGGACAAATCGGACTATATTTCGTGACTACAGGAAGATTATCAAAAGAAAATGGACGTTTGTATTCTCGTTCTACATCTGGATCGTTTTCGTAAGAAATATAAGGACGAACGACGAGACGTTTCGTTTGACCGATTGCCTGTATGTTGGGGAGATGGGTATGCTGCGGTAGAGCTTGCTTTACAGGAACAGAATCCAGTTCATCTCTTTTATTTCTTTGGTTCTGTGGATAGTATATGCTTTTCGGGTTCGGGGTATTTCCGGTTAATGTGAGCTTATTGTTCTGTTAAGAATGTCTGCGGATGGGTGATCAATATAAAGATACTCATCCGTTTTAATGTGTGTTAAAAATATTATATTAAAAAAGGTTATGGCAGGGAAAATAGAGAAATGAAAAATATTGATTTTTAGAATATTGTTGTTTAAATAAACGATCATTTAATGCGTTGCAAATATACATCATTTTTATTTTCCGCAAACTTTTTTGATTAGTTTTTTGGTACTCTCAATTAGATATTTAGTTTTTTGTCGATTATTCATCAGTGCCTTTTTTGACTGTGTTATTAAACGATGGTTTTTTGATATAAAATATTGTTTAGTGAAACAGCTTTCGTGCATCTATAATAAATATCACTGTTTAAGTGGGGTGTGTGGAACACATGGCAATAAATCAGGACCGGTAACAGGGTTAGTGCGCGAAGCGTGTCCGGTCTGCTGATAGAATAAAACAATTACATGATCGAGGAGAAAAAAATACACTGGTATGTCGCTTACACGCGGGTGAATCAAGAATTACTGATCAAGAAGAAATTGGACGAATTGGGAATCGAGAATTTTCTCCCGCTGGAGGAACAGGCGCAGGATACGCCGCTTGGGCGGAAGACCATTCGAGTACTTTTGATTCACGGTATGATTTTTATCCGTACGGACAAGGTGACGAGTTTCTCCTTGATAAACGAGTATTCACTGAATATCGTTTACTTGAGAGATTTAGAAGGACGTCGGTCCTTGATCGTTCCCGACAAGCAAATGGAAGATTTCATGTTCCTGCTGGATTTCTCTCCTGATGGTATCGAGATATTGAATAAAGACCTCAAGCGAGGTGATCGGGTTCGGGTTATCAAAGGACCCTTGCAGGGACTGATGGGAGAACTGGTGCGCCTGAGGGGACACAAGCGGGTGGTGATTCGTTTGGAGGGAGTGGTGTCAATCGCCACGTCTTACATCCCGGGTTCTTTTCTGGAAAGAATAGAGTAAAACAAAAGGATTAATTTAAGATTTATGAATTATGAATTACGATTTATGATTAAAAAAGTGCCAACAAGTACAATTAAAATCATAAATCTAAAATCGTAAATCAGGAAATACAAATGGAAAAAGGTTTATTTCACGATTTGTACAAGCGATTGGAGGAGCTTGATGTTCGGTCATATCCCCCGGGGCAGTTGTCGGGCTTGTTACACGGTTACTTGACGGTGTACTCGATGGTACGGGTATACCCGTGGTTGGAGAATGATTTTGGCACTCCCGGTGATATTCACGAGCGAGCGAAATCGATCGTTCACTTGTTCCCGAGGCAATTGAGAAATGAGGATGTCCCCGTCGATACCCGTGCCGGTTATGCGGCGGACATGATGGATGTCTATCAGGTGTACTCGGATTTGGGTTACTTGAAAAACGGTTTGGACGCAGCGTACCGGATTCTTGCGGCACGGGGGAATGGTAAGATCGCATTGCCTTGTCGTACTCCGAATGTTTGTCGTTTATTGTGCAATTGTTACTATTTTGTCGGGGACGAGGAGTGTGGAGAACTTGCCGGACGATTGGTGACAGAGGTGTTGGGGTATACGCGGGGCGGAAACCGTGAAATGTTGTTGTCTTGGTGGGATGCTATTTGTTTGTATGATGACGTTGTAGGTGCGATGGAGTTGCCGTTGGAAGAACACGTGCGATTTGAGGAAGAGCGTGTGCGTTTGGTTGTCACCGTGAGGCAGGAGGAGGATGAGATTGTTAAACGATTCCTGCAATTGCGGGAGAATGATTTTGATGTTACAATAAAAGTGTTTAATATACATGCAAAGCGGGAGTTCGCCGCTTGCAATGAGAGATATACCGGGTAACGCAACCCCCGGTAACAGCGTCTCCCTCGACGGTACTTCATAAGCCGGATCAAGCTATTAATACCGGAGGGGACGCTTCTTTTAAACTTTTAGTGAATAAGAAGCCTTATCATTTTATAAATGGAAAATTTGATAAACGAGGTATCCAAGTACTTGGTTGAAAGGAAAAGATACGTGAGTTATAAGGTGATTCTTTTGGCGGATGTCTATTTGTCGCTTGCCGGTTCGCTCGTGTCGCTTTTTTTTATCGATAGTTTTATAGCGGCTCTGTCTTGGTCGGCTTATGCTACGGTACTGTTCGCGGGAGGGGTGACGACTTTTTTAGTTTTTTGGCTTTCGGGAACGAGTAAGAACATCATCCGTCACGCATCGATGAAAAGTATGGGGAGATTGTGTTTCGCCATACTTTTGAGCGATATTCTTTTAGGAGGTGTGCTTTTTTGGTCAGATTGGTGCTTGTTCGGTCATCATCTTTTTGCTTTTTGCTTGCTTGATTTTCTCGTGACAACGGTAGTTTTAAGCGGTTTTCGCGTAACGCTGGTACTGGTTTACGATTATGCGGTTTCACGGGATGTTTCGGGTAAAAGCCGTGTATTGGTTTACGGGAGCGGGGATAAAAGTGTTGCACTCAAGAAGCGGATGTACACGAGTAAACACTATCAAGTAGTGGGGTTCGTGAACCCGGAGAGGTACTTGAAGTCCTGCGTGATATCCGATTTGCCGGTTTGTTATTTCGAGGACGAAGAAAATTTTTCCCGTTTCGTGAAGAAATATAATATTAATGCGTTGTTGTATCCCTCGCACGAGGAGGCTCGTCGGGAGGCGGATCGTTTGGTGCGTTTTTGTTCGGATTGCGGATTGAAAAATTTAGTGACGCCTCCGGTTGACGTGCTGGGCGATGGATTGAAGAAGACTATCGTTCGTGAAATACGGGTTGAGGATTTACTGGGGCGTGAAGAGATCAAGATAAATACGCGGGAGTGTGCTGAAAATTTTGCCGGCAAGGTGGTGATGGTCACGGGAGCGGCGGGCAGTATCGGTAGTGAGTTGTGCCGCCAATTGACGATTTTGGGTGTGGGGCATTTGATCCTGTTTGATAATGCGGAAACTCCGATGCACGAGTTCCGCATGGAACTGGAAAGAAATTTTCCGGGTTTGAAGTTTAGCCCTTTTATCGGGGATGTCCGTCAGAAGGAACGTTTGCGAATGGCTTTTGAAAAGTATCGTCCGGCGGTGGTTTTCCACGCTGCGGCTTATAAACATGTTCCTTTGATGGAGGAAAATCCCTGCGAGGCAGTGCGGGTGAACGTGATTGGGTCGAGGTTGGTAGCGGACTTTTGCGTGGAGTACGGGGTGGAAATGATGGTGATGATTTCGACGGACAAGGCGGTGAACCCGACGAACGTGATGGGAGCCTCGAAGCGATTGGCTGAAATCTACGTGCAGAGTTTAGGATTGGCGATGGAACGGGGAGAGGTAGAGGGAAAGACACGTTTCGTGACCACTCGTTTCGGGAATGTGCTGGGGAGTAACGGTAGCGTGATCCCATATTTTAGGAAACAAATCGAGCAAGGCGGTCCGGTAACGGTGACAGACCCGAGAATAACCCGTTACTTTATGACGATCCCCGAAGCTTGTCGGCTGGTGATGGAGGCGGCGGTCATGAGTGCGGGGAACCAGATCTTCGTTTTTGATATGGGTGAACCGGTGAAAATCGTAGACTTGGCGGAAAGGATGATTCGATTAGCCGGGTATATTCCGGGTGAAGATATTAAGATCAAATTTATTGGGTTGCGTCCCGGGGAGAAACTGTACGAGGAAGTGTTGAGTAACGAGGAGAATACCCTCCCGACGGGACATGCCAAAATTCGGGTAGCGCGGGTGCGTGAATACAAGCGGAACGATATCCTGAAGGTTTACGATAAATTGTCTGAATTGGCCTTGGCGGTAAAGGTGGAGGATACAGTGCGGCTGATGAAACGGGTAGTGCCGGAGTTTAAGTCGAATAATTCGGAGTTCGAGAGGTTGGATGTGAAATAGACGAGAGTTGAGAATTGAAAAATTAAGAGATGATAATAGCTGTGGATTTCGACGGTACGATCGTCGAGCATAAATATCCGGCAATCGGTAAGGAGCTTCCTTTCGCCATAGAGACATTAAAAAAGTTACAATCGGAACATCACAAGTTAATCTTATGGAGTGTACGCGAGGGTAAGCTTTTGGATGAGGCTGTTGCCTTCTGCCGTGATCGCGGCTTGGAGTTTTACGCCGTGAACCGTGATTATCCGGAGGAGGAGAAAGAGCAAAACAACCATTTCTCCCGCAAGTTGAAAGTAGACATCTTTATCGATGATCGTAATCTTGGCGGTCTCCCGGATTGGGGCATGATCTACGAGATGGTGAGCAAAAAACTTTCCTATGAGGATTTAATGCGCGAATACGAGTCGGAATACGAACCGAAGAAATCGAAAGGTCTTTTCTCTCGTTTGTTTCGTTAAACCCGCATCATCTGTGTTCAATGAAATAAAAATGATAACAAAATAATATGAAAATCAAAAGATTACTACTTTTATTGGCTTTACCTCTGTTGGTAGCGAGTTGCACCTCTTACAAGAATGTACCTTACCTCAAAAATCCAGAGGCTGTGAACGATTTTAAGGGGACACTTCCTTTGTATGACGCGAAGATCATGCCGAAAGACTTGTTGTGCATCACGGTCAATACGACAGACCCGAAGGCCGCGACTCCGTTCAACTTGACGGTGCAGACTCCGCTCAATGCGGCTTTGACAAATATCAGTACGACTACGCAACCGACCATGCAGCAATACTTGGTGAATAACAAGGGCGAGATTGATTTCCCTGTTATCGGTCGCTTGGCGGTGGGTGGTCTTACAAAGAACGAGGCCGAGGATTTGATTCGCGAGCGTTTGAAACCTTATTTGAAAGAATCCCCGATCGTTACGGTTCGTATGGCTAATTACAAGATCTCGGTATTGGGTGAGGTAGCCCGTCCAGGTAGCTTCACGATCGGTAACGAGAAGGTGAACGTGCTGGAGGCTTTGGCTATGGCGGGTGATATGACGATCTATGGTGTTCGCGATAACGTGAAGCTAATCCGTGAGGATGTGAACGGCAAGCGTAAGATCATCAAACTGAATTTAAACAATGCTGGAATCGTGACTTCCCCGTATTATTACTTGAAGCAAAACGATATTATTTACGTGACCCCGAACAAAACAAAAGCAAAAAACTCCGATATCGGTAACAGCACGACCCTTTGGGTGAGTTCGATATCGATTCTGGTATCTATCGCCGGTTTATTAGTGAACATACTTAAATAATTGAAAATTGAGAATTGAAAATTAGGAGAGATGGTAGACGAACAGATAAATAGTAATAGGAGCTTGGAGAATGAGGAACAAGAGATTGATATTCTCGCTCTTTTATTCAAATACCTTTTTTATTGGCGTTGGTTTGTTGTTAGTATATTGATATGTTGTATCGCTACTTACCTGTTTCTGCGTTATCAAACGCCTGTGTATAATATTTCCAGTTCCGTGTTGATAAAGGAGCAGGATAAACGAAGTGGTTCGGGGAACAATCCGTTAGCGGCTATTCAAGATTTGGGCATGTTTTCCATGACAAATAATTTTGATAACGAGGTGGAGATCTTGAAATCCCGTACTTTGATAAAAAAAGTCGTGAATGATCTGAATTTAAATGTTCGTGTAGTGAAAAAGCGAGCGTTCGGTTATGCGATTCCTCTTTATAAGAACAGTCCGGTGCGGATTTATATGACACCGGAAGAAGCTTCTAAGCTGGAGGAACCAATAAAGTTGGAACTTGCCTTTACGAAAGCAGGGAAATTGTCTGTTAAGGCTGAATATGTGCAAGACGGGGAAGATCAAGAGATGGTGCAGGCATTTGACCAATTGCCGGCGGTGTTGCCGACACCCGTGGGCGTTTTAAGCTTTACGCGAGGTGATACCTCGTGTATGGAAGAAGAGGAAATCGCTTTACGTGCTACTATAAACACGCCGATAGAGACCGCTGAGGAGTATATGAAAGATTTGAGTGTGAGCGCCTCTTCCCAGACCACGACTATTGCAAAGATCAGCGTGAAGAATACGGTAAAGGAACGGGGTGTGGATTTTGTTAACCGTTTGGTGGCGTTCTATAATCAAGATGCGAACGACGAGAAAAATGAGGTAGCCCAGAAAACCGCCGAGTTTATCGAGGAACGCATCGGTATCATTAACCATGAGTTGGGTGCGGCGGAGAGCGAGCTTGCGGATTTCAAGCAACGATCCGGTCTGACGGATTTGACAAATGATGCCCGTTTGGCTTTGCAAGAGAGTTCCAAGTATGAGCAACAACGAGTGGAGAACGCCACGCAAATCCGTTTGGTTCAATATTTATATACCTATATCAACGACCCGGTCAACCGGGAAGAGATAATTCCTGCAAACGTGGGATTGCAAGATCAAAACCTGACCAGGGTGATTGAGCAATACAACACGATGATCGTCGAGCGTAAACGTTTGTTACGTACCTCTTCGGAAACTAACCCGGCGGTGATAAACATGAATACGGGAATCGAGGCGATGAGGCGTAGCGTGGAAACAACGGTGAATAGCGTATTGGAAGGATTGCAAATTGCCCAAAAAGATATAGAGCGTCAGGCTAGCAAATTCGAGAGCCGGATCAGCGACACGCCCAAGCAGGAGAAAGAGTTTATGACGATTTCCCGCCAACAGGAAATCAAGGCAACTCTATATATCATGCTATTGCAGAAGCGGGAAGAGAACGCGATTACGTTGGCATCCACGGCTAATAATGGTCGTATTGTAGAGGAGCCCTTACCCGGTAAGGAGCCGGTAGCCCCGAGGAAACTCGTCTTTTTATTGGCAGCTTTGGTGGTCGGCATGGTTGTTCCGGTGGGAATCATCTTTATCGTGGAATTATTGAAATATAAGATTGAGAACCGGGCTGATGTAGAGCAATTGACGAATGTGCCCATTCTGGGCGAATTACCGTTGAGCATTCGTAAGTCATCAGATAAAGGTGCTATCGTGGTACGCGAGAATAAGAACGATGTGATGGAGGAGACCTTCCGGGGATTGCGAACCAATTTGCTCTTTATGCTACAGAAAGACCAGAAGGTCATACTTTTCTCCTCCACGCAGCCCGGCGAGGGAAAATCTTTTGTGACCGGAAATCTCGCTGTCAGCTTGGCTTTTCTGGGTAAGAAAGTGATAGTGGTTGGTATGGACATCCGCAAGCCCGGCTTGAATAGGATATTCGGCTTATCAAAAAAGAAAGAGGGAATTTCTAATTATTTAATGAATCCGGAAGACAACGATCTTTTTGAGCTTGTGCAGCCTTCCGGTATCAGCCCGAACGTGGATATTCTTTTAGGTGGAACAATTCCCCCGAACCCGACGGAGTTGGTAGCCCGTGATGCTTTAGAGAAGGCGATAGAACAATTGAAAGCCCGTTATGATTACGTGTTATTGGATACGGCTCCGATTGGAATGGTAACGGATACGGCTATAATAAGCCGTGTAGCCGATATGTGCGTTTATGTTTGCCGTGCGGACGTGACCCCGAAAGCCGCTTTTTGCTACATCAATGTTCTTAAGGACGATCATAAATTCGATAAGTTGGCAGTTGTGATCAACGGAATCGACTTAAGCAAGCGCAAGAACACCTATGGCTATGGTTATGGTAAGAAATACGGTTATGGCTATGGTAAGCATTATGGCTATGGTTATGGCTACGGGTATGGTTATGAGTCCCAAAAGAAGTAATAAGAAAATGTTAGAAATTACAAAGAGTCATGAGAAATATACTGTTTAGTCCTCCTGATATAACAGAGATAGAGATCAATGAGGTCGTTGAGGCCTTGAAGTCCGGTTGGATTACTACCGGGTCTAAAACAAAAAAATTAGAACAACTTGTTGCGGAACGTTGTCACACCCAAAAAGCCGTTTGTTTGAACTCAAATACGGCATGTGCAGAGATGACTTTACGCATATTAGGTATAGGAGCTGGTGATGAGGTAATAGTTCCTGCTTACACTTATACAGCTACGGCAAGTGTGGTAGAGCATGTGGGGGCAAGATTGGTCATGATAGATTGTGAGCCCGAGAAGTTCACGATGGATTATGAGAGATTAGAAGCTGCTATAACCGAGAGAACAAAAGCTATAATTCCAGTGGATTTGTTCGGCATCCCCTGTGACTATGATACAATTTTTGATATAGTAGAACGGAAAAAGAATTTATTCCAGCCAAGTGATAACTTGATTCAAAAAACATTGAGTCGAGTTATCGTTATGGCTGATGGGGCTCATTCTTTCGGAGCTTCATATAAAAAACTCCCAATAGGTTCTGTTGCGGATTTTACGAATTTCTCGTTTCATGCTGTGAAAAACTTGACAACAGCGGAAGGTGGTGCGGTTACCTGGAGAGATATTGAAGGGATAGATAATAATGAGTTATATCACCAATACATGTTATTGAGCCTTCACGGTCAGAGTAAAGACGCATTTGCAAAAACGAAGTTAGGTGCGTGGGAATATGATATCATTGGGCCATGGTATAAATGTAATATGACTGATGTTTGTGCCGGCATAGGTTTAGGGCAAATAAGAAGATATGATGGGATTTTGTCCCGTCGAAGAGAAATTATAGACCGTTATAATAAAGGGCTGGCAGGTTTACCAGTTACAATGCTGACACATTATACGCCGGATAGGATGTCTTCCGGGCATTTATACGTTATAAATCTGAATGGTAAAGATACTGAACAACGGAACAAATTTATAGAGAGAATGGCAGAATTAGGAGTTGCTACCAATGTGCACTATAAGCCGTTACCTATGCACACCGGATATCAGAAACTAGGATTCAAGATAGAGGACTATCCGAATGCTTATGAGCAATTTAAAAATGTAGTGACGTTGCCGCTTCATACTTGTTTATCTGATGAAGATGTGGATTATGTTGTTGGGTGTGTGAGGGAGTGTTTATTACAGTTGAGTTAATTTTTTTTGTATGTATGAACGATATATAAAACGAGGAATAGATTTTATTCTTGCGTTGATAGTTTTGCCATTTGTATTATTTATAATAATTATATTGGCTCCTGTCATTTTTATTTCAGATCCGGGTCCGATATTCTACAATGGATCAAGAAGAGGACGGTATGGTACACCTTTCAAGATGTTTAAGTTTCGTTCAATGTATGTTAATTCTCCAGATGTAAGGAATCCTGATGGCTCTACATTTAATGGATATAATGATCCTAGAGTGACGGCTATAGGTCGGTTTATGCGGAAGACTTCTATTGACGAAATACCACAATTGTTGAATGTTTTAATTGGGGATATGAGTTTTGTCGGACCGAGGCCTACTTTAGCGACGAAATCATTTGATGAGGTTGAAGTCGAAAGAAGAAAACGATATGATGTGAAACCGGGTATTACGGGATATGCTCAGGCTTATTTTAGAAATTCTATTTCTCAAGAAGATAAATTTAGATATGATTTATACTACGTAGATCATGTTTCTTTTAAGTTAGACTTGAAGATTATGTTACAGACTGTGTTTTCTGTGATAAGACGGGAAAATATTTATGTTTCAAGAGAAAAAAATAACGATAATCGATAAAATTAAACAAGAGCTATTTATAAGTGAAACGATTGTTAATTATAGGAGCTTCTATTTTGCAATTACCTGCAATACTGAAAGCTAAAGAAATGGGTTTGTATGTTGGGGTTGCTGATTTTAATCCACAAGCGATTGGTATATCTTATGCCGATGAATACTTTAATGTAAGTACAATTGATGAAGAAGGTGTGTATCTAGCAGCAAAAGAATTTAAAGCGGATGGTATTGTCACTCTAGCCACAGATATGCCAATGCGGGCTGTTGCTTATGCCACACATAAACTAGGTCTTGTTGGAATATCATACGATACGGCGATTAAGGCAACTGACAAAGGAGAAATGATAAAAGCTTTTGAACTTGCAGGGGTGGAACATCCATGGTATTATATACTCCGTACACCAGAGGAATTGAGTAAGGTTGTTCAGGAAATTACGTATCCCTGTATCAGCAAGCCTGTAGATAATGCGGGTAGTAGAGGCGTTATTTTAATTGAAAGTTCTAAGGATTTGGAGAATGCGATTCAATATAGTTCTCTAAATGGACGAAATGGAGGAGTGATTGTAGAGGAGTACTTAAAAGGTCGTGAGGTCAGTGTTGAGGTTATGGTTATTAATTGTGATGTCCATATTTTACAAGTTACTGATAAACTGACAACAGGGGGGCCTTATTTTGTCGAGATGGGACACAGTCAGCCTAGTTTATTGGGTAATAAGGATATTTTGGCGATTAAAAACTTGGTAAAGAGAGCTGTGAGATCTATAGGTATTAATAATGGACCGGCTCATGTGGAAATAATGCTAACAGATCGAGGGCCGAAAATGATTGAACTTGGAGCCAGGATGGGAGGAGATTGTATTACAACACATTTAGTGCCATTGTCTACGGGTATTGATATGGTGAAGGCTACGATACAAATAGCATTGGGAGAGAAATCTTCTATTGCTCCAAAATTTGATAAAGGGGCAGCGATACGTTATCTAAAAGAGACTAAAGGTATTATTAAAAATATTTCGGGTGTTGATATAGTAAATAAAATAGATGGTATTAAGCAAGTCGTGTTGACTAAAACAATAGGTGATATTGTTGGTCAAATTAGTAGTAGTGTAGATCGTGTAGGGTATGTAATTGCTCAAGCGAATACAGTTCAAGCTGCTATCGACCTCTGTGAAAATGCCATGAAACAGATTTGTATTACTACAGAGTAATAATAAAAACTTGAATATTGTTATGGAATTGAAAGGGAAACGTCTTTTATATATAGGTGGAAGTGCTTCAATAAATGATATTGCATACTATACTAAGAGTCATGGCATAAAGTTACTTGTAGCAGGGAAATTTATATCACAAGATATACGTTCTTTAACAGATGAACAATATATTATTGATGTTTGTGATAGAGAATGTTTGAGGAAACTACTGGTAGAGCGGGCTGTTGATGGTATATTGGTTATTGGAAATGAGGATATTATAACTAGTGTGATTGATGTGGCTGAGAGCATAGGGCTTGATTTCTATGTGAAACGTGATCAATGGAATGAATTGCAGGATAAAAAGAATTTCAAAAAGAATTGTATAAAGTATGGTATTCCTATTGTGGAGACGTACGAACTGACAAGTGATTTTGATTCAGATCAAATACCTCAGAGTGTTTATCCGGTTATTTTGAAGCCGGCTGATAGTTGTGGGTCAAAAGGAATCTCGATATGTAATTCTGGAGATGAATTGAAACAAGCAATTCAAAAGGCAAAATTGTATTCAAGAACAAATCGATTCTTATGTGAAAAATATATGGATTGTCCAGAGATTACCATTAAATATTTATTTGATCGTGGAAATATATATGTGTGGGAAATAAATGATCGATTTGTTAATAGAGAACAAAAGAATGTAGGTGCCATAGCTGATTGTACGATATATCCATCAAAACACGTGAAATTATATTTTGAAACGATGCATCCGAAGATGATCAAAATGCTTAAAGATTTTAATTTTTATAATGGAACGATGTTTATACAAGCATTTGTTGATGGAGAAGTTATTCGGCCTTATGATCCCGGGATTAGGTTTTCAGGAGGATTATCCTATTTTATCACAAAGCATGTTTTTGATGTGAATCCATTGGAGTTGATGATAAATACGTCACTTGTTGGACGAATGTGTTTAGGAGATGAAAATCTTATTGAACGAATAAGTGTAGATATGAATGGCCGTTTCTTAGCCAATTATTCGATTTTAGCAAAGAGAGGAACTATTGCTGAAATTGAAGGTCTGGACCGTGTTGCAAAAATGCCAGAGGTGTTTAGGATGCTACAGTTACTTCATGTAGGAGATGAGGTTAAAATGATAGGTACTTTGCAACAGGTTTTTGCAAGATTTCATATAGAAACTAAGAGTAGAGAAGAGTTGAATAGGGTGATGAATGAAGTATATAATACAATTCAACTGAAAGGCATAGATGGAGAAAATATGAAACTCTGTCAAAAAATCAGTATCTTATAAGTAGGTTTAGATATGGAGGGATATACTGATGTCTTAGTTGATTTTGTTGTTGCGCTTAAATATGAGGATTTACCGCACGGTGTCATTGAACAGACTAAATTGTTTGTAGCTGATTATTATGCAGCAAGTATAGCAGGATATAGGGTTAATAAGCAGTTTAATAGGGTGGCAATGTCTATTATAAAAGAAGAGGGAGGAGCAGAACAAGCGTCAATATTATTTGAGAAGAAAAAATATCCAGTGGGTAATGCCGCTTTTATGAATGCGGCTTATGCACATGGCGCAGATATGGATGATGGCAATCGAAAATCAGCGGGTCATATAGGGACTCATGTAATATCTTCCGTTTTTGCGTTGGGTGAGAAGCTAGGTGTAACATGGAAGGATATTATTGTTGCCATAAATGTAGGATATGAATTTTTTAATAGAATAGCGGGTGCTGCCCAGCCAGGACTTTATAACAAGGGTTTTCATTCTACAGGGATTGCTGGTGCGATGGCTTGTGGAGCTGCTTGTGCTAAACTAATGAGGTTAGATAGATGCGGGGTCTATAATAGTGTGTCTTTATCAGCGATTCAGTCTAGTGGTTTGATTATTATAGATGAAAGTGGACAAAGTTGTAAGCCGATTAATCCTGCAAATGCGGCAAGGATAGGTATCCTTTCTGCTTTAATGGCAGAAAAGGGATTATTGAGTTCTCGAAATCCATTGGAGAGTAAAAAGGGGTGGTTTCATGCTTTTACAGATCATGTTGATGAAACGATCCTTTTGAGAGGTCTTGGTGTTGATTTTACCATTGGTGAAAGTTATTTGAAGTTATATCCAACATGCCGTCACACACATTGTTGCATTGACGGTGTTCTGAAAATTCGGGAACGGATGAATGATAAGAATACTTTTTTGCCTAATATTATAGAGAAAATTGAAGTGTATATTTATCCAAGTGCGATTAAGTCAGCGGGAATAATAAGGAATCCACGTTCACAGGAAGAGGCGAAATTCTCAATTTATTATGCGATAGCTGTAGCATTCAACAATGGAGATTTCTCCATAGAGGATCTTCAGGTTGAAAAAGCGGATCCTGTAATAAATAATTTGTTAGCGAAAATAGAATTAGTACCAGATCCTTTGATGGAAGATAGAGCGTGTGGGATCAGGGGAGCTCGAATAAAAGTTGTATTGGGTGATGGAGAAATTTTAGAGGAAACGATATTAATACCGAAAGGGGAAGGAATAGGAGCGCTTGATTGGAATGATCTACAAATTAAAATGCACGCATGTTCATATGGAATTGTCTCGGAAGAGATATCTAAGTGGGTGATAAATAGATGTATGAACATTGATGCTAATGAAACTTTCGGATCGGTTATGTCATTTTTCGATAAGGATTTACGATTGTTGGGTTATAAAGATCAACATGATTGTTAACGTGTAAAAGGAAGTAGATATGTCTAAAGTCTCGATTATTATCCCTGTATATAATGCGGAAAAAACACTTTGTAGGTGTCTTGATAGTTTAGTTGCACAGACTTATGAAGATATAGAGATAATTTTAGTAAATGATGGCTCTGTTGATAGTAGCCGGAATATTTGTGAAACATATAAAGATAAATTCTCTCAGATTTCATTAATTAATCAGAAAAATGCTGGACCTGCTACAGCTCGTAATGTTGGAATAGATTGTGCAAGTGGTAAATACATTTCTTTCGTGGATGCGGATGATTATGTTGAATGTAATATGATTGAAGAAATGGTTCGTGCTGCGGAAACTAGTCATGCGGAAATGGTTATCTGTGGGTATAATCAAGAGCATTCAGGCATTATTGTAAAACATGAATATAAATATGATTCTGGATTATATGTAGGGGAAGAAGCAAAGAAAATAGCAATAGATTTGATCAGTGATGTATCTGCTAAAAGAATACCTCCTTATTCATGGGTAAGAATGATATTAAAAGATTCTTTGGAGAATCCTAAAATTCGATATACAGAAGGGATGATACGGAGTGAAGATTACTATTTGTTTGTACAGCTTCATTTCCGTGTAAAGAGATTGTATTTATTGGCAGATAAACCTCTTTATCATTATATGGAAATAGACAATTCTGTAACTCATAGATATGTTCCAAACTATTGGACTTCAGTGAAAGAGATATATTGTGGGTTGTTAGAAAAACTTCCTGAGGAAGAGGAAATTAAAAAACGATTAGGAGTGATGCTTATGCAGCGTTCTTTGGTTGCTTTAAATAATGTATCCAAAAAGAAAAGTAAGGATATGTTAAGAAAAGAGTTGTATGAGATAGTTTTGGATGAAGATTTGAATTTTGTTATTTCTAAGATGAATGATACCTCGTATTTGAAATCTTATGTTTGGTTAATGAGTAATCATGCGTATTTAATTATATATTGGAGGTATTTGTTGAAGTTTTATAGGAATAAAATATTTTCATAATCTTGAATTAAGTGGAAATGATAAAAATAGACAAATTAAGATTTAATACTATATTTCGATTTAGCTTAGCATTCTCTTTAATTTCGATATATATTCTTGCCGTAAAAGATTATTCAGTAGTAATAATTCTTCCTTGCATGGTGTTTCTATTAGGTATGTATTTTTCTATTAAAAATATTTATAATAATATTTTTTTATTTTCATTTTTAATTTGTTTCTTCACTTTCTTATTAGGTGGACAGTTGCTCGATAAATTCATTAATGTGTATGGTTACGATTTTTCAGAAGATATAGAATTACATACTGATTTAGTTTTATTGATTGGGCTGACAGGGTTGATGTTTGGATATTTCTTGGCAGATAAAACAAAAGAAAATAGGCATGTTTTTAGTGCTGTGGATTATAATAGCACTTATTACATGAACGTAAGAACTGTTAGTAAATATTTATTTTTTGTGTCATATGCATTATGGATACTTATCTTGTTAGATAATATTCTCTATGTTGTTCAATATGGATATATTAGTTACTATTTATCATATTCGAGTAGAATACCTGCTCTTATAAGAGTGTTTGGTTATATGGCTCCATCAGCATTCTTTTTGTATCTTGCAACAATGCCTGCCAAAAGAGAAGCTAAAATAGTTATTATTATGTATTCTTTTTACCTCTTATTGTCGCTAGGAACAGGGAGACGAATTTATTTCATGACAGGAATCTTGATCATATTTGCTTATATGATGCTACGAAATGTTGTTAATCCTGAAAGAAAACCTTGGATTAGTAAAAAACAGTTAATTTATATAGGTGCATCAATTCCAATATTGTTAATGTCTATGTATTTATTTGAATATATTAGATCAGAACATGTGGTGGGTACAGCTTCTGCATATTCCCCTTTACTAGGTTTTTTTGTTCGCCAAGGAACCTCTATAAATGTTATTAAATATACAGAATTATTTGAGGCAAGGCTAGATCCTGATGCTTATTATTCATTATATAATACTTTAAAGTGGTTACAAGATAGTTGGATTGATCATCTATTGAATTTAAATTTGAACTTTGAATTTGGACGGCAATCCTTGGAAACTGCAATGTCTGGAACGTATCTTGCTGATTTCGTGTCGTATAATGCTAATCCGACTATCTATTTGACGGGCATGGGATATGGTTCCTGTTATATAGAGGAATTATATGTTGATTTTGGTTATATCGGAGTATTCTTAGGCAATGTTATATATGGTATTCTGTTGTGTGTGTTATTAAAGAATGCGATAAATAGAGGAAATATATGGAGGATTGCGATTGGATTGTTTATGATAGACGCAATATTTAAAGCTCCAAGAGCTACATTCGATGCTTTTTGGGGACAGTTTTTGTATTTTAATTCGTGGGGGCCATTTTTGCTGATCTTTATTTTTGTTAATGTTTACATGACAAAGAATAATAGATATGTGAGATAGCTTGTTATAAACTTTATTTAGTGTAATGGTAGTAGGTTCTAATAGTATTTCCCAAAATAATAAACGTATCGCTAAAAATACATTTTTCTTATATATCCGGACGTTTCTGATAATGTTAGTGTCCCTTTACACCTCACGTGTGGTGTTGAGGGTGCTGGGTGTTGAGGATTTTGGAATATATAACGTGGTTGGAGGTATAGTAGCGATGTTAAATATTATTGTAAATACTTTATCCAGAGCTAGTACTCGTTTTATTACCTTTGCTTTGGGAAAAGGCGATGAGGAAGAATTGAAACAAGTCTTTTCAACCGTGATTTGTGTTCATCTTCTTTTGGCCGGACTTCTTGTTCTTGTAGGGGAAACTGTTGGTTTGTGGTTTGTATGTAATAAATTGGTTATACCGGCAGAAAGAATGACCGCTGCTTTATGGGTGTATCATAGTTCTATTTTAATTGCAGTTATCACTTTTGTAAATATACCGTATAATGCTTTGATAATTGCGCATGAGCGGATGGGTGCTTTTGCTTATATTTCTATAATAGAGGTGTTTTTGAAGTTGTTAGTAGTATGGGCTTTGATTTATACGGCTCAGGATAAATTAATCGCATATGCCGTACTTCTCTTTGTCGTTCAACTTTTAATACGGATAGTATATGGCTATTATTGTTCTACTCATTTCCCGGAGTGCAAGATTAAGTTGGTTTGGAATGTACAATGGGTAAAAAAGATCTTTGCTTACGTGGGATGGACATTAAATGGGAGTTTTGCGATTGTGGGATATACGCAGGGTATTAATATACTCTTAAATCTTTTTTTTGGCCCTGTAGTCAATGCTGCACGAGCTATTGCTATTCAAGTAGAAGCTGCTGTTGTTACTTTTGTGCAGAATTTTCAAACAGCGGTAAGACCTCAGATTGTAAAATCATATGCCGTATCTGATATGTTGTATATGCATAAATTGATTATGATGTCTTCAAAGTATGGTTTTTTTTTGATGCTATTAATCGTTTTGCCACTTACATTGTGCATAAATCCAATATTAAAGATATGGTTAGAAGATGTGCCTGAATATACTGCCGGTTTTGTACGTATAATGTTTGCTGTTGCACTGTTATGGCCTTTACGCGGTGCAATGATTGATGCAATTCATGCGACGGGAGATATAAAGAGGTTTCAAATATATGAAGGGACTTTTCTTTTATTGACTGTTCCTATTGCTTATCTGGCATTGAAATTTTATCATATTTCTCCAGAAATGGTCATGTGTATCTACCTTTTTGTTGAACTTTTAACGCAGGGCATACGAATTTGGATTGTCTTGAGTAAGATATCTATTTCCTATCGTTGTTATTTTAGAGAAGTCTTATATCCGATTGGTATATCTTCTTTGTTTGCTTTTATTCCACTCTTTTTGATTCGTATGACAGAAAACGAGGAATTTTCTAAAGTTGTGCTTTATATGGCTGCGTCTTTTTTTTATGCGTTGATGTGCATATTGATTTTTGGAATGAAACGGACGGAGCGGATTTGGGCGTTTAATTATATTAAAAAATTAGTATAGATATTTATAAGGAAAGTGACTTTCTGGTGACGAAGTGTATCAGTTGGTTAATACTGATGGAACGAAAGTTCGGAAGGTTATGAAAATCATAAAAGAAAATATAAAATGAAGTTAGTACTTGGAACAATGACATTCGGAGAGTCCGTATTTGCTCCGAATGTGGGTGAGTTTGTAGAGATGTTTCTGGATGCGGGATATGAGGAGCTTGATACGGCATACGTCTACAACGAGGGGAGCTGTGAAAAGCTGTTGGGAGAGGTTTTGCCTAAACTCCGCAGCTCGTATAAAATTTCAACAAAAGTGAATCCTCGGATTACCGGTAAGTTGGACGGAGAAGCTGCCTATATTCAATTGAACGAGTCGTTGAAAAGATTAGGGGTTCCTGCAGTAGATACTTTCTATCTTCATTTTCCCGATCCTGCAACACCGGTGGCAAACGTTTTGGAGGCCTGTAATAATCTCTATCGAGGAGGAAAATTCAGAGAGTTGGGGCTTTCCAATTTTCCCGCATGGATGGTTGCAGATGTATGGCGGATATGCGATAAAAACGGCTGGGTATTGCCGACCGTGTTCGAGGGCATTTACAACCCTTTGACCAGAAAAGCGGAAACTGAGTTGAACGCATGCCTGCATCATTTTGGAATACGTTTCTATGCCTATAATCCGATGGCGGGTGGATTGCTCACGGGACGTTATGGAAGATATGAAGACACTCCGACAGATGGGCGCTTCACTCATCGTCCTAATTATCAGAAGCGTTACTGGAAAAAGAACTATTTTGACGCTGTAGAAATTATCAAATCATCCTGTGAGAAAGAGGGTATTACTATTATTGAAGCAACTTATCGCTGGCTTGCTTATCATTCTATGTTGAGTGCAGAACGCGGAGATGCGATTATTATTGGTGCATCCAAGTTGAATCATTTGAAACAGAATATGGAAACGGTGAAAGCGGGTTCCTTGCCGGATTCTATTGTAGATGCCTTTGAAAAAGCGTGGCAGACCAGTAAGGCGGACAGTCCCGAATACTTCACTTTGTATAAAGGTAAAGGCTCTGTAGGAGGAGAGAAAAAATAATGTTGAATCAAGAAAGAGTGTTTGAAGAATTAGCAAAGCATGGTGTTACTTTCTTCACGGGTGTGCCGGATTCTTATTTGAACGGTTTTTGCAACTATGCCCTAAATAATTGTGGAAGCAGGAATATTATTGCTGCCAATGAAGGGAATGCGGTTGGTATTGCCTCCGGGCATTATTTCGCAAGTAAAGAGATTTCGCTTGTCTATATGCAGAACAGTGGACTGGGGAATACGGTGAATCCTCTGGCAAGTCTTGTGGATAAGGATGTGTATGCTGTTCCCATGCTTTTGCTCGTCGGCTGGCGTGGGCAGGGAAACACTGAGCCGAATCATCCGCAGCATAAATTACAGGGGGAGATTACGCCTGAACTGCTGGAAATCATGCATATCCCTTACACCATCCTTGAGGATGATGATGATAAGTTTGCTAAGGCTGTGGAGAAAGCGGTCAAATATTGTAAGGAAACTCGACAGCCTTACGGTTTGATTGCACCGAAGGGTGTCATGGCGGCGAGCGATAAGCCGAATAACGTGGACAATACTTATCCGATGAGCAGGGAAGAGGCAATGGAAATTATTTTGAACAACATGCCGGGAGATGCCATCTATTCTGCAACGACAGGAAGAGCAACCAGAGAACTGTTTTTCTTGCGAGAAAAGAGATGCGAAACAAAAGAGCATGATTTTCTGAATGTCGGTTCTATGGGGCACGTGAGTTCTGTTGCGCTTGGGATTGCATTGGAGAAACCCGGACGGAAAGTTGTTGCTTTGGATGGTGATAGCGCCTGCATGATGCATATGGGTGCGATGACAATGGTCTGCAAACTTGATGTTCCAAACTTTATGCATATTGTATTGAATAATGGAGCGCATGAATCTGTGGGAGGACAACCATCTGCCGGTCATAAGGTTGACTTTACAAAAATAGCGGAAGCGTGTGGTTATGCAACAGTCGGACATTCTGTAACAACGGAAGTGGAATTGGTGGAGGCTTTGGCTGTTTTACGTGATTGTGGTAAAGCATCTTTCATAGACTGTCGAATTCATAAGGGGTTGAGTAGGAAATTGCCTCCGATTGTATTTGACCACCGAGAAGTGATTGATGATCTGATAGATGCTCTGAGTAAATAAAGAATTACAGTGAGAAATAAAATAAAGTCCCGTTCTAATCGGGAGAAAGAAATGTGATTATGAACAGTATGGAAAAAACAAGAGAATTTTTGAAGTTAATCGGGCTTCCTGGGGGAGATGCGTATGATTTACCGACTTCTGAAAAACGGTTCGTTGATGGCGGACAATACCGCTTTGAAGTCCCCGGGATTCAAGGCCCGAAGGTAATGCAGGCTCTTCTGGAGGCTATGGATGGGTACGGTCTGTATCTGCACCGTGTAACACAGACACAGGGTATTATGCGTTTAACTGATGAGGAAATCTGTAAGATGGTGGAGCTTGCTCACAAATGGCAGACCGATCTGATTCTTGCCATCGGTCCTCGGGCAACCACGGATACATCAGCATCGGTGCATACGGAGGAAGGTGTGCGTATGGGGTATCGTCTGCGTGGTCAGGAGCAGATTGTCCGTGCCATAGAGGAAGTGAAACGCGCAGCCCGTCTAGGATGCCGTGGTTTCTTGGTTTATGATGAAGGATGCTTGTGGGTATTGAACGAAATGCGCAAAGTGGGAGAGATTCCCGCAGACTGTCACTTTAAGGTATCTGCCCATACGGGACACGGAAATCCCTGTTCCGCAAAACTGTTGGAGAGTATCGGCGCAGACTCTATAAATCCTGTTCGCGACATCCAACTCCAAATGTTGGCTGCTATGCGCCAGACGGTGGACTGCCCAATCGACATTCATACTGAAAATCCGAAGTCTACAGGTGGTTTTATCCGTCATTACGAAGTGCCGGAAATGATCCGTATTGCCGCACCGATTTACCTTAAGACCGGAGGTTCCGTGGCTGCGACTCATAGTTGGAACAGTACCGAGGATGATGCGCGTAAGCGTGCAAAACAGTGTAGTCTAGTGAAGCGCATGATTGATGAGTATTATCCGGAAGCAGTTTGGTCTCCGAGAGGTAGTCTGCTTTAAGATTGAGTTCTGATAGATTGAAAAGTCTGCATACATTGTCCGGAATCAATGTCAAAACATTATTCTGATAGATAGTAAAGGAAAAAAATAATCATGAGACATCATAGGTATAATCCGGGTTTCAAGTTTGTCGTGGAACCTGAGCCTTTTAATAAATATACTGACCGAGAGTTGCTTCAGTATTGTCTTGGTGCAACTATGTATATGCCTGGTTTTAAAGATTTTACTCCAAAAATATTAAATAACTCGATACCTGGCTTGACAACCATAGTTCTATGTTTCGAGGATGCTTGCCCGGAAGAAAAAGTTCCGGAAGCTATGAAGAATGTTCATTATTTGTTGGCAACGGTAACAGAAGCTGTGGAAAATGGAACGCTGGATGTCGATAAGGTCCCGTTGATTTTTGTCCGTATTCGTAACCTCGCTCAATTCAAAGCGTTTGGGGAAAAGCTGACGAAACAGGAGGTTAAGTCATTGTGTGGTATTAATTTCCCGAAATTTACCGCAGAGAATGGTTACGAATACTATGTATATCTGCAAGATCTGAATGACCGTTTTGATGAGATCCTTTATGGCTTGCCGATTATTGAGGATGCTGAGGTTGCCTACAAAGAAACCCGTATGACTGAGTTGATAGGCATTAAAAAGATTTTAGACAAGTACCGAGACTTGGTGTTGCAGGTTCGTGTTGGGGGAACGGACTTTAGTTCCGTTTTTGGTGTGCGTCGTGGTGTTGATTATTCAATTTATGACATCATGATGGTACGTGAATGCTTGTCGGATATCATCAATGTTTGTGGACGTAACAATGATTATGTAATTTCCGGTCCGGTCTGGGAGTTTTTCCGTGTTCCAAAGGAATTGATGTTTGAGGAACTTCCACATCATGGCATTGAAGATTATCTGATGAAGCGTTTACCCATCGTAAATAATGAAATCGATGGACTGCTTCGGGAGGTCATTTTGGATAAAGCAAATGGATTCGTTGGACGTACTGTTATTCACCCCACCCATGTGAAGTTTGTTAATGCGCTGATGGCGGTAACGAAAGAAGAGTACGACGATGCTTGTCAAATTCTCGGTACAGGAGGTGGTGTAGTAAAGGGTTTTGGCGGCAATAAGATGAATGAAATCAAGCCGCACACTAATTGGGCGAAGAAGGTTTACAACAGAGCTCGTGCTTTTGGCGTTATTGAGAATGAAAGCGCATATGTTAAGTTGTTTGCTGTAAACGAGTAATGCGACAGAAGAATATTATGAATATTGAAATACATACACCTATCACAGAAGAGGTTGCGGCCGGCTTGCAAATTGGAGATACTGTTACTATTACAGGTTGTATTCTCTGTGGTCGTGACGCTGTATTACCTATGGTAGTAGAAATGGTAAAAGAGGGCAAAATAAATGAACTTGGTGTTTCTCTACCGGGAAATGTCATCTTTCATACAGCAGTTAGTCCTGCTGGTGTCGGACCGACATCCAGTAATAAATTAGAGATTGAAAGTAGTATTGAGCCGTTAAGTAAAGCAGGAATCAAACTACATCTTGGAAAGGGAGCGATCCATAAGGAAACGGTGGAAGCCCTAAATAAGTATAATGCTGTTTATGCGGTTATTCCACCCGTGACAGCTTTGCTTACAGATAAAACCATTGAACAAAAACTAGTGGCTTTTCCACAACTTGGTATGGAAGCGTTATATCAATTGAAGGTAGTACGATATCCGGCTATTATTGCGGCAGCACACGGGAGGAGCATCTATGAATAAGAGTTTTGAGGAGATAGTTTCACTTGTTTGCGAAACCATTGTAGAGGCTGGCTCTACTTTTCGTGAGGATAAAAAGGAAGCTTATAAAAGAGCAATTATATCGGAAGATAATAAGAAAGCTAAATGGGTTTTGGAGACCATACTTGCAAATGCGGAAGCTGCGGAGAAAAATCATTGTCCGCTCTGTGATGATACCGGCATTCCACATATGGTACTGGAAGTTGGCCGGGATGTGGCAGTTACAGGTCGGATGTTAGACGCTATTAGGGAAGGAATAGCTGAAGGTCTGCGTAAACTTCCAGGACGCCCCATGGGCATTATGGGAGATGACAGTCATAGAATAGACCAGTCTGGTGGCCTGAATACGGATAGTGCCGGAGTGGAGCCAGCCCCGATATTGCTCCGACGTTGTCAAGACAATGTTATCAGATTGCATATTCTGATGTTTGGTGGCGGTCCTGCGATTAGAGCAAAAACCTATCGTGTATTCCATAAGCACAATACGCGGGTGGTGTTGGATGAAATCGTGAGTTGGGCGACAGAAGCTGTTGCTCAGCTTGGGTGTTCACCGTGTACATTGGCTGTAGGTGTTGGGAGAAGTCATTTTGAGGCTACATCTATGATGCTTCAGGCACAAGTGGATGGTAGATATGATTTTCAAAGTGAGATGGAACAGGAAATCACAAGACGTGTGAATGAAGCAAATATTGGACCTCTTGGTCTTCATGGTAAGACAAGCGTGATCGCAACTTTTATGAAGGTGGGACCACAGCGTGCAAGTGGCGTTCGAATTGTCTGTGTTCGTCCGAACTGCTGCTTTGAGCCAAGGATAGCGAGTGTTGAATTTGAGTGATCACTTACAAAGCGATGAATAGAATGGTAAGTTGTCACTTTAGGTCGTATTGATTGGCATCATCCGAATCGATAGTTTCGTTACGAGTTAAAAAAACATGGTGGCTCATGAACAATAAAAAGAAAGAAGAAGGCTTCTACGCCTCAAAAGTTCGTTTGTTCTTAAATGAATATGGCTACATGAACTAGGAAGAGTTCTGCAAGATAGAATGTGCGGTTTTGAGAAAAAGTTTGTTGTGAGTTATCAGTTCATGAAAGTAGAGCGTGAAGGTATGGAACGTGTGTATAGAATAGATTGGACGGATGTGATTCTGAAGTAACTTTTAAGTTGATGTTTTTCCCGTCAGAGGGTATAACGAAAGTTGTAAATGCTTTTGTTATACCCTTTTTGTTTTTTAGAGTTTCGCCACATGGGGCGTTTGCAGGTGAAAAGGTTATTTCGCGAGATATGAAATCAAGAAGTTGTGAAAGAAACGAATGATCAATCGCAACGTCTCGTGGGAGATTGTTTTTTGTACGTCAGGGAGAACGTGTGGAGAAGTGTTTTTACTCGGAAGTCTTGTACGTGGAGGCTTCGGGGGTATAGTTATATTTATCGTCGGGATAAGCCCCGGCTTTTGATTACATACCCTCTTTTCGTGGTGGAACCTTGGTGGCCGAGGGATATGTTCCGTCGGGTTCACCGGAGTTATATCGTGAACCTTTGGGCTGTGGAAGGGTTTATTGGTAAGGCGATCTGCATTGCTGATTGGGTGTTGCCCGTGAGTCCACTTTACCGGGAAGAGGTGTTCGGGTGTTTCCTGTTCTAGGAATTGAAGTGCAGGAAGAAGGTGCAATAGAATGAAGGGATATAGAAGATAAGAGTTGTTAATCGTTCTTGTGAGGTGACCTTTCAAGGGAAGTTTTGTTTAGATAAATTTTCCGGGGATTCAGATGATAAATCGGGGCTTTCGGATAATTTGGTTGGTAAAGGGCGTTCCGGGATGTACTTTGGGAATACAATTAAAAATTGCAAAAGATTATGGGAGCGTTACAGAATGTGATTAGAGAGCTAGGTAAAGAGGTTTGCCGTTTTACAGGAGGAGGGATACAAGATCAAATACCTCGTGAGTCGGATATCGTTTTAATCGTTTTTTGGGATAAGTAGGGCGGGGAATCAAAATTCTTTCTTTATATTTGTAAATCCAAACGATGTACAGGACACTAATGAATTTAGGTATTTATATACTGAAAATTCCAATGTAATTGCCCCCTAGAATCCAACTTAAATTGTCCCTCTTTAAATTTTCCCCAAAAACAGCCAGATCATCTCTTTGTACACGTGCATAAAATTCTACAGGTATGCCATTATTATTATTAAATTTTATTCACAAATATAGTGATTTTATCTTTTAGCTTGCAATTTTCTGATAAAGTCCCCGTGTAATTCAATCCGGATAGCCTGGTGAACGATTCTATCCAGGACAGCATCCGCTATAGTCTTTTCCCCTTATATTCTCGTGCGCAGGTATTCTCTTTTGCCCGTTATCATTCTCGTTTTCTTCCAGGGGTAATTCATCTTGCCTGTTTTTCAGTATTTCTTCTATGGCAGGGTAATTGTACAAGCCATGGTTGTAAGCCCACCGGCAAGCGTTAACCAGTCTCTTTTGGCCCACCCGTGACGCGAAATTCAGTATCCCGCGACAAGACTTGCAAGCTTGTTCAAGTTACACTTGGTCGTGAAGTGATTTGAAATTTTGTATAAAGAATTGAGCCTCGGAAATTCCGGGGCTTTTTTGTTTATAAATACGATGAAATTCGAGGTGATTCCGAAAAAGTTGAAAAATTTTTGGAATTGATTCCGAAAAAGTTGAAGAATTTTTGGAATTGATTCCGAAAAAGTTGTATTTTTGGAGAAAATATAGAGCAATTATGATCAAACGGAAGTTACGGGATATTATAGAAAAGAGGCTTTTTGATGGTAAGGCGATATTGTTAATGGGCCCTAGACAGGTTGGGAAAACAACTTTATTGAAAGAGCTTTTTGAAGGTCGGGAGGATGTTATGTGGCTAAATGGCGATGAGTTGGATGTACAGGCGTTGTTTGAAGGGGTTTCGGCAACTCGTTTGAAGGCAATGTTTGGTCGTAAAAAAATAATCATTATTGATGAAGCTCAACGAATTCCTGATATAGGTTTACGTTTGAAGTTGGTGACAGACCAAATAAAAGATGTACAATTGATCGCTACAGGAAGTTCTGCATTTGAATTGGCGACCAAAACGGGAGAACCTTTGACCGGGAGAAAATGGGAGTACAAGATGTACCCGCTCTCTTTTGGCGAGATGGTAGATGAGCATGGATTACTAGATGAGAAAAGAATGATCCCGCATCGTCTGATCTTTGGTTATTATCCGGAAGTCGTGATGCGTCCGGGAGAAGAACGGGAGATTTTAAGATTATTGTCTGATAGTTATTTGTATAAAGATGTATTGATGTCGGATCAAATCAATAAGCCTGATAGTCTGGTCAAATTGTTACAGGCTCTTGCCTTTCAGGTAGGTAGCCAAGTTTCTTATAATGAATTGGCTCAATTGTGTAGCTTGGATTCAAAAACGGTGGAGAAATATGTTATTTTGTTAGAACAGTCTTATGTTATTTTCAGATTGAATTCTTTTAGTCGAAACTTAAGAAATGAACTGAAAACCAGTAAGAAAATATACTTCTATGATAACGGTATCAGGAATGCTTTAATTGCCAATTTTAATCAAATTGAGGGACGAGCTGATCGGGGTGCTTTGTGGGAGAATTTTTTAATATCAGAAAGGAAAAAGTTTTTGGAGTATAATCGTTTGTGGGGCAATTCATGGTTTTGGCGAACAAAAGAACAAAAAGAAATTGATTTGGTGGAGGAACGAGATGGAAAAATAACAGGATATGAATTTAAATGGAATCCTGATCAGAAAGTGAAAATTCCTCGTTTGTTTTTAGATTCATACGAAAATAGCGACTTCCAAGTGATACATCGGGATAATTGTGATTCGTTTTTGCTCGAATATTGAGGGGGAATGATACAGATGTGTGTTACACAAAGTTGTGCAATTGGGTGGAAAAAGTTACTTTTGGCTTGAAAAAACAAATGTGGTAAGTATGATACAAGAATATCAAGTTAGCGGTTTTCGGGTGAGGGAATACGAGGAGTTGGAGTCCACGAACACGGAAGCAGAACGTGTGGGGTGGAGCGAGTTGGAAGATAAGATGGTGATTTTGACATACAGGCAGACGCAGGGACGGGGACAAGTCGGGAATCATTGGGAGAGCGAGCCGGGGAAGAATATATCCATGACGGTGGTGTTTAAGCCGCGGGAATTATCGGCAGGACAACAGTTTGCCGTGTCGATGGTGATTGCCTTGGGCGCTTGTGATTTTATTTCCCGTTACGTGAGCGGGTGTTCCGTGAAGTGGCCGAATGATATTTACGTGGGGGATCGGAAGATTTCCGGAATATTGATCGAACATTCCATCATGGGGCGTTACGTGGGAGGTTCTTTGTGCGGTATCGGGGTGAATATTAATCAGGAACGTTTCTTGTCGGATGCACCGAATCCGGTTTCCTTGTTTCAGTTGATCGGGAAGGAAATTCCCGTGAAGCGTGCGTTGGAGGAGTTGCTGGATTGTATTGGAAAGCGATATGAAACAATACGGGATTACGAGGGATTGGAACGTGATTTTTTGAAGGTGTTGTACCGTCGGGAGGGAGTGTATGATTGGGAAGATGAACGGGGAATGTTCCGGGCATCGATTCGGGGAGTAAACGAGTTCGGACAGCTGGTGTTGGAGGACGTGGAGGGGAATGAGCGGGTATATGGCTTTAAGGAAATCTCCTATAAATTTTAGATTTTAGATTTTAAATTGCGGAGTTTTGATTATTTTTGTGCAAAACATGGATAACTTATGGTAGAGAACTATTCGGAAGATTCTATTCGGACGCTGGACTGGAGGGAACATATACGCTTGCGCCCCGGTATGTATATCGGAAAATTGGGGGACGGAGCGGCAATGGACGATGGAATATACATACTGGTTAAAGAGGTGGTGGATAATAGTATTGACGAGTTTGCGATGGGAGCGGGGAGCGAGATTATTATCAAGGTGGAGGAACGGACAGTTTCGGTACGGGATTTCGGACGAGGAATTCCGTTGGGTAAATTGATTGACGTGGCCTCGAAGATGAACACGGGTGCCAAGTATGATTCCGAGGCTTTCAAGAAATCCGTGGGATTGAACGGTGTTGGTATAAAAGCCGTGAATGCCCTTTCCGAGAGTTTTATCATCCAGTCCTTCCGGGACGGGGAGACGAAACGGGTGCGATTCAACAAGGCGCTGATCGTGGAAGATCAGGAGGTGGCCCCGACTACGGAACCGAATGGTACGCTGGTGACTTTCATTGCAGACAAGGAGTTGTTCGGTAATTACCATTACATCATGGATTACCTGGAGGCCATGTTCAAGAATTACGTGTTCCTGAATTCCGGGTTGACTATCAATTTCAACGGTCAGAAATTACATTCCAAGAGAGGGTTGTATGACTTGTTGTCAGAGAATATGAGTGGGGAGGGGTTGTACCCGATCATTCATTTGAGGGGAAATGATATTGAGATGGCAATGACACACGGACGGCAGTACGGGGAGGAGTACTACTCTTTCGTGAACGGTCAGCACACGACGCAGGGAGGTACGCACTTGATTGCTTTCCGGGAGGCCGTGGTGAAGACAATCCGTGATTTTTACAAGAAAGATTTTGATTTGGCTGATATTCGTACTTCGATTATTGCGGCGATCAGCATAAAAGTACAGGAACCGATGTTCGAGTCGCAGACGAAGACAAAGCTAGGTTCTAAAGATATAGCTCCGGAGGGTCCTTCGGTGCGTAATTTTATTTTTGATTTCGTGACGAAGGAGCTGGATAATTACCTGCACCGGAATCCGGACACGGCAGAGTTGTTATTACGCAAGATTGTCGAGACGGAAAAGGAGCGGAAGGCGATGTCCGGTATCCAGAAGATCGCGAGAGAACGAGCCAAGCAGGTGAGCCTGCACAACCGGAAGTTGCGGGATTGTCGGGTGCATTTCAATTCCAACCATGAGCGGAAGACTGAATCGTCGATATTCATTACCGAGGGGGATTCTGCCAGTGGGTCTATCACGAAGTCGCGGGACGTGAACACGCAGGCCGTGTTTAGCTTGCGGGGTAAACCGTTAAATTCCTACGGGCTGACCAAGAAGATCGTGTACGAAAACGAGGAGTTCAATCTTTTGCAGGCAGCGTTGAATATCGAGAATGGAATAGAAGAATTACGTTATAATAATATTATTATCGCCACGGATGCGGATGTGGACGGGATGCACATACGATTATTGTTGTTGACATTCTTTTTACAGTTTTTCCCGGATGTGGTACGGTCTGGGCATTTGTACATTTTGCAGACCCCGTTGTTCCGGGTGCGGAATAAGAAGGAGACACGCTATTGTTACTCTGATGCGGAACGGGAGAAGGCGATCAAGCAGTTGGGACCGAAACCGGAGATCACGCGATTTAAAGGTTTGGGAGAGATTTCTCCGGACGAGTTTGGTGGGTTTATCGGGAAAGACATCCGTTTGGAACCGGTACGCATGACAAAGCAGGACCCGATTGGTACGATCTTATCCTATTACATGGGAAAGAACACGAACGAGCGGCAGGATTTTATTATAGATAATTTGTACGTGGAGAAGGATGAAATCTAACCATTTTATGATTTTAGATTTTAAATTTTAGATTTTAGATTGCAACTTTCAATTTTCAATTAATATGAGCGAGGAAATAGAGAACGGGGAAGTAGAGAATGTGGAGCCGGAGCAACAGGAAGAAAACGGCCGGGTGCGGTCGATTCAGCATTTGTCGGGAATGTTCGAGAAGTGGTTCTTGGATTATGCTTCCTACGTGATTCTGGAACGTGCGGTGCCTTATGTGAATGATGGGTTAAAACCCGTGCAGCGTCGTATATTACACGCGATGAAGGAGATGGATGACGGGCGGTTTAACAAGGTGGCCAATATCGTGGGGAGTACGATGGCTTATCACCCGCATGGAGATGCCTCAATCAAGGATGCGTTGGTGCAGTTGGGACAGAAGAACCTGTTGGTGGATTGCCAGGGAAACTGGGGGAATATCCTGACGGGAGATGATGCGGCTGCCGGACGTTATATTGAGGCACGTCTTTCGAAGTTCGCCTTGGAGGTGGCTTTTAACCCGAAGACAACGAACTGGAAGCTGTCGTACGACGGTCGGAAAAGAGAGCCGGTGACGTTGCCCGTGAAGTTCCCGTTGTTGTTGGCGCAAGGGGTGGAAGGTATTGCTGTGGGATTGGCCTCGAAGATCTTGCCGCACAATTTCAACGAGTTGCTGGATGCTTGTGTCGCTTATTTGAAAAATGAAGATTTTGTTTTATATCCAGATTTCCCGACGGGGGGAATGATCGACGTGTCGAAATATAATGACGGGTTGCGCGGGGGAGTGGTGAAAATTCGGGCAAAGATAGAGAAAGACGCCGGGAATAAGATCTTGCGGATCACGGAAATTCCTTTCGGACGGACGACTTCGGCCTTGATCGATTCGATTCTGAAAGCGAACGAGAAGGGAAAGATCAAGATCAAGAAGATTGATGATAACACGGCAGCAACGGCCGAGATTTTGGTATATCTGGCCGCGGGAGTTTCTTCCGACAAGACGATAGATGCTTTGTACGCATGTACGGATTGCGAGTTGTCGGTTTCTCCGAACTCGTGCGTGATCGAGAATGATAAGCCGATTTTCATGCCGATTACCGATATTTTACGGAAATCGGTGGACGAGACGGTGGCCTTGTTGTTGTTGGAGTTGAAGATCAAGCTGGGCGAGTTGGAGACGGATTGGCAATATTCATCTCTGGAAAAGATATTTATTGAAGAACGTATTTATAAGGATAAAGAATTCGAGGAGAGCGAGTCGATTGATCAGGTGGTGGTTCACGTGCGGAAACGCTTGGAACCGTTCTTGCCAGAATTGATTCGTCCGGTGACGGATGACGATATAAAGCTCTTGTTGGAGATCAAGATGAAACGAATCTTGAAGTTCAACTCGGAACAGGCTGAGAATTATATCAAGGGATTGGAAGAGGAGATTGCCCGGGTGAAATTTGACATCGAGCATATTATTCCTTACTCGATCAATTATTACGAAAATATCAAGAAAAAGTACGGTAAAGGTCGGGAACGTCTCACGGAAATTCGGAATTTCGAGAATATCGAGGCGACGAAGGTTGTGGTGGCAAACGAAAAGTTGTATATCAACCGGGAAGAAGGTTTTATCGGTACGGCCTTGAAGAAGGACGAGTTTATCTGCGAGTGTTCGGATATTGACGATGTAATCGTGTTCCGGAAGGATGGTACGTATTACGTGACCAAGGTGGCGGATAAGTTGTTCGTGGGAAAAGACGTGCTGTACGTGAATGTGTTCAAGAAGAATGATAAGCGTACGATATATAACGTGGCTTACCGGGATGGTAAGGTGGGACCGTCTTACGTGAAACGTTTCTTCGTGACGGGAACGACCCGCGATAAGCAATATAACTTGACGAAAGGTACGCAGGGATCACGGGTGCTATATTTCAGTGCTAACCCGAACGGGGAGGCCGAAGTGATCAAGGTATGCTTGAAACCGAAACCAGGCATGAAGAAACTAGTGTTCGAGTATGATTTTGCAGGTTTGGCGATCAAGGGACGTGACTCGCAGGGAAACGTGTTGAGTAAGAATGATATTCACAAAATTTCGCTGGTACAGAAAGGAGCATCCACGTTGGGTGGTCGGAAGATATGGATTGACGAGGATGTATTGCGGTTGAATACTGACGGGCGTGGCCGTTACTTGGGAGAATTCCAGGGAGAGGACCGGATTTTGGTGGTGAATAAAAACGGTACTTACTACACGACGGATTATGATTTGAGTAATCACTACGAGGAGGGATTCTCGGTGCTTGAGAAGTATGAACCGGAGAAAGTCTGGTCGGCTGTTTTCTTTGATGCGGAACAACAATTCTATTACTTGAAGCGTTTCCGCTTCGAGAATGTGGTTCGTCATACACTGTTTATCGGGGAAACGGAAGGTTCGTATCTTGTAGCCTTGAGCGGTGAAAAGCGGCCCCGGTTCGAGGTTGTGTTTGGTGGACGTTACGAAAGTCGTCCGGCTGAGGTGATTGTTGCAGATGAGTTTATTGCCGAGAAATCGTACAAGGCTCGCGGAAAGCGGGTGACGACTTACGAGGTAAAACAGATCAACGAGATCGAGCCTTTGGATAGCGGGGAAGAGGAAAGCGAGGAAACGGCTTCGACCGACATTGATTTCGAGATCACGAACCCGGATATGCTGAGTGACGAGACGCAGATGAAGTTGGATTTTGAATAAATGCCGGAAGTGAAAAGTATGAAGTACTTTATCGTGGGATATATGGCGAGTGGCAAGTCCACGTTCGGGAAGGAATTGGCCAAAGATAAAGGACTTCCTTTTCTGGATCTGGACGAGAGTGTCGAGAGCAGAGAGGGACGGTCGATTTCGGAGATTTTTGCCAAGGAGGGAGAGGAGTATTTCCGGAAGAGGGAACGGGAAATCTTGCATGAAATATGTAACGAGACGGATGAATTTGTGCTGGCCACGGGAGGGGGAACACCTTGTTTCTTTGACAATATGGATTATATGAACCAAGAGGGAACGACTGTTTTCTTGAACACGTCATCTCTTGTTATTGTCGATCGTTTGAAACGGCAACGCACTAATCGGCCTTTGTTGGCGATGTATTCCGATAATGAGTTGGAGTTTTTTGTCCGGGAACATCTGGAATCCCGGCTTCCTTTTTATTTGAAAGCAAAAGAACAGATATAGAACCTGTGTCACGTGAGAGTTCGGGGCGTGTTTATTGGGAAATAAGCCCGTACGTGGCAACTAAAGACGTGTACCCTACCCATCATATTCGATCAGCTCAAGTGGCTTTGAAACGGAGGAGAATGGAGAGAGAAACGTCCATCCCGACTTATTTCCCGCCGAACTCTTTTCGGAATGATCCCAACTTTCTTTTATTTCCGTTTACAGATTTCGTTGTATGAGCAAATACGGCACTTTTCCGGTAATTCCGTTTGCGTGAACGGTACTTCGGGTGAAAAGAGTTTTTCTAATAATTGCACGAGTAGATCTTGAAATTCCGGTTCGTATGGTTTAAAGCGATGAATCGGTTCTTTGTTACACTTCAACAGATAGCTGTAATTCGGTGTGAAAAGCAACTTCGTGCTGTATATTCCCGGAAGAATCGGGTCTGTACCCGGATTTTCGTACTCGTACATCATGCAATAGAGCAAGGTTTGGAAAGCCGCTTTATTTCGCTGTTTGTTGTTTGAATCAAAGATGGATGGCAGGTCTTTAAGATCGGTTTTGTCGGCTCCGGTTTTGTAGTCTATGACACGGGTTCCTTGGGCGACCCGGTCAACCCGGTCGATGTCTCCTTCCACGTAGATCACGGTGGGCTGGTCAAAAGCGGAAATCGTGACGGGCATACGATATTTTCTTTCCATGGAAATGATGTGGAAAGGACATAACGTTTTATCAAATTCGAAAACCTTCTTCACGTATTTTTTCACGACAGATAGAACAAGGTCATTGGCCCCGCTTTCCAGCATTTTGGACACGGTCGTGTCGTATAACTTCTCGTAGGCAGCCTGAATGTGTTGTTCAATCAGTGAATCGTTTTTCATCAAGGCATCGAGACCTTCTGCCGTGATCTCCCCGTCGGGGAAAGTTTGGTAGAGAGATTGTGTACTTTGATGGAAAATAGTCCCTAACAGGCGGTGATCCAGCTCTTCGGCCATCTCTTCTTTCTCTTTGATCCGGGCGATGTATTTGAAATAAAATTTCAGGTGACACTCCATGTACGTGTTGAGCGCGGATGGCGAAATCCCTCGTTCGTTTTCATCCGTGTAACTTTTCAGTTTCTCCAGGATCGACGGATTTTTAGGGATGGAAATGGTCGGGTTGTCCTGAACCGATATTTTGTTTTGGAAATGGACTTCCCGGATGGGTAGTCCCGATTCGTATTTTATCTGGTAAAGGAAACGACTCATCTCGCCGCTACTCATGCCTTTCGTGACATCAGTGTACAATAGTTTGATGTTTTTAGCCCGTTGCAAGAGGCGGTAAAAGTAATAGGCGAAAAGGGCATCCATGTGTTCCGGAGTTGGTAATCCGAATCCCAGTCGCAGGTTGTAGGGGATAAATGACGAGGCGTGTCCGCCTTTCGGCAGAATTCCCTCGTTGGCAGACAGGATAATCAGGTTTTTGAAATCCAGCATACGGGTCTCCATCAATCCCATGATCTGCATTCCTTCTAGCGGCTCTCCGGAGAATGGGATGGATACACCTTGTAATATCTTGTGAATAATTTGCAGGTAAAACTTATTGTCCGGGATAATATTTTCTTCGATAAAGGTATTTTTAATGCCTTGAATCGTCGTGAAAATCGTGAATAGAAATTCCTTTTCGATGGCTAGTCCTTCATGGCTTTCGGGCTGTATGGAAGCAATCAGTTGTTTCAAAATGCGCAACAGGTAATCGAGTAAGTTCTCTTCCGACGAGGAGAATATGGCTCGTGTGATTTCGCTGAATTGAAGACTTTTTTCTGCCACGTACACGATATTGTTCGTGTTAATGTAATTCGTGATCTTGGGAATATCTTCCGAACAGGAACTTTTTATTAGTTTATGGTTCAATAGGGCGATGACCGGTTTGTAGTAATAATGGGTCATTTCTCCCTCTTTCTTGGCATAATGCTTTAAATCTCCCAGCATGGCAATCAAGGCGGCAACAGACGTGTTCTGTGCCGGGTACCCCATCGTGATGTTGATTTTGTCGATCGTGTCGGGAATGGAGTGTATGACTGGGGTGAGTAGGCTTTCGTCGCAAAGGACGATGGCCGTATCCGTGTATGAATCTTGCCGTTCCGGGTGGATTTGTTCAATCAGTGTCGGGATCAGTTTGGCCTGTCCGATGGTTGAGGGAACAGAGATGTACTCGATGGCTTTGTCGTTGTACCTGAAGTTGTTGAAATGTTCCAGTCCCAGGGCATTGGGGAACAGTTTCATGTTCTCCCGGATATAAATGCCTGCCTCGTGGTTGTCGTTTGCCGAATAGTACAAGTCGTAATCCCAGTAGAAGAGGGCTTGTCGGTTGTCCCGAAAATAGGAAAATATCCGTTTCTCGCATTGATTCAAGGCATTGAATCCGGCAAATATTAGTTGACGATCCGTGTGATGTTGGGAGAGTTGTTCGCAGAATAGACGTTGCCCCATACCTTCGTAGCACAAGTTTTCATCGAGTAGTTTTGCCTTAAAACGAGTGTAGGTCGGGTAGAGTTTATCCCATACGTTTAGAAATTCCTGTTGTTCCCGACTGTATTTTTCCGAGTTGAAACTCCGCCAGAAACTTTGAATAAACTCCACCTGTTCCGGGGTAAGGTAGGGGAAGGCGGATTCAATTTCCCTCAATGCCGTGATGTTGGAAAAGAGGTCTTTGGCGTTCACGAGATATTTGTCTATGTCATCGAAATCCCCAAGTAACATATTGCCCCAAAAATAGAAATCGTCAAAACGTTCGGTCGTTCCGGCATATTCTTGATAGGTCTTGTAAAGTTTGATGATAAGAGTCAGTTCTTCGGCTTTTTTCAGTCCGGTCTGGCGTTCTATGAATTCGCTTAACGTCAGTATTTCCGGCATCCACACGGGACGATCAATCAGTTGGGCCAGTTCTTGAGCTAAGAATAGTCCGGCTCGTTTGTTCGGGAACAGAATGGTCAGGTTGTCAAAATTGTGGCCATATTTCTGAATCAGATCTTTTGCCAAGAGATGAAGAAACGAATTCATATTTTATTACTATTTTTGTTTCGGAACAAATTTACAATTTAATCATTAGATTCAATATAGATTTATGCTGAAAGAACTGTTATTAAAAAATAGAAGTTACCGTCGTTTTGTTCAGAACGTTCGGATCACACGGGAGGAATTGGCGGAATTGGTCGGACTGACTCGGTATTGTGCTTCGGGAAGAAACGCACAGGCGTTGAAATACAAGGTGGTGGCGGATGCCGATTTGTGTGGTAAGGTGTTTCCTAATTTAGCATGGGCTGGCTATCTAAAAGATTGGGACGGTCCGGAAGAGGGAGAACGCCCGGCAGCTTATTTGATCCAATTGTTGGATACTTCTATCGTGGAGAACTGTTTGTGTGATGACGGGATTCAAGCACAGACTATATTGTTGGGAGCCGTGGAGAAAGGATATGGCGGTTGTATTATCAAGGCTTTCAAGAACGAGTCGTTGCGAGAGGTATTGCAATTGCCGGAGCATTTGAAAGTCATGTATGTTATCGCACTGGGTAAACCGAAGGAAACGGTGGTGTTGGAAGAGATGAAAGACGGTGATTACAAGTACTGGCGGGAAACGGACGGATCTCACCACGTGCCGAAACGGTCTTTGGATGAATTGGTGATTCTGTGATCATTGAAAGTTTGATTCTAAATTTTGGATTGTAGAGATGAAATTACTTTGTGCGGAGTATAATGAGGCGGGTGAGGTTGCTTATAATGTCATTGGCGATAATGCCCTCCTGCGAAACAATGATGATTTCTATATTCCGGCTTTTGCCACGGAGTTGAGTTGTGTACCGCAAATAGTATTACGGGTTGGGAAGATCGGAAAACACGTGGCCGAGCGTTTTGCCGGACGGTATTACGAGGAGGTGGGGGTTGGAATCCGTTTCTATGCGGATAATCTGGAAAGAGAATTACAAGGTAAAGGACTTTCTTCCTCCATGGCTTTCTCTTTTGATGGTGCGGTGGCGATATCTGAATGGCAGAAGATGGAAAACGAGTTGAGTGAGGTGGAGTTTCGTTTTATGTTGAATGGGTTGGAAGTTAATCGGATGAAAATACGGGAATTGCTGTTATCTCCGGAAAAAATAATTTCTAAGGTATCGGAATTTTGCATGTTGAAGATTGGAGATTTAATTTATTGTGGAAATTCATTCCGTCAAAGAGGTTTAAAAATTGGGGATAGATTGAGTATGTGTTTGGGGGATCGGACATTATTAGATTTTTATCTAAAATAGAGATTTGCGTTTGTTTTGTTTGGTGTATATGTTTATGTCAGAAAGTCGAGGGAATACGTGCGAGTTTGAAAGATTATTTAAGGAGAATTACTCTCAGCTGTACCGATGTGCTTACTATTATCTTAATGATAGAGGGGCGAGTGAAGATGTTGTAAGTGACGCTTTTGAGTACGTTTGGAAAAGTTATGAACAATCGAAAAGCGTTGATTGGGTTGCGGTTCTTTTTCAACAGGTGCGACATAGGAGCATTAATCAGTTGAGACATCTCAAGATTGTGGAAAAGTATGTGCTGGAAATTATGGAAACAGATTCAGAAATTGAAAATTTTTCTGAACATGAGGATGAACGATTGGAACGAGTGCAGAAGGTTATTAATACTCTATCGCCTCAGACACGTAAGGTATTAGAAGGGTGTTATTTTCAAGGGAAAAAATATATAGAGGTGGGAGATGAGTTGGGAATTAGCGTGAACACGGTGAAAAAACATATAATGAAGGTATTGAGTTTGTTGAGAGAAGAATTTGCGTAAAAAAGGTAAAGGCTTATATTTTATAAAAATAGTGAAATGGACGATAAGAAACAAAATATAGATTCGAAGGAACATTTGCTTGATGCTTTAGATGCCTCTGAAAATACGGATGAAGATTTGAAAGAATTGTTATCGGATCCCGACAATATTCAAGATATTCGTTTATTACAGGATTGTCGTAAGTGTTTTATTCGAGAGGATTCTTCGTTAGGAGGAGAACCGGAGGTTGCTTGGGAAAAATTTTTACGTAAGCAAAAAAAGAATAGTAAAAGGGTGTCATATCGGTTATGGATGGCAGTTGCTGTTGCTGCAGCTTGTTTGGTATTGGTGTGGGGGGGATTGAGGTTTTATGTTTTTAGTGAGCCGAAGGGAGGACTGGAATTTGTTGCTTATTCCCCGGACTCGACTTCTGTTGAAGTTATGTTGTCTACGAGTAGTGGGCGACAAATAATACTTTCTGATTCCCGGATGGATAGCTTGCTGGAAAATTCAGGCAAGGTGTTGCGCCAAGAGAAAATGCTGACTTATGTGAATGAAGAACAGATGGCGGATCCTGAGATGCATACTTTGACAACGTGTGGGGGAAGTTTTTATCAATTTTGTTTGTCGGATGGTACTTGTGTGTGGTTAAATGCGGGGAGCCGTTTGATATACCCGAATTTTTTCAAAGGAGATCAACGGGAGGTTGAGTTGTATGGGGAAGGTTTTTTTCGGGTAGCTTGCGATACATTGCGACCTTTTAGAGTAAAATCGGGGGATATCGTGACCGAGGTATTGGGTACGGAATTCAATTTGAGAAATTATTTGCGAGAGGATACTCATGTTACGTTGCTTCAAGGAAGTGTCAAAGTGAAGAATGAGAGCTCGTTTGAGGAAGTGGTCATTCGGCCGGGAGAGGATGCTTTCTTATTGGAGAATGGTTCTTTTGAAGTGAAAAAAGTAGATACGGATAACTATTCTTTGTGGACGCAAGGGTATTTTTATTTCGATAATGAGTCGATGTTAAGTGTTATGCGGGAATTAGGTCGGTGGTATAATGTAAAGGTTGTTTTCAGGAATGATTCGATGATGGATGTGAAGTTGCATTTTTGGGCGCAACGGGATCAACCGATAGAAAAAGCATTGGAATTATTGAATTCGGTTAGCCATGCGAAAGTTTCCTACGAAGAACATATAATATTTGTAGATTGAGTATATAAATTATTGTGTCGAATTTGTGATTAGCAATTGTGTATGCAATTGCTAATTTTTTTTACATTTTTTTGAGGGAGGGGGTACCTAATTTATATTTTTAAACGGAATATATGAAAAATGTCGACATGAATAATTTTTTATTGAAATTCAAAAACAGATTTATGAAAAGAATCAGCCTATTTTTTCGTGAACGACACGGGTGTTTGCAGATGTCTCTTCGGGGTACATTGCTTGTATGTCTTTTGTTCACGATGTCTTTTGTTCATGCTCAGGTACAAAAGAATATCACAGTAGAATTTAAAAATGAGCCATTGATGGAAGTGTTGAAGAAGTTGGAAAAGATGTCTTCGTATAAAATTCTGTTCGTTTATGACCATGTCCAGAATTACAAGGTAACAGCTTCTTTGAAGGAGGTATCAATACTTGATGCATTAGATAAAGTATTGGAAGGTAAACCATTTTCTAGAACAGAGATCACGGATGGGAAGTATATTTCAGTGAAGTATAATTCCAATAAAACAAATACGGGAAATGGGTTAAGAACGATCAAGGGATCTGTGCTTGATAAAAATAAAGAACCTCTTCCTGGTGTAACAGTACTTATTAAGGGGACGACTACGGGAGTGGTCACGGATACGGATGGAAACTATGCGATTAGCATTCCCGGATCGTCAATTTCTACTTTAGTATTTTCATGTATTGGAATGAAAAACGTGGAAGTGGTTGTGAAAGACAATAACGTGATAAATGTTACGATGGAAGAAGATGTAACAGAGGTGGATGAGGTTGTCGTTACCGGATATTTCAACAAAGCAAAGGAAAGTTTTACAGGTACAGCAACTTCTTTCAGTGGAGAGGAATTGAGACAGGTAAATCCGGTGAATGCCCTGACGGCTTTATCGGTGTTGGATCCTTCTTTTAAGATGTTAGAGAATATTGCAGATGGCTCGAATCCCAACGTGGTTCCCAAATTTCAAATACGAGGTAGTTCAAGTATGCCTAACGTGAAGAATGAGTATGAAGGAGATCCTAATATGCCGACTTTTATTATGGATGGTTTTGAGGTGTCGGCAGAAAAAGTATTTGACTTAGATCCGAACCGGATAGAGTCAATGACTTTGTTGAAAGATGCTGCGGCAACTGCTATTTATGGTTCGCGTGCATCGAATGGAGTGGTTGTGATTGTAACTAAAATGCCGGAACTAGGATCTATTCGCTTGAGTTATAATATGGATTTATCGTTCAATATTCCGGATTTGCGGGACTACGATTTGCTGGATGCAGAGGAAAAATTGGAATTGGAACGGGCGGCCGGTTATTATAGTTCGACGGTTGCGAACTTGTTAGAAGAACGAGAAGCGCAATACAATTATAAAAAGAGATTGATAGAGCAAGGGAATAATACTTATTGGTTGAATAAACCATTACGTGTAGCGGTAGGACATAAACATTCCTTGTTCGTGGAGGGTGGAGAAAACGCCATGCGTTATTCTTTGGATTTATCCTACGAAGATGCTTTAGGGGTAATGAAAGAATCCGGACGTGAAAGAATTAGTGTCGGTATGTTATTACAATACCAGATGAAAAAGATTGTGTTCAGGAATCAGATAATGTACGATGTCGTGAATGCGGACAATTCTCCTTATGGTAGTTTTAGTGAATATGCTAAAGCTAACCCTTATTATGCATACAAAGATGAAAATGGGCATTATTTGTATTTGTTGGAAGATGATACACGTGGAGCTTTTGACAAAGTGCCGAACCCATTATATAATACACAGTTGAATGTGCAAGATTGGACTTCTTATAGTAATTTTACCAATAATTTCAGTATTGATTGGTATATCACGGAAGCCTTACGATTGAAAGGGAACTTTGCCATTCATCATCAAAAAAGTGAAGGTGTTATCTTCAAGCCAGCGAAGCATACAGACTTTAGTAGTATGATGGGAGATAACTATTATCGTCGTGGTTCTTACCAGGCGACGGAAGGCAAGGAGTTTGGATATGATGCCAGTGTGATCCTTAGTTTTTTCAAAAAGATTCATGACCATGTGTTGAACGTGAATGCCGCTTTGAATATGCAGGATTTGTCGAAAGAAGAGTATACTGTAAAGGTGGAAGGATTCCCCGATGAAAATTTGGATTATATCGTGTTTGGTGCATCTTATCCTAAGTCTTCAACACCTACAGGAAAAGATGAAATTTCACGATTAATAGGTTGGGTTGGGAACATGAACTATTCTTTCAAAGAACGCTATTTGTTGGATTTATCTGTACGTACAGATGCATCGTCTAAATTCGGTGCGAATACGCGTTGGGCGCCTTTCGGTTCGGTAGGTATCGGCTGGAATTTGCATAATGAGACGTTCATTAAGGATCGTGTAAAATTCATCAATCGTTTGAAGATTACTGCATCTTTGGGTTGGGTAGGATCTCAATCCTTCAGTCCGTTTCAAGCAATCCCCAAATATGAATACGATGTAAACAATCGTTACCGTTATGGAATCGGAGCAATCATGAAAGGTATGGCAAACCGTAGTCTGGAGTGGCAAAAGACCACGCAGCGTAATGTAGGTATTGATTTCGATATATTAAACCGTCGTTTTGCTGTTTCGGCAAACTATTATGTGAACACTTCCAAAAGTTTGCTATCCGACGTTACCTTACCGCCCTCTTTAGGTTTCACCACTTATACGGAAAATATCGGACAATTAGAAAATAAAGGTTTTGATTTGAAGGTGAGAGGAACTGTATTCCGGAATAAAGACGGGTTTATGAATTTGAGTGTTGGTATCGTTAGAAATAAAAATAAGCTGAAAAAGATTTCCAACAGTCTGCGTGCATGGAATGAAGTACAGGATGACAGTGTTATGAATGCACCCCGTGTCCGTTTCATTGAAGGACAGTCGTTGAATACGATTTGGGGAGTTCCTTCTAAAGGTATCAATCCGGCAAATGGTAAAGAAATTTTTGTTTCCCGCAATGGTACACTGACAGATACTTGGAATTCTTCTGATCAGCAACCGATAGGATGTACGGACCCTACGATTGAGGGAAACGTGTCGTTGAATGGTGGTTATAAAGGATTGTCGTTGAGCATGTATTTTACCTATAGTTTGGGAGGAGACACTTACAACCAAACGTTGGTGGATCGGGTTGAGAATGCTGATAAACGCTATAATTGTGATCGGCGAGTACTGGAAGACCGTTGGCAGAAACCGGGAGACGTAACCTTTTTTAAAGACGTAGCTAACAATGAAGTAACGCAAGCGACTAGTCGATTTGTCGAAAAATACAATTGGTTGAAATTAAGCACTTTGAATGTGTCATATGATTTTAATGGCAATTGGTTGAAAAACATCCGAGTGGAAAGTCTGCGTCTATCGTTTAACATGACGGATGTGTTCCGTTGGTCATCTGTGAAGGAAGAGCGAGGGTTGGACTATCCGTTTGCACATGCGTTTAGAACTTCTTTGAGGATAACTTTTTAATGATAAAATATGAAAAAGATATATCGTTTACTATTATTGGTAACAATTATTTCTGTTTTTACTGGGTGTGATAGTTGGTTGGATGTATCGCCTAAAACAGAAGTGAAAGAAACAGACTTGTTTTCGAAAGAATCCGGGTTCAAAACCGCCTTGTTAGGGGTTTATATCGAGATGGTTTCTTCTAATCTTTATGGAGGTAATTTGACGATGAGCTTTATGGATGTGCTGGCACAGTATTATAGCATAACGTCAGAGGAGAGTACCTATATGCCGATGACTATATATGATTACGGACATGCGGATGTTAAGCCTACTGTTTCACAGATTTGGTCTAATATGTACTCTATTATAGCTAATCTGAATAACTTATTGTGGAATATGGATCAACATAAAGAGTTATTCACGGCGGATAACTACAATATCATCAAGGGTGAGGCCTTGGGGTTACGGGCATATTTACATTTTGACTTGTTGCGGATGTATGCTCCTTCTTATGTACTGGGAGGAGATGCTTTGGCTATTCCCTATGTGAATGAAGTGACAAATGTACCTTTTGCTCAGAAGACCGTGAAGCAGGTTGCGGAAACTTGTATTCAGGATCTGTTGGAAGCAGAAGCATTGCTGAAAGAAACAGACCCAATAGGGCCAGCCTTTAAGAGTTATTCGGAAAATTACACTAATAGCGGGCAAGATAATGCCGAATACGATGAAGATGGCGGTTTCCTGCGTTATCGTCGGGAAAGGATGAATTATTATGCGGTGACAACTTCGTTGGCACGTATTTACTTGTTTTTGGAGAATAAGGGCGAGGCTTATAAATGGGCGGAATTAGCCGTAAATTCTGGTCGGTGTTCTTCAACGAGTTACATCTTCTCATTGTATTCAGATAAGCTTGCTGACTATTCTGACTATTATTTTAATCCCGGATTGGAAAAAGAGGAACAACTGATCATTCCAGAAGAGCGGAAGAACAGTATCTACGAAACAGATAAATACGGATCCATCGATAGCCGTTGGAAAGAGTGGTTTCACGAATACCCTAACAGTAGTACAGAATATATGGCCAAATATATGAAGGCTTCAGATGGTAAACGTCCTGTGAATGTTTCACTGATTGCTGGTTGTGAGGCTTATTACATAGCAGCAGAGGCTGCAACAGAGGAATCCGATGCGTTCTCGCACTTGAATCGGGTGCGGCAGAGTTTTGGTATCAGTGCTTCTTATAATCTAAAAGAAGGGGTAGATGATTTGGATGCTGAACTTTATGCTGAATACCGAAAATCGTTCGTGGGTGAGGGGCAATTATTTTATTATATGAAGCGGAAAAATTTCGCAAGTATAGAGGGTGTAGTGGATGGAAATTTTCCTAGTTTATACACATTCCCTCTGCCTGATACGGAAATTGAATTTGGAAATATTGTGAATAGAAACAAGTAAGATATGGTAAAGTTTTTCATAATAATTGGGTTACTACTTTTCTTGGGAAGCGGGTGTACAGACCAGGTAGAAGAAAGGTTTAATAACACGGCAACGACGATTTATTTCAATTTGTCGGGAGCCCAGGCAGATAGTATTGTTTATTCTTTCGCTAAGGTCGTGGAAAATTCTCATGTGATTGAAGTGCCAGTGGAGATAGCTGGATATCCTGCAGATTATGATCGGCATTTTCGGGTAGCGGTAGATGAAACGTTGTCAACAGCAAAGGTGGGTTTGCATTATGATGCATTGGAAGAGTCGTATGTGTTGCCCAAAGGTACATTTACTACTAAAGTCCCGGTTACAGTTTATAGTACGGATAAATTGCTGGATTCTGTTGCTGTAAGTATCGCTTTGCAAATAGTTGCAAATGATGAGTTTCCTAATGATTTTTCAAAACGCCAGCAAGCTTTAATTAAAGTGTCGAATATGTTGGAAAAGCCTGGGATGTGGGATTTGGTATATGGAAAGAAATATTTCGGTACTTGGAGCAAGACGAAATACAAATTGATATTACAAGTTTGTGGGGTTGAGGAGTTGCCTGCATATAACGGGCCTAATCGTTATCTTTTAAAAGGCTATGGTATGAAAATGCAGAATTATTTCAAGGAAAATTATCCTGTTTATGATGAAAATGGTCAGGTGATTGAATCTGATTGGGCTATAATTTTTTAAATATCCGACTATGAAGAAATATTTATTGTTGACGATAACTGTGTTGACTGCATTGTTGTGTACGTCCTGTATGGAAGAGCTCGGAACTTACAATTACATGGATACGAACGAGATAAAAATTGATTCCATTAAGGGGCAAAGCATAACTCAATATGATACATTGCGTATTGTACCGACTATTACTCAATCCAAGAATATTAGTGAGGAAAATCTTGAATACCTGTGGTATTGGTACAAGGCAGGAGCTGGTGAGAATGCAAAAATTGATACGTTGGGATTTGATCGAAATTTGAAATATTATGTAGCTGCAGGTCCCGGTCTGTATAGTGCGCGCTTGAAAATAACAGACAAGGAAACTGGATTGTTTGCTAGGAAAGAATTCGATATTACGGTAGATGCTGAAAATAGTGGACTTTTGATTTTGAGTGATTTGGATGGAAATGCAAATTTGTCGCTTTTGAATTCTTCCAAAATCTTCTCTCAAAATATCTACTATGCAGCTAACGGGGAATATGCCGGAACCCATCCTGTCGGGATAGCGGATATTGATCATTCTGATACAGATCTACATATGATTGTTATTTTGTGTGCAGATGATAAGGGTGGGGTTGTGACAGAGCCGACTAATTTTGTGAAAATCAGTGACTATTCTAGCCTTTTTTACGTGATGCCCAGCCCTATAGCTCCTGAAGCATACTGTGCCGTGGCGACTTTATATAACACGGGTATGGGAATCACTTATGATTTTATTATTAATAATGGTAAACTTCATTATAGAGATTTCCAGTATGCAGCGTATGAACCGTTGTTCAATCCTGAAGTATCGGGTGACTATAGTTTGGCTCCTTATGCAATTTTGAATAATAATACCCTTTTGTTCTATGATAATAAAAATTATCATTTTAATATCTTGAAATGTTCATATGGACAATTAAAGGAAACCAAACTGGATCCGGTTCCATTACCAGAAGGAACAGATACTGATGCACTTGCTTTTGATCCCCGTAATGTTGGTTTGGAATTGGTCTATGCGGCAAAAGGTTGGAAAAAAATGGATAACGATGCGGGGTATGCCTATGGAATTTTTAGGAAACCAGGTACTACGGATTTGGCAAATATGTATTGTCTCCGGTTTAATATTGGCTATAGCATGAGTATGGGAGGGGACTATTTTACTCCGTATTTCCAGCATACAGTTTCTGGTGCGACCGATTTGGATAAAGCCACGGCATTTGCCATGTCTCGGGAAGATCCTTATTTGTATTATGCTTATAAAAATAAGATATACAGTTATGACTTGGAGTTTGATAAAGGTAAGGTTATTTACGATACAGATACGGTTGTCGGTCCTGGTGCGAAGGTTGATTATTTATACTTCCGACCTGATAATGAGAGTTTCAATATGTGGGCGGCAACTTCAGTTGAGGGAAGCACTGAAAGAACTGGGAGTATCCATGTGTTAGGTTTGGGACGTAATGGAGATGTTATAAAGGTAGATACTGTTTATCGTAACGTTTGTGGTAAAGTGGTTGGGATGACTTTCAAAAATCGTTAATCCTAATGATGAGTCTGAAAAACTCTTATAGAAAAAAATCGGGTTTCTAAAAACCCGATTTTTTTATTATTTGCAATACAAGAAACGTTTGATCTTGTGAGTGGGTGTCTTTTCAAAAGGTTCATGTTGTACGAGTACAAGTTGTAGTTTTGAGAAGTTGTTCACCCGTGCGTTCACGTAATCCCGTAGCTCTTGTTTTTGTTCTTCAATGTAGTCGTTGATCTTTTCCTTGTAGTTTCCGGCTTGGTCTTTCAATTTCTGGTACTGTTTTTCAAGTTCTTCCATGTTAAAATGAACCATGGCAACCAGTTTACCGCTATTTTCCACTACGAGGGATTCGTTCACGAAACGGAAGTTGTTAATGATAGATTCGATTTCTTCCGGGTAGATGTTTTCTCCGGATGCACCGAGAATCATGGTTTTGATTCTTCCGCGGATAGCTAATCTATTCTTCTTGTCGAAAGAACCCAAGTCTCCGGTTTTAAACCAACCGTCTTCTGTGAAGGTTTCTGCGGTGAGTTCCGGACGTTTGTAGTATCCTTTCATCACGTTAGGACCTTTAATCCAGATTTCACCTTGTCCGCTCTTGTCGGGATTGTTGATTTTAATCTGTACACCTTCCATGACAGGACCTACTCCTTGAAGAAAGGTCTGTGACGGGTTGGAACCTGCAGCCATAGGAGCTGTTTCAGTAAGTCCGTAACCGATAGCATAGGGGAATTTAGCTTCCCGAAGGAATTGCTCTACGGTACCATCCAGTTTAGAACCACCGATTCCGAAGAATTTTAGTTCCCCACCAAAGGTTTCCATTAGTTTCTTTCCAGCCAATCGGTTGAATAATTTACGAGCCGGAGCGAATTGGTAGAGCTTGCTCATCAATTTCGAACTGGTGAATTTAGGCAACACTTGCGACTTGTAAATTTTCTCTATAATCAAGGGTACGGATAAAACTACCGTGGGACGGATTTTCTGCATTGCCGGAACAAGTAATTTGGGGGTCGGTACTCGATCCAGGTAATATACTTGTGCTCCGAACATCAAAGGTAACAAAAGTCCTAGTGTGTTTTCGTAAGTATGTGCCATGGGCAGAATACTTAGGAAACGGTAGGTTTCATCTACAGGTTGGATGGTACGACACTGACGAGCATCCCATACCAAGTTTTTGTGTGTTAAGACTACTCCTTTCGAGAATCCTGTTGTACCGGAGGTGTAAATGATTGATGCAATATCCTCTTCTTCTATCGAAACTTCGGGAAGAGGGGTTGTATTATTCAAATTAATATCCGGGACCAATTTATCCAAGTCTTCCGGTTGGTAGCATCCTTCCGGCATGGTGGCAAAGTTATTGATCAGGATTTTATGCTCAAGGAACGGTGTTGTTACTCCTTCCAAACATTTTGCCAGTAGGCGGGAAACGAAGATCACTTTTACCTCTGCATGTTCCAATATATTTTGGAGTTCTGTAGAACAGAATCCCGGTAAGATCGGTACGGCAATGGCTCCAATGTTTGCGATGGCAAATTGGGTGATTCCCCAGTTCGGCATATTCGCACTTAAAATGGCAACCTTGTCTCCTTTCTTTACACCTAGATGAAGTAAGTGGTTAGCAATAGATACAACTTCGTTATATAAATCTTGGTAAGTTCTTTTTCCGCTTGCGACAAAATTTAAAGATAAATTTTTTGAAAACTTGGAACAACTATTTTTCAAGAGTTCCGGTAGTGTCAATTTCTTTAAAGTCATGTTTTAATAATATGAATTTTCCATACAAAGATAATACAGAAAACAATACGATGTGGTTAAAATATTTAAAAATAGAGTAAATGGCTTGAAAGTGAGGGGAAAATTGAAACAATCTCTAGCGTTTTACGTACCGGCAAGGCCTGATTTATTTGAGGGTCCCGGCTTTTTATTCTTTTCGGGAAATGAGAAAAAAATAGACTCCGATAACGCCATCGGAGTCTATTTTTTTAATTATTTCGTAGGAATTGCAGCTAATGTAGCTTTCAAAAATTCCCAGAATTTACTTACAGATTCGATGTTCACTTTCTCGTCCGGAGAGTGAGGAGAACTGATGGTCGGTCCGAAAGAAATCATGTCCCAATGTGGGTAGGCAGAGCCTAGGATACCACATTCCAATCCGGCATGGATAGCCATGATCGCCGGTTTCTTACCGTATAATTTCATGTAAACTTCTTCCATTTCTTTACGGATAGCTGAATCCGGATTGGGTTTCCATCCCGGGTATTCTCCGGTAAAGTTGATCTTGCTTGCTTCTGCCAGTTCAAATACAGCTGCTACTACTTGAGCTAACGATGTTTTTGCGGTTTCAACAGAAGAACGCATTAACATGTAGATTTCGATCTTTCCTTCTCCACCTTTCACGATCGCCAAGTTGTTGGATGTTTCAACCGTGTCCGGCATGGAATCAATCATTCTCATGGCACCATTCGGGCAAGCCTTGATGGCATTTATCAGGTTATATTGTACTTTTACCGGCATCACGTTTTGTGGAAGAGCTGTTTCTTCTGCAAAGAAAGTGAGATTCGGTTCTTTAGCGCTTAATTCAGCTTTAAATATTCCCTCGTATTCTTTTACTTTAGCTAGGAATTTGTCTGCATTGGCAGCCGGAACAGTTATGATTCCGAAAGCTTCACGCGGGATCGCGTTTCTCATGTTTCCTCCGGATACGGAAGAAAGACGAAGGTCTAATTCTTTGCTGACTGCTTTCAAGAAACGGAAATATAATTTGTTGGCGTTTCCTCTACCCAAGTTGATGTCCATTCCGGAGTGACCTCCTTTTAATCCTTTCAATGATAATTGGAATGCTTTGTGTCCTGCGGGAACGGCTTCGGGAGTGTAGTCGAACGCAATCTCTCCATCAATACCTCCGGCGCAACCAACATACAATTCGCCTTCTGTTTCAGAGTCAAGATTTAACAAGATGTCTCCTTTTAACCAGTTGTGGCGGATGCCGTTTGCTCCATCCATTCCGGTTTCTTCGGTAGCCGTGATTAACACTTCAACCGGACCGTGAGGAATATCTTTTGATAATAGAATAGCCATCCCGGTGGCAACACCGATACCGTTGTCTGCTCCAAGAGTGGTACCGTCAGCGGTTACCCATTCCCCGTCGATATATGCTTCAATAGGATCTTTGGTGAAGTCGTGTTGTTTGTCTTCATTTTTTTGAGGAACCATGTCTAGGTGACCTTGCAGGATAACTCCTTTGCGGTTTTCCATTCCCGGGGTTGCCGGTTTGCTCAATAATATATTGTTAGCCTCGTCCATTTCAGCATGGATTCCGTTTTCTTTTGCCCAATTCATAACGAATTCTCTGGCTTTTTCTTCATGGTTTGACGGACGTGGAACTTGAGTTAGTTTATAAAAGTTTTCCCAGATGGCTTTGGGTTCTAACGTACAGATACATTTACTCATAACGTTTTTATTTTTAAATTTATGATTTAAGATTTCAGTTTGGTTATCCCGAAGATAATTACGCTGAGATCATGTTTATTTCTATCGTTTGCAAGATATAAAAAAAACAGATAAGTTGTGATCGAATCACAACTTATCTGTTTTTTTTGTTTCAGGTTGGTGAGTTACAAGTTACAGGTTCTTGACGTGCAAGCGTTGACGCTAAACCTGTAACTTGTAACCTGCCAACCTGTAACTTGAATCAACATTTGAAATTTTATTTCAAATGTTGATTCAAGTAGTTCACAAATTTAGTGTATAACTGTAACCGGGTGTAACCGCCGTATATGCTATGGTTACGGTTGGTGTAAATCTGCATGTCGAATTGTTTATTTGCCTGTACAAGAGCCTCGGATAATTCGTAGGTGTTTTGCACGTGTACGTTATCGTCAGCAGTTCCGTGGCATAACAATAAGTTTCCTTTTAAATGTTTTACCCAGTTGATCGGGGAGTTGTCATTGTAGCCGGAAGGATTATCCTGCGGGCGTCTCATGAAGCGTTCTGTGTAGATGGAATCGTAGAATCCCCAGTGAGTAACGGGAGCAACGGCGATAGCCGTGGAGAACACGTCGTTCCCTTTCATAAGGCAAAGTGATGACATGAATCCGCCAAAGCTCCAACCCCAGATACCTACTTTTTGTGCATCAATGTAAGATTGTCCGGCAAGCCATTTTGCGGCGGCGATCATATCGTCACTTTCGATTTTTCCGAGTTGCATATAGGTACATTTGCGGAATTCTTCCCCTCTGGCAGCCGTTCCGCGAGGATCGATGCAAGCCACGATATAACCTTCTTGTGCTAGGTATTGTGTCCAATCCATACCCCAGCTATTGCTTACTTGCTGAGAGTTCGGCCCACTGTATTGGATGATTAATAACGGGTAAGCTTTTGATGCATCAAAATTCACGGGTTTCATGAGCCATGCATTTAGCATGGTGGTTCCGTCTGCTGCCGGGATTTGTATGAATTCTTTTTTGGCAACATTGTAATCTGTCAGTTTCGTTTTCAACGCGGCATTGTCTTCCAGCGTGCGGACTGCTTTACCGTTTGCCGCGTACAGGGTATACACGTGAGGCATATCCGCGTTAGATACTATATTAATATAGTATTTGAATGATTTACTGAATTCTGCTTCATTCCATCCTTTTGTCGGGGTGAGTTTCTTCTTCTTACCCTTTAAGTCAATAGAGTAGATATATTTTTCCAAAGGTGATTCTTCGTGAGAGGCGTAGTAATAAAGTTTTTTTACCGGATCGTACCCGTAGAAATCAACCACGTCGTATTTACCGGAAGTGATCGGCTGAATTTCTTTACCGCTCATGGCATACAAGTAAAGGTGAGAATAACCACTTTTTTCACTACTCATGATGAAATGTTGCCCGTCTTCCATGAAGATCAAGTTGTCCAAGTTGCTTTCCGCGATATAATATTTATTTTCTTCCCGGTAAAGCACGGTTGTACTTCCCACGCGGGCATTGGCCAACAGGATTTCCAGTTGATTCTGGAAACGGTTCAGTTTCATGATAGCTAATCTTTTCGGATCTTTTGTCCATTTGATACGGGGTATATAAATATCTGTCTCTTCACCAATATTCATTGGGGTGGTGACACGATCTTTAATGTCGTAAACGTGGACGCTCACGATGGAATTGGTTTCCCCGGCTTTCGGGTATTTATAGGAATAGTTTGAGGGATAAAGGGCATTTTGTTCGTATGCCGGATATTGTCCTCTGAACATATTCATGTGGTAAGTCTTCACGGCTGATTCGTCAAATTTGATGAACGCGAGGGCAGATCCGTCGGGGGCCCACTCGAAGGCTTTGTTGAATCCGAATTCCTCTTCATATACCCAGTCGGGGGCTCCGTTAATGATTTCATTAAATTTCCCATCAAAGGTGATTTGAATTTCGGAACCGAAACGTAAGTCCGCGATAAAGATGTTGTTGTCTCTCACGAATGCCACTTTCGTTCCGGTAGGAGAGAAGGTTGCCAAACGTTGAGAGCCACCTTCCGATAAAGGTTTTAATTCCTTATTTTTAAAATCGAACACGAAGTAGTCTGCCGTGAATGAACGACGGTAGATCGGATTTATATTCGTGCAAATCAGAATCCGGTCTTCTTCCGGGCTGAATTCGTAATCTTGGATAGTCTGAACAGCTTTGTACTTGGGATCGTTCACGTCTAGTAAAGTGCTTACGGCTTTCCCGGTTTTGTAACTATACATGACCAGCTTTTTGCCTTTGTCTTCCAACACGGTATAGTGTTCCCCGTCATTTAGCGAACGGAGGCCTGAAACACCTTGTGTCCTGAACGTGTAGGTCAAGTTAAAATCTTCCAGAGTGAATTTTTTGCCCTTGTTTTGAGCGTTTCCGGGTAGGGCAAACCCCACGATAAACATACATACAATTAACTTGTAAAACATCCTCATGACAATTATTTTTTGTTTTTTTAATTTGGACCAAAGATATAAATAATTTTAGATTTATGATTTTAGATTTAATTATTCCTATCTTTGTGCGCTCAAAATCATGATTAGATGAAATATACCCTTTTAGCGAAAGACAAAAACAGTGATGCACGATGTGGTGTGTTAACCACGGATCATGGGAATATTGAAACTCCGATCTTTATGCCTGTGGGTACGGTGGGAACCGTGAAAGCCGTGCATGCGAGAGAGTTGAAGGAAGATATTAAGGCCCAGATCATTTTGGGCAACACGTATCATTTGTATTTGCGGCCGGGTACAGAGGTGTTGGAAGAAGCAGGGGGACTACATAAATTTAATTCATGGGATCGTCCGATCCTCACGGATAGTGGCGGTTTTCAAGTTTTTTCTTTAGGTGATTGTCGGAAAATCACGGAAGAAGGGGTCGTGTTCCGTTCTCATATTGATGGTTCGAAACATCTGTTTACTCCTGAAAATGTCATGGATATTCAGCGTAAGATAGGGGCTGATATAATCATGGCATTTGATGAATGTCCCCCGGGGCAGAGTGAATACGGTTATGCGAAGAATTCTTTGGAGCTGACCCAGCGTTGGTTGGAACGATGCGTGAAACGACTTGACTCCACGGAGCCATTGTACGGTTATCACCAGTCGCTTTTTCCGATCGTGCAAGGATGTACTTTCCGGGATTTGCGGGAAAAGGCAGCGGAACACGCTGTTGCTCTTGATCGAGAGGGATATGCAATCGGGGGATTAGCTGTTGGGGAAGAGGCTGAGGTCATGTACGAGATGATTCAAGTCGTAAACCGGATTTTGCCGCAGGATAAGCCCCGTTACCTGATGGGGGTCGGGACCCCGGAGAATATTTTGGAGGCAATCTCTTTAGGTGTGGATATGTTTGATTGCGTGATGCCGACCCGAAACGGGAGAAATGGTATGCTGTTTACCACGGAGGGCGTGATCAATATAAAGAACAAGAAGTGGGAGAAGGATTGCAGTCGTATTGATCCGGCCGGGTTGAGTTTTGTAGATGATGATTACTCGAAAGCGTATTTGCGCCATTTAATCAAGGCGGATGAAATTTTAGGGCTACAAATTTGCTCGATCCATAATTTGTCGTTTTATTTGTGGTTAGTACGTGAAGCTCGTAAACATATACTGGAAGGAGATTTCGTGACGTGGAAAGAGAGTACGATAAAGAAAGTTACAAGAAGATTATAGTGCTGAGAAGCAACTAGCGTAAAATGAAAAAATTAGACTTATATATTATCCGGAAGTTCCTAGGTACCTTTTTCTTTTCGATGGTACTGATCTTGAGTATTGTCGTGGTTTTCGACCTTTCGGAGAGATTGGAGAAATTTATCGAGAACGAGGCTCCCGTGAAGGCGATCATATTTGATTATTACCTGAATTTCGTGCCTTATTTCGCGAACGTGTTTTCCTCTTTGTTTACTTTTATTTCTGTTATTTTCTTCACGTCAAAGATGGCTTATAATAGTGAGATTATTGCTATTTTAAGTACGGGTATCAGTTTCCGGAGAATGGTCCGGCCATACATGATATCGGCCGGGGTGATTGCCTGTTTATCACTTCTTTTGAGTGCTTTTATTATTCCGAATGCCAACAAGAAGCGGATCGAGTTCTCCGAGCAATATATTTGGAAAAAGTATAGCAACAAGGAAGAGAATATTCACCGGCAGATTGCACCGGGTGTTTTTATCTATATGTCGAGTTTTAACGTGTATTCCAGCCGGGGTAATGATTTTACCTACGAGGTATTTCGGGAGGATACGCTGGTTAGTAAGTTGACGGCAAAATCTATTTCATGGAATAAAGAACTTGAGAAGTGGCGGATTAACAACTGGACGCTACGGGAATTTGACGGGATCAAGGAGACTTACACGACAGGACAAACTATTGACACGCTATTAAATTTTAGTGCGGCGGAATTCTCCGAGGACCCCAAGAAAATTAAGGAGCGCTTGACATTACCGGAACTGGATGAATACATCGCTCGGCAAAAATTGCGGGGAAGTAGTAACGTGGTTGAGTTCCAGATTGAGAAGTACAAGATGTTTTCGGGCGCTTTCGCTACATTTATATTGACGTTAATCGGGGTATGTATCGCTTCCCGTAAGATTCGGGGAGGAATGGGGTTCCATTTGGGATTGGGATTGTTAATCAGTTTCTCGTACATATTATTTATGCAATTTTCCACGGTTTTTGCAACCAATGGAGGCATGAGTCCGTTATTAGCGGTATGGATACCGAATATGTTATTTGCTGTGGTGGCGTTATTTGTATACCGGGCGGCACCGAAATAATTGAAAGTTGAAAATGTAGAATTGAGAATGAATAATTAAGAAGGTATGAAAAATGAGTGCATATCTTCAATCAATAGAATAGGCCGATGAGGGCTATAAGCAAGAATCATAAATTTAAAATCAAAAATTTATACGTAAGTATATGAATAGGGAGACTAAAAGACCTAGAATTACAAGGCCGATCGAGAATCGTGATGAGAATCGTCGGAGCAGAACACCGCGTTTCGAAAACCGTGAAGGTGGAGAAAGCGAAACAAGAAGACCTAACCGTTTCAACACGGACAGACCGAGACGGGAACAAGGACACGGGTATATCCGTGATTTGAACAAAGAACGGGAGAGAGAGCGTAACGAGGGTACGGGAGATCGAGATAACGGGAATCGTTATTACCGGGATTCAGATCGAAACCGTGAAAGAGGGGATCGGGAGAATAATCGTTACGAGAATCGGGATAATAGAAGATCATACGAGAGAGGTAACAGGGATAACAATCGTTTTTCCGATCGTGGAGAGCGTCGTGAAAGGCGGCCTCAAGATCGGGATGAAAATGCAGAAAGAAGAGATAATCGTTATCAAAACAGGGATCGTAATGATCGACGTGAGGAAGGACGTCGGGAAAGAGGTTCCCGTGAGGAAGGAGGACGTGGAGAAGGGTATCGTGGCGATCGTCGGGATCGCAGAGAGGGGGATGATCGTCGGGATCGTTATTCTGATCGTCCGGCGAGAAAAGTGTTTACCCGTCGGGCAGATGGGGATGGCGCTCCCAAAAGTGTGTATAGTAAGAAAAAACAAATTGAATATCGCAAGAAGAACGAGGGGCAGGAGACAGAATTACGCTTGAACCGTTATATCGCTAAAGGCGGGGTGTGTTCACGTCGTGATGCTGATGTGTTGATTGCAGCCGGTCGGGTGAAAGTAAACGGGGAAGTCGTGCAACAAGTCGGGGTAAAAGTAAAACGTACGGATCGAGTGGAGGTTGATGATCAAGTGATTACTCCCGAGCGTAAAGTGTACTTGGTGTTGAATAAGCCGAAAGATTACGTGACGACAGTGGAAGATCCTTTGGAACGTAGAACCGTGATGACCTTGATCGAGGGAGCTTGTAAAGAGCGCGTGTACCCGATTGGACGACTTGACCGTCAGACCACGGGAGTGTTGCTTTTCACGAATGATGGCGATTTAGCCAAGAAATTGACACACCCGAAGTATAACCAGAAAAAGATATACCACGTGTTCTTGGACAAGGTGGTTCAAACGGGCGACTTGGAGGCTATTCGTAAGGGAATCGACTTGGAGGATGGCTTTATCCAGGCGGATGACGTGAGAGTGGCGGAAGATGATCGTACACAGGTGGGGATTGAAATTCATTCCGGTAGAAATCGTATCGTCCGGAGGATTTTCGAGCATTTGGGGTACCAGATTCTTCGTTTGGACCGTGTCTTTTTTGCTGGGATCACGAAGAAAAATCTGCCCAGGGGTCACTGGCGTTTCCTAACTGAAGATGAGGTTAATATTTTAAAGGCCTACTAAAAAATTTTTTTTTTAATATTATTACTATTACCTTTGCGGGTGTCCACCTTTTAGGAGGTTTATCCCGTGAAGGTTTTATTTTTATATTAAAAAATTATGGTTGCACTTATCACAAATGGTCTGAATAGAATGAGGACATTGCGTTCATTCTCATACACTCCTCGATGGATTGTATTTTTGATCGACGTGGCTCTTGCTATTATGGCAGTTAGCGTTGCCTATCTGATTTGGGTCAATTTCCAGATTGACCGGATGAGATTGGATTTTGTCTTGACCGGGGCCCTTGTTATTGTGGGTATCCGGGTGATCAGTTTCTTGTTGGGACATACTTATTCCGGAATAGTACGTTTCACGGGAACGGAGGATGCTTTGCGCATCTACTACGTGTTGACGGCAGGGGAGATTGCCCTTCTTTTGGGTAGTGGCGTGTTTTTCCTGTTGTATGATTATCTTTTTATACCGGTTTCCGTTTTACTCACGGAGTACGTTCTTCTGACCAGTTTGATGGTTATGAGCCGGGTGATCGTGAAGAAAGTCTTCGCACAGTATATTGGTGCAGAGCGTACTAAAAAGAATGTAATTATATGTGGTAGCGATGAATACGGTATCATGGCGAAACATGCCATGGATAACGTGGAGGATGCCACGTATAATATTCTTGCTTTTGTTGATGTGAATGATCGGAAAGCGGGAAAGATTATCGAGGGGGTCAAGATCTATAAGATGTCGTCTTTACCCGGTTTGTTGAAACGTAACCGGGTGGACAAGGTGGTTATCGCCAAAAAGATGATTTCTCCGGATAAAAAACGGGAAATTGTCGAGATCTGCTTGGCCGCTGATGTGAACGTACTCGAAGTACCTCGTTTTGAAAGTTGGATTAACGGGGAGTTAAGTATGCGGCATATCCGGAATATCAAGATCGAAGATTTGTTGGAGAGGGACGTGATTCACATGGAGGAGACCAATCTTCGGAAACAATTATTGAATAAAGTGGTTTTGGTGACCGGGGCGGCTGGTTCTATCGGGAGTGAAATCGTGCGGCAGTTGACGCATTTTAATCCTTCTTTGATCGTTTTGTTTGATCAGGCCGAATCTCCGCTTTATGATATTGAGCTGGAACTGAAGGAAGAGTGTGGTTTCACGGATTATAAAATTGAGATCGGGGATGTACGTGATGCGAGCCGGGTGGAAGGAATCTTTAAAACATATCATCCCAATATCGTGTATCATGCGGCTGCTTATAAGCACGTTCCCATGATGGAAAAACACCCGATTGAAGGTGTGAAAACTAATATTTTCGGAACGAAAAATGTTGCCGATTGTGCTGTGAAGTATGATTGCCAGCGTTTCGTGATGATCTCTACCGATAAAGCGGTGAACCCGACGAATGTTATGGGTGCAAGTAAGCGTATAGCGGAAATTTACACGCAATCATTGAATCGCATCGCAAATACTCGTTTTATTACTACTCGTTTTGGGAACGTTTTGGGATCGAATGGTTCAGTGATCCCTCGTTTCAAGAAACAGATAGAGGCGGGTGGCCCGATAACGGTTACTCACCCGGAAATAACTCGTTTTTTCATGACTATTCCCGAGGCATGTCAGCTCGTTTTGCAAGCGGGGGCGTTGGGAAATGGCGGTGAAATATTTGTTTTTGACATGGGTAAGAGCGTTAAGATTGTCGATCTGGCTCGTAAGATGATTAAACTTTCCGGTTATGAAGTTGGGAAAGATATTCATATCGTTTTTACCGGTTTGAGACCGGGAGAGAAATTGTACGAGGAGGTGCTTAACGTGAAGGAGACGACTTTGCCGACCGTGCATGAGCGAATAAAGATTGCCAAAGTACGTGAATATAATTATAGTGAAGTTACGGATGCGATAAAGGCTCTTGATATAGCTTTGCAGACAAAAGATAATTTTGCCGTGGTGAAACAAATGAAATGTATCGTACCTGAGTTTAAATCGAAAAATTCAACCTATGAATCTATTGATTTCCAGATGGAAGAGGAAGGTGTAGAACATCATATGGAAGAGGTTTTAAATAAAATTCAGGTAGCCGAAAATTTAGAAGTCAGAGAGTAATGGAGAAGACGAATTGGTATGCAGTTTTCACTGCTGCTCGGGCGGAAAAACGAGTGAAGGAGCGTTTGGAACAAGCAGGAATCGAGAATTATTTACCTGTGCGGGGGGGCGAGTTTGTGAGGGATGGACTGGTGAAAAGGTTAGAAGTCCCTGTGATTACGGGGTGTATTTTTGTCCGTGTTTCTGAAATGAATTTACCTTCCGTGTTATCAATTGGGGGCGTGATTGCGTTGTTAAAAGAGAAACAGGGCCCGGTTGTGATTTCGGACGAACAGTTGGATAGTTTGCGGATTTTGAATGAACGGGCGGAGATGATTGAAGTTGTGAATGGGAAAATTCCGGTAGGATCTGGTGTACGTGTGATTCAAGGTGAATTAACCGGGGTACAGGGAGAGTTGGTCGAGGTAGCTGGTGGCCATCGGATTATGGTTCATGTTCCTTGTTTGATAGGTGTTTGTGCAAATGTTTCATTAGATTGCGTAAAGGCGTTGTAATTATTCGGATTTATTATTTTTCTCGGAAAAGTGTAATTATTTGGCTTGTAAAATATACGAAAAGTGTGTTTTTGATGTAGCACTCTGTTACGTGGGATGCTGAAAAGCACGTTTCCAATTTCTTGGGATTGTGTCGAAATCAAGTATAATAAGTATTTGAAGAGAAGTTATATCGTCAGAAACTTTTTATAGGGGCGAAATGTATACCTCTGCGTAGAACTAGGTTTATAATGAGAACCTGTCGAGAAGCTGGGGAAATCCTAAGGAAATAATCCCCCTTTTTCAGAGATTACTCGAAGTTTATTCGAAGCTCATTCATTCCGTAATATTTGAGCTACGAGGGATCTTCGAGTAATCTCTGAATGAGAGGGATTATTTGGGTAGGATTACTTCTTCATTTGGGTTGAATTTGTGTTACATGATATTTTCTCAGCTGTAATTTTATTTGTTATGCTTGTTCCTAGAGTAATAATACCTTAATTCTATGGTTTAACTATTTCTTGGGTCTTACTGGTCGCTTTCTCTTATGTTATGTTCCCGTCATGTGGCGGTGGGATAACGATTTTGGATGTGGGAAGATTTAGAAAATCTGCATGAGCCTCATGGTCACTTGTGATGACGATGATTGAATTATCGTATAAATAGTTTCGTGATTAATTGTTTGCTTTAAACTACTTATTGTTGTAACTTCGCAAACAAAATATTTGTTTTTATCTATTAATCTATATGGTTGTTTAATAGTAGTTTATTCCGTGAAAAATGTAAATAAAAGAATATTTAATTGAATTCTGATGAATAGAGAACAAAAATTAAAAGGGATAGATCCCTTGATAATGTTTGAACAGGTTTGGACAAATAAGAAAAAGTTATTGTTAATTATTTGTATAGGGGTTGTTGTTGGATTAATTGTGTCTTGGAGTATTCCAACTGCGTATACTACAACGATAAAGATAGTTCCAGATCAGTCTACTATTGATAATAGTAATTTTATTTCGGATATTGTTAAAAGTAAACCGTTCCTATTAAACTTTTGGAGTTTAGAAGTTTCTAAGCTAGATAAAAGTAAAATTTTATTGCGAAATTATATATTGAATGAATATAAGTTCCCTTGGTGGCGAGATATTATAGAGCTACCTGCTACGATACAAAAATGGAGGTATGGAAAGCCTATTTTTCTTGATACTGTAAATTTATTTCAACTAGCACCAGAACAAGCTACATTTGTAGGGAGAATGAATAAGGACATAAAAGTCCAAATGGATAAACGCAATGGTGTGATGAATTTGATTGTGAGGATGCAAGATCCTATGGTTTCTGCGTTAGTAGCAAATGAAATCCTGAAAAAAATGCAAACATTGGTGGCAGAGAAAAAGACATATAAAGCTAATGTTGATGTGAAATTTTATGAGAATCTATTGAATAACGCTCGGCTTAATTATGAAAAAAAGCAGGAAGATTTAAGTAAATATATAGCTTCTCATAGAGAAAGTGTTTCTAGTGTTTCAACGATGGAGCAATTTCGATTGAAACAAGACGTAGAATTGGTTTATAAGCCATACGCATCGATGATTGAGGAATTGGATAAAGCAAAAATGAAAGTTCAAGAAGAAACGCCTACGTTTGCTATAATAGAACCAGCTTCTGTTCCTTCATATCCAAGCGAACCTAGAACATTATTAATTATTTTAGGAAGTGTTTTTTTATTCGGATTTTTTGGAATAATAGGACTTTTGGTTAGGGGAATGTTTAAATGAGAAACTTGATTTCTTTTAATGGACTTTATAATATATTTTTTGTGCTAGGTTTTTTCTCATTAACCTATGCGATGAATTTATATATCGTTTTTGCTTGTGCTATATTATTTTGTCTTTTTCTAGGATCAGATGTGAGGCATCGAAAAGGGTTTTATGTGTATTTAGTAAGTGTTGGTGTCTTAACTACTTTTTATTTGCTTATTCATGATGGAGGGGCAGCTTATAGGATATTTAAAACATTAACATTGATCTGGTTAACGCTTTATATACCTTTAGTAAATGACTTACGGATAACGAAATTACTTCATTGTTTCCTTCTTTTTAATGCAGCATTAATTTATATTGATGTGGTATTATATAATACCTTGGGATTGTCATTGACAACAGGCGTTGAAACGCATGGTTTCATGCGTTTTTCTGGAGTAATAGAAGATTCTAATTTTTTTTCTTATCTGTTATTTGTTTATATTTATTATTTGAAAGTAAAAACTGGGCATTTCAATTATTTTTTGATAGGGGCAGTTTTACTTTCTTTTTCTCTTTCTTTAATAATAACGATGTTTGGTGTCATTATACTTTTTCATGTAAAAAAATTGTGGGTATTGCCAAATAGGAATGTGAAGGTTTTAGGTGGAATGGTTTTAGTTGGAGTGTTTGTTATATATTATGGGATGTTATTTGTCTTGACAACTTTACGTGATGTTGATACTTCTAATGATTATATAGCAGAAAAACTTGTTTCTTTGTCCTTACGATTTGAAAGTCAATTGGAGGCTTTCGATGCTTTAGAATTGAATGATGATTATTGTTGGGGATTGGGAGCAGGAAAGACTCGTGAAATAACGACAGAAGGAATGAATTTGCATAATTCTTATCTCCAAATCTTATTAGAGATGGGGATCGTTTGTTTGTTAATCGTTTTCGCTTGTGCATTTTATTGTTATTATTTTCTAGATAAAAATTTTGTACTACTATTTGTTGCAATATTTTTATTGGGAAATGTTTTAGAAATATTCTATTTCCCATTATTATCTTTTATTTTATTTTTGTCCTATGTTTATAGGCAAGAGAAAGTAGCAAGCAAGTTAGATGTAAGTGATAATATTGTAAGTTGTTGAAATGAATGTTAGTTTGATACTTTGCACAAGAAATCGTCGAGATATACTTATTCATAATCTGGAACTTTTTATAGACCAGTTTAATATAGGAGATGAAATTATAATTGTTGATAGTAGTGATAGACCTAGAGCAATAGGACGAGAGGATTTTGGAGAGGTGAAACCTAATATTCGTTATTTTCATACTTTACCAGGGTTGCCTTTACAACGAAATTATGGAATTGCTAAAGCTACATGTGATTTGGTAATGTTTTTAGATGATGATATATATCTTTTTCCTGCCTCTTTAGAAAAAATGAGACTTTTTTTTATGAAACGTCCTGAAATTGATGCAATTACAGGGGCTTTGTCTGAAAGAGTACTGCCTTCCACTTTTACAAGAAGATTGCAATATGTTTTTGGAAAGTTGTTTTTTACCTCCTATTTTGGAAAAATGTCTTTGACTTTGGGTGGGTTACCTATTTTAGCTTTAGATTCATATAAGGAACATCCTGCATCTTTTTTGAGAGGAGGTTTTTCTGTGTATAGAAGATATGTTTTTGCAGATATCTGTTATGATGAATATTTTAAGGATTATGCTTATCTTGAAGATACAGACTTCTCTCATCAATTTAATAAAAAATTTAAAGCGTGCTTTTTTGATGGTTTTAAGGGGTTTCATGCTCATGTATCAACGATACAAAAAGATCAAAGTAATTATCGTAGACAATATGTAGTTAATTACGTTCATATATATCGAAAACATAGATTGGGATCATCTTTGAAAATGAATTGGGTTTTATTAGGATTACTTTTATTGAACCTTATCAAGAGTTGTTTGGAGAAAAATTTCTCTTTTTTTAAAGGGACATTGGCAGGAATTGAGCAGGTTTATAAAAATAAATAACACAATGGATAAAATATCTGTAATTATTCCAGTTTATAATATAGCTTCGTATTTGCAGCGTTGTCTAAATTCTGTTATATCACAGACTTATAAAAATTTGGAAATTATTGTTGTAAATGATGGAAGTCTTGATAATTCATTAGAGATATTAGAAGAATATGCGATAAGAGATGAAAGAGTTGTTGTTCTTAATAAGGAGAATGGTGGCGTAACCTCTTGTCGTAGAGAAGGACTTGCGAATGCCCAGGGAAAATATATATTTTTTTTAGATGGAGATGATTGGTTGGAGAGTGAGAGTTTAGAACGGTTATATTTGCTTGGAAAACAGCAAGATGCAGATATTATTGTGGGAAACGCTTATTATAGTACTGATAACGAGGACATAGAAATGTTTTCAACTAATTTTGATGTTCTTTCTTCAAAGGAGTTTATTCATAGTTTGGCAATAGGAAAGCAACCATGGTGCTTGTGGATGAAGTTAATAAAAAAATCAATATGTCATAAGATGGTCATTCCTGATGGTTTGAGTATGGCAGAGGATATGTTGGGTGTGCTACAATTATCATTTTATGCTCGAGTAATAGCGAAAAGTAGTTATTATGGATATCACTACTATCAACGTCAGGGTGCTGCAACAAAAACTCCAACGAAAAAGCATGCGATGGATGCGTTATTGGCCGCAAAGTATATATCAGATTTTTTTAAAGCAAGGAATGTTTATAGTGATTATTTTGATGATATTGCAATTATTAATTTGAGATGTTTATTGACTTGTTGCAACCAAGGGGGAGTAGATAGAGAAGAAAGCTTGGTAAAACAAATATATAGTGATTTTTACCGGACAAAATATTTGAAATTTCTTATTTGGCAGCATAGGTTGATTTTAGCAGGTTTTAAGAGGGGGATAAATTTTTATAGGATATTATTTTTTATTCGTCGCTTGCATATTGGTTTTTGAGAAAAATCAAAAATGTGATTTGCTTTATGTTTGATTTAATACGATGAGAAATATTTATGAATGATTTATTAGTAACGGCCACGATTGTAACATATAAGGAAAGAGAAGACGTATTAAAGAAAGCTATTGATAGTTTTTTAAATACAACTTTGAATGTTAAACTCTATATTGTAGATAACTCTCCAACAGATGATTTAAGAGTATTATGTGAAAATATTCCTCGACTTGAATACATTTTTAATAATGCTAATATAGGTTTTGGAGCCGCTCATAATATTATTATGAGGGAAGAGATAAGATTAGGTAGATATCATTTAGTATTGAATCCAGATATTAGTTTTGAGGCTGGCACCATAGAACGGTTGGTGCAATTTATGGATCAGAATAAAGATGTAGGTATTTGTATGCCTAAAGTTCTTTATCCGGATGGTAGTTTGCAATATTTGTGTAAATTGTTACCGACACCAATTAATTGGATTGCACGTAGCCTTATTCCTATTGATAGGGTGAAAAAAAAGTTAGATTATGATTTTGAAATGCGTTTTACTGATTATAATTCTATAATGGAAGTCCCTTATCTTTCTGGATGTTTCCTTTTTATTCCTCGGCATGTAATAACTGAAATTGGGGTATTTGATGAAGGAATCTTTATGTATGGTGAGGATACTGATTTGTGTCGTCGTATAGGGCGAAAGTATAAAACTATGTTTTATCCCAAGGCGTTTGTATATCATCATTTCAGAAAAGGATCCCATAAGAATTTGCGTTTATTTAAAATCCATGTAAAAGCTGCTATTTATTATTTTAATAAGTGGGGATGGTTTTATGATACAGAGCGAAGAAAGATAAATAATCGTATAAAGAGTTTGTACATAACAAAGTAGTGATATGAGAATTTTTTATATCGTAGGGAAAATGGATCAAGATTTTGGTGGAGGTGTGATTAATCATCGAAATTTAGAGTTATTAAGAGCTACTTGTTGTGATGTTGAAGTTTTTCAGTTTGAACAGTATAAAGTACCTTTTTGGCAGCGTTTAAAAGAACGAGTTCATGGAGTTAATGGGGGGGTGTCGAGGCTGAATATAGAAGAAATTATTATTCATTTGAGGGAACATCCAGTGGATTTGGTATTTATAGCACATTCGTTGTATGGATGTATTGTGAAACGGGTGAAAGATGAGTTCCCGCAATTACCTATTGTAACTTTTTTGCACAATGTTGAGGTAAGGTATGCTTGGGAGATGTTTAAAAATAATGTAAAGAGTATGGGAAATTTATTAAACATCTTTTTTGTTTATAGAGCAGAAAAACTAGCAGTAAAGTATAGTGATTATTTAATAGCATTGAATAATAGAGATGCTAAACAAATATTAGATATATATAAAAAGGATGTAACAGCTTTATTACCAACTTCATTTAGTGATTCGGGAGAGGCGAAGAAGGAAGAGGGTTTAGATGAGCTTAAGTATCTTTTTGTAGGGAGTGATTTTTTTGCAAATATTCAAGGGATCACGTGGTTTGTACAAGAAGTAATGCCGTATGTAGATGGGAAATTGTTCATTGTAGGGAAAGGTATGGAAAAGGCTGTATCTCATTTGATTTCGGATCGAGTACAAGTGATTGGCTATGTTCAAAGTTTGAAAGAATGGTATGCTAAAGTGGATATAGTAGTTTGCCCTTTATTTTTAGGTAGTGGAATGAAGACAAAAACAGCAGAGGCTATGATGTATGGGAAAGCTATTGTTGGAACACCTGAGGCTTTTGAGGGGTATGATATTGACACCCGTCAAGTTGGAGGATGTAGTGTATCGGCTCAAGATATGATTACAATTCTTAATGATTTAGGACATAATAAAGAACGCTTATTAGAATGTCAGAGATATGCTCGTGAAATGTTTCTAAAAAATTATTCAATGACTGCTTCTATGGTGGAAATGAGGCTATTTTTAGAAAAAGTAATATGTTGTCATTCAAATAATGGTCGATAATATAATTCATATTTCAGTTGGTTGTTGCGTTGGCCAATTATTTTTGCTGGAATTCCTCCGGCTATTACACGTGGGGGAATATCTTTTGTAACGACAGAACCACATGCAATGACGGCTCCTTGTCCGATTGTTACTCCAGGAAGAATTGTTACACGTGAAGCGATCCATACATGATCTTCTATTGTGACCTCACCACATTTAAGTCCATGTAGATCATCGTGTACATCGTGTTCCATTGTCCAAATGTTTACTTCTCTAGCAATATCGACGTTGTTACCAATCGTTAAGTTACCGCCCCGACCATCCATGAATACATTTTTATTAATAACACAATGTTCTCCGATGGAGATGTGTGATCCTGCTATACATTCAAAACCTCTAAATATTGAAGTTTTTTTCCCGATCTTTTTTAATAATAATCTTAAAATTGCATGTCTAATGGCAAAAGATGGGATTTGCATTATTAATGGTAATATATTGTATGTAAGTTGGTATAGAATATATTTTAAATATTTAATCATGATGGTTTTATGATTTCTTTTAAATTGTGTAATATCCGAAGTGTTTTTAGACTGGTTTTGGCAAGTCGAGGGTACTTATAAAGATGACGGATTATATTGTCTTCTTTACTTAAATTTAGATGTCGGGTATTTTTTATTAGTTCTGTTATGTAAGTATCTTTAGTATCTAATTTTTTATTTGTTAAATATAATGTTTTTATTACTGCATAGCGATGATAAAATAGGGCTTCCTTTATTTCTTTTGAGTTGAGTATGGAGTCTAAGGTTGCAACTAAATATTTTTCAAATTGTTTTTCATATTGTAATGTTGGAATGAACGTGTTCATGCAAGACCCTGGACGGTCGAAATAATTATAAACAATAGATGTGGTTACTGCTATTTGTTTTGCTTTATTACCTAATCTGACATTCATTATATAATCTTCTCCTCGAACGATATCTCGAGGAAGATCAAAAATACTATTGTCGAATAATTTCCTCTTATACAAGCTTCCCCAAGGACCTCGAAGTTTCCAATTTTTTAGACATTCACAAATGAAATCTGTTGATTGAAGTTGTATCAGATCCTGTTGAATGGAACATTGTGAAGAACTTGCATCTATATTATGAATTTTCCGATGGTCTCCCTTTAACATATCACAATTACCGACCATGTGTAGCATTTGAGAGAGAGCATCTAAAGGCATCGTATCATCTGAGTCTACGAAACAAATCCATTCTCCCTGTGCATTTTCTGTACCAGTTTTACGGGCAAAGGTTACTCCATTATTCGAGGTGTGAAATACTCGAATTCTTGAGTCTTCTGAAGCGTATTTGTCACAAATGTTACCTGATCCATCTAAACTTCCATCGTCAACGAGAAGAATTTCAATATCGGAGAATGTTTGATTTATTAAACTATTAATACAAGTCGCTAGGTAAAGTTCTACATTATAAACTGGTACAATAATCGATATATGTGGGGTCTTTATCATTTCTTTAATTTGAGTTTCATTATGATCGTGTATATTTTTTGTTTGATAAATATTCTTTCATGTTTTTGGCATCCAATATAATATGTTACTATTAATACTGAAAATGCCGATGTGAAACACACCATAATGAAAGAATACCAATTATTGGGCATACAAATATATATAATGAATGGAATAATAGGAGATAGGATAAGCACTTTTGTGATAGGAAATAGAACATTTTTAATGTAATCGTGAATTTTCATGTTAATCATGGGAAGAACAATTTTCATTCTTGCAAATTGTGTACAAATCTCAATGCCAATGTGAACAATAAAAACAGCTTCTGGGGGAACATTGCAAAATTTTAGTAATAAATACGATATTGGTACGATTGTTAGAAGCATGCTACCTTCAACTAACTGGAATGTTTTTAATTTACCTGTGGCATGAACGGATATGATGAGTGGGTTGGCTAAAGCCGTGAGCATACTTGAACACAAAATTAATCTTAGAAAAATGACTGTGTATTCTGGAACAATATTCAACCATAATTTTAATATGGTTTGTGCTTCGAAGATTATTGGCATTGAAAGCAATAGAAGTAGGAGAAATGAAAATTTAGAACTAATAATTAATAGTTTATGCATGTACTCAAAATCTGACTGTGCATACGATTTTGTTAATTGAGGGTTTAGGGCTACTTGAAAATTATTACAAAAATTTTGAATAACTGTTTGTACTTGTACAGCAATTCCCCTTGCAGCGTTGATTGCGGGGCCAAAAAATAAATTTAATAAAATATTTAATCCCTGAGTGTAACCGATTACGGCCAAATTACCGTTTATTGTCCAGCCTACGAAAATAAAAATATCTTTAAATAAGGATTGATCCCAGGTAAATTTGAATTTGCATGCTTTAAAGCGAGTGGATGTATACCAACGGTATACGAAAACATCAAAAATTTGTATCGCAAGTATAAGTAATGCGTAAATTTTAAGTTTGTCAAAAGGAAGAATCACTAATAAATAGACAATACCTAATTTGAGCATTACATCCATGATCGAGATATATGCATATACATTCATTTTTTCATGAGCTATAATTGTAGCGTTGTAAGGAACGCTAATTATAGATAGCATTGTGCTTAAAATAGAACATTGGAATACCCATATGGCAGAATTCAATCTGTTTTCAGGAATTTTGAGTTCATGAAGTAAAAACCATGAGCCAACAGTTTCTCCTAAGATCGCAATAAGTAAGGCAATAAATATGTGAATCGTCATAACACAACTAAAAGTCTTTCTTAGACTTTCTGGGGTTCCTATCGCTAATTCATAAGTAATATATCGTGATGAAGCTGCACTTAATGAGCCGTTTATGAAACTGAGCATTGCAACCACGCCTCCTACGACATTGTAAATGCCAAAATCTTCCACTCCTAATGTATTCAAGACAACACGCGATGTATATAAACTTACGAGCATTGTAAAAATCATTCGAAAGTAAAGTATTAGCGTGTTTCTTGTAATACGTTGACTATGTTCTTGTATCATTGATAGTTTTTCGATATAGATTAACTCGACAAAAATACATATAAGTTTATACATATAGAAAAAGGAGGTAATCTTTATTTAATTGCGTTCCAATTTTGTTAAGAGTTTGTTAAAAACAAAAAAACATCATTTTGTGACGCAACCATTGATGTACTTTTGCATCTTGATTAAAAACAACACACACAACACTATTATTAATTATATGAGAACGAATAAAACATCTGAGGTCTATACGACGTAAAAGGGGGAGCAAGATAAGAGGGAGAGAGCGTATCCTGTTTATAAACACGCTAATATGAGATAGATAATGATGCTCATGTATGTGGGCAAGTTGGAGGTTTATGCCGTTTTAAATGGATCAAGGAATGAAAAGAATATTGATTATTGGAGGAGATAGTTTTATTGCCGGGCAATTTATAAAGAAATATGTATCAACGGATTCTATCACGTGTTACAGTCGCAGGCCGACCGGGTACGAGAAAGAGATTGTTGTGAAAGCATTTCGAGATATGCCTGTTGAAGCATTTTCAGGGTTTGATGCGGTAATAAATTTTGCAGCTATCGTACATCGTCCGGAAGTGAAAGACCAAGAGCTTTATGATGATGTGAATTATCGGATGGCTTGTTTATTAGCTCAAAAAGCAAAACAGGCAGGGGTACGTCAGTTCGTGCAGATGAGTACGATTGCCGTGTTCGGTAGTGCCAGTCGAATTTCAGAGACAACACCGGAAAGACCACAGACTTATTACGGGAGTTCTAAGCTTAAAGCAGATAAAGAGTTAGTGGCAATGAGTGACCGGGAATTTAAGGCCGCAATTATTCGTCCGCCAATGGCATACGGGGGTGGAATGGCTCCGGGTAATATGTTGCGTTTGATTCGTTTGGTAAATAAACATATTCCGCTGCCTTTCGGTTCAGCCCGGAATAGTCGTGATTTTATTAATGTAAAAAATTTGGTTGAGTTTATTCATTTAGCCGTGGAGAAAGAGGTTGAGGGTGTATTCTATCCGACGGATAAAGTTCCTTATTCTACGCGTAACGTGGTCGAGGAAATTTCTCGTCAATTGGGAGTACACACGATAAATCTACCTTCTCCATCCATATTCTTGAAACTGATAGAGAAGGTTCGTCCTGATCTTTATCAGAAACTCTGGGGAGATGTGGTTATTGATCGTCAGTTAGCATTAAGCGCTATCGGTTACGAGCCTCGTTACACGTTGGAGGATGGAATTCGAGAAATGGTTGAATCGTTTAAGCAACAAAAATGATAAATTGGATCTATGGATTTGTTCTCCTGCTCCTTTTCGTGCTGGAGAACATTTATTTTAAGATTGCCAAGAAATATAATATTTTGGATGTTCCTAATGCAAGGAGTTCTCATCATGCAATTACCCTACGAGGAGGTGGGGTGATTTTTTATTTAGGGGTACTTGTGCATGGATTGATCTTTGATTTTTTTGCACCTTGGTTTTTATGCGGGTTGACGTTGGTGGCTTTGGTGAGTTTTATGGATGATATGCACCCGCTTTCTGCAAAGGTTCGTCTTTTGGTCCAGATCTTTTCTTTGCTATTGATGCTGTTACAGTTAGGAGTCCATGAGGTTTCGTGGGGATACGTGGTTGTGGCTTTATTTGTCGGGTTGGCCATACTCAATATATATAATTTCATGGATGGTATTAATGGTATTACCGGAGGATATAGTCTGGTTGCCATGTTGGCGTTATGGGGGATCAATGCGTTTGTTTCCCCGATAGCGCCGGCGGGGTTTATTCCTGTAATAATACTGTCATTACTAGTGTTTAATTTTTATAATTTCCGTTCTCATGCCAAATGTTTTTCCGGGGATGTGGGAGCGATATCAATGGCTTTTATTATACTCTTTTTATTAGGTGGCTTTATAATACATACCGGACACGTGTCTGCATTAGTGTTTTTGGCTGTTTATGGGGTGGATGGAGTGCTGACGATTATACATCGTGTCTTGTTGAAAGAGAACATTGGTCAACCTCACCGGAAGCATTTATACCAATTGTTAGCCAACGAGGGGAAGTTTGCTCATTTGCCTGTTTCTTTGATCTACATGGGAGTACAGGCTGTTGTTAATTTGGGGTATTTGTTGGTGTTGATGTATACTCCAGAGTATACATTGATTTATTTTATTATTTCTATGGTGGTGCTGGTGGTTGTTTATTTACCTTTGAGACGTAAATTTTATGCGTTACGAGAGCAAGTATGAGATTTGAAGAAATATTATAGACTGAAAACTATAATAAAATTCGATTTTCGATTTTTGATTTTCAATTAATGCAGTATCTTTGTGGCCGATCCGGCATATAGGTTTATCAGGATTGATTTGTGAATCAAGAAAGATGAACCTGTGGGATGGTTGCATAAAAAACATTCAAAAAAAGTAATATGAGATTTTTAATTTTTATTGTACTTATGCTTGGCGTCACGGGAATTGCTTGTGCGCAGATGACCGATGCACAAGTTATTGAAGCCGTGAAGTCCGCACAGGCTCAAGGAAAAAGTCAAGATGAGATTATTTTGATGTTATCGCAAAAAGGCGTCACGAAAGAGCAGGTGTTGAGAATCAAGGAGAATTACGAGAGAGAGAATTCAGGAAAGCAGGGAGGTTTGGCTCAAGAAAATAGAGAGCGTATAGAGACTATCTCGTTAGAGAATCGGGATGTGGTGTTGGTTACAGAAGGGGATAAGAATAGTATTTTCGGGCGAAATTTGTTTAGTAATAAAAATTTAACTTTTGAACCGAGTTTGAATATTCCTACACCGGAGAATTATGTGTTGGGGCCAGGAGACGAGGTTATCATTGATATATGGGGAAATTCGGAAGCGACTGTTCGGCAGGTGATATCCCCGGAGGGGAGTATAAACGTATCGAATATAGGACCGATTTATTTGAATGGAAAACGGATTCAAGAGGCATCTTCTTATTTAAAAACGATGTTTAGTCGTATCTATTCAGATTTAGCGTCGGAAAATCCATCAACATTTTTGAAAGTATCGTTGGGACAAATTCGAAGTATTCAGGTGAACGTGATGGGGGAGATTGTCATGCCTGGGACTTATATGTTGCCCTCTTTGGCAACGGTGTTTCACGCATTGTATGCGGCAGGAGGTGTAAATAACGTGGGAACTTTGCGTGATGTCGTGTTGTATAGGAATGGAAAAGCCTTTAAGCACGTGGATGTTTATGATTATATCATGAATGGTAATAATAGTTTTGATATTACTTTGCAGGATGGTGATTTGATTAACGTGGGTACTTACGAGAAAATTGTCACTGTAGCTGGTAAAGTGAAACGTCCGATGCGTTACGAGATGAAGGGAGAGGAGAGCCTGAGTAAATTATTGGAGTATGCTGGGGGGTTTACTAGTGATGCTTACAAGAAGAATGTAAATGTGAGCCGTAAGGGAGACTCCGAGTTTCAGATATATACTGTAAATAACGAGGATTTTGTTGACTTTACGTTAGCTGATGGTGATTCTGTTATGATTGATCCTATCATAAGTCGGTACGAAAATCGAGTATCCGTGACTGGGGCGGTATATCGGCCGGGAAATTACGCGATAAATAATTCGATAAAGACCGTGAAGGATTTGGTAAACGTGGTGGAAGGACCGCGGGAAGATGCCTTTTTAAATAGAACTATTTTATATCGTGAGAAAGAGGATTTAAGTCAAGAAATGCTTGCTGTTGATTTGGGAAAATTGCTAAGAGGTGAGATTGACGATATTCCATTGAAAAAGAATGATCGTTTGTATGTACCTTCTGCAACTCAATTGCGGGGAGATTATGTGATTGATATTCGGGGAGAAGTAAAGGATCCTCGAAAATATCCTTTCGTGGATAATATGACGTTGGAAGATGCCGTGTTGCAAGCGGGTGGTTTGTTGGAGTCGGCCTCCATGGTACGTGTGGATGTTTCCCGAAGAATAAAGTCTCCTAATAGTACGGAGGAAGCTCCGGCTGAGGCTGAATTATTTACATTTGGTTTGAAGAATGGTTTGGTTGTGGAAGGAGATCCTGAATTTACACTTGAACCTTTTGATGAGATATATGTTCGTCGTTCCCCGGGATACCGTGAACAGCAGAACGTGACGGTGAATGGCGAGGTACTTTACCCTGGTGTATACGCAAAGCGTTCATCCAATGATCGTCTTTCTGATATTGTAAAACGGGCTGGCGGGGTTACTTCTAAAGCCTACGTGAATGGGGCTCGTTTGTTGCGTCGGATGAATGCTGATGAATTGGCAAGAGTTAGTTCTGCTTTGCAGTTAGCTAAACATTCCAGTCGTGATTCTTTAGTGATAGATAGTATGTCTTTGGAAAAGGTTTATTACGTGGGAATCGATTTAAAAAAAGCATTGGAAAATCCGGGAGGTGAGGCAGACTTGGTACTTCGTGAAGGTGATGTGTTGCACGTTTCTAATTACGTGAATACAGTTAAGATTAGTGGTGCGGTGATGCATCCTAATGCTGTAACTTATCACAAGAAAATGAAATATAAGGATTACGTGGAAAATGCCGGAGGGTATAGTGTGGATGCGAAAAAACGGAGAGCATATGTGCTTTATCCAAACGGGACGCTTGCTGTATGCAAGGGAAATCGTACAAAGATAGAGCCGGGATGCGAGATTATTGTTCCGTTGAAATCCATGAACAAAAATCGGATGGGCTTACCGGAAATTTTGAGTTTGGCGTCATCAACGACTTCGATAGCGGCAATGGTTACTGCAATTCTTAACAACACGAAATAGTATGGAACAGGAAGTAAAGCAAGCAAATCAGATGCCACAGGAGGAAGAAATTGATTTGGTAGAGGTGGTCCGAAAGTTGTGGAAAAACCGGAAACTGATACTGAAAATTACCGTCGTGTTTATGGTACTAGGGGTATTAGTGGCCCTGTTTAGTCCGAAAGAATATACTGCTGGATGTACGATGGTCCCTCAATCCGGGGATAAGAAAGTTGGTGGAAATTTGAGTGGACTGGCATCCATGGTCGGAATTAATTTAGGTGGGGCTTCTGGTGGTGAGGTTTTATCTCCGACAATTTATCCTAAGATTGTGGCAAGTATTCCTTTTAAGAAGGACTTGATGGCGACCCCGTTGAAGTTTGAAGAGTATGATCAACCGATCACGTTATTGGATTATTATACAAAGGATGAGTACCAGAAATTTAGTTTGGGAGGTACAATTGCGAAATATACGATTGGTTTACCGGGAGTGATCATAAATGCAATTCGGGGAGAAGATACAACGATGATTTCTGCAGGGCAGGGAAGTGCAATTCAGTCACTTTCAAAGGATGAAAAGAAGATGTCGGAGATGTTGAATGATATGATTTCTTTGAACGTGAATGATAAAGATGGTTACGTGCAATTGTCAGCGTCCTTGGGAGAACCTTTGGCAGTAGCTCAGTTGGCTGAACGGGCTCAGGAGTTGTTACAGACGTATATTACGGATTTTAAAATCGAGAAGGTGAAGTCAAATTTGACTTTCGTGGAGCAACAATATGATGCTGCAAAAAAACGTTACGAGAAGATGCAGGATAGTTTGGCTCGTTTCAGAGATGCGAACAAGAGTTTTTCTTCTGCCGTGGCAAAGACTCAGGAGGAGGCTTTAACGAATGAGTATAATCTTGCTTATAGCGTGTATTCAGAGTTGGCAAAACAGATGGAACAGGCTAAGATTGCCGTGAATGAAACCACACCGATTTTGACGATCGTGGAACCGGTTGTAGTGCCGATTGAACGTTCTAAGCCTAAAAGGGGATTGATTTGCGTGTTGTTTACGTTCTTGGGAGGCTTTGCTGGAGTGGGTACGGTTTTGGCATTACCTTTCGTGGCTAATGTTTTTGGAAATGATAAATTGAAACGGTTTATAAAGGAATAAGTTTGTAACCGGGGATCCGGTTTTCATATTACAGGAGGTGTGTCAAATGTGTTGGCATACCTCTTTTTGTGAGAAGTTTTTTACCTTTGCGGTACGTGGGGACCGGGACGTGTGATAAAATATTTGATAGTCTTTGAAAATGATTGATTTTGAACAGTTAGCACGAAATATGAAGGGAGACGTGATGACGGACTCTCTTCATCAAATGATTTATGCGACAGACGCATCGGCTTATCGGGAGATGCCGTTGGCTGTTGTATATCCTCGGGATGCCTCGGACGTGAAGGAATGTATCAAGTTTGCCAGGGAAAATGGGATTACATTGATTCCTCGTGCTGCGGGAACTTCTTTAGCGGGGCAGGTGGTAGGGAATGGGGTGGTCGTTGATGTGTCCCGGTATATGAATCACGTGCTGGAGATAAATGAAAAAGAGCATTGGGTTCGGGTTGAACCGGGGGTAGTGCTGGATGAATTGAATATGCGGGTAAAGTCGTTGGGATTGTTCTTCGGGCCGGAGACTTCTACTTCTAATCGTTGTTGTTTGGGAGGAATGGTGGGAAATAATTCGTGCGGTTCTCATTCTTTGGTGTACGGGAGTACCCGGGATCATCTTCTGGAGGCAAAAGTTATTTTGAGTGACGGGGAGGAGGCTTGGTTGAAGGGAATGAATAAAGATGAGGTGAGGGATAAAATGACGGAAGACACGTTGGAGGGAAAGATATACAGGTGTTCTGTGGAGATGTTGGAAAATAATAGAGAGGAGATTATTCAACATTTTCCGGACCCGGCTTTGCGGAGAAGAAATTCTGGGTATGCCATTGATCAATTGTTGTACTCGGATTACTTTGATGTTGCTTATGAGGAAAAGTTTAATTTGTGCAAGTTATTAGCCGGATCAGAAGGAACTTTGGCATTTGTGACCGAGTTGAAATTGAATCTTGTCCCGTTACCACCCAAAGAAAAGGCGGTAATTTGTGTACATTGCAGGACATTAGAGGAGGCGTTTGAGGGGAATCTGGTCGCATTGAAACACCACCCGGTGGCTATCGAGTTAATGGATCAGAATATATTAGAACTAAGTAAAGGAAATATAGAACAAAATAAGAACCGTTTTTTCGTTCAAGGTGATCCTGCTGCAATACTGATTGTTGAGTTGGCACAGAAAAGTAGGAAAGAGGTGGATCAGGTGGCAGACCAGATCGAAGCGGATATGAAGATGCACGGGTATGGGTATCATTTCCCGAGAGTGTACGGGAGTGATATTAACCGGGTGTGGAGTTTACGGAAGGCGGGACTAGGGTTGTTGTCCGGAATGCCGGGGAATGCGAAGCCCGTGTCCGTGATTGAGGATACAGCCGTGGCTCCGGAACGGTTACCTGCTTACATGAAGGATTTCGGGGAGATGCTGGAACGACTGGGATTGAAGTGCGTGTATCATGCACATATCAGTACGGGTGAGTTGCATTTACGTCCCGTGTTGAATTTGAAGGAGGAGAATGACCGGGTGTTATTCCGGCGTGTGGCGGAAGAGACGGCTAAGTTGGTGAAAAAGCATCGCGGCTCTTTAAGTGGAGAGCATGGTGACGGACGTTTACGAGGAGAGTTTATTCCATTGTTGTTCGGGGAGAAGGTGTATGACTTGATGCAGGAGACTAAAGCTTGTTGGGACCCGAAGGGCGTTTTTAATGCGAGGAAGATTGTGAACACGCCACCCATGGATACCTCTCTTCGATATGAGGTAGGGGATTCGAACGTGACGAGTCGCACTTATTTTGATTTTTCTAAGGAAAAAGGTTGGTTGTGTGCTATTGAGCAATGTAACGGTTCGGGAGATTGTCGGAAATCATATGCTTTTGGTGGTACGATGTGTCCGAGTTTTCGTGCCACAAGGGAAGAGAGTCATACGACACGCGCCAGGGCGAATACGTTACGGGAGTTGATGACTCGTCCGAGAACGAGAAAGATATATGATCAGCGGGAGATTTTAGAAGTGTTAGATTCCTGTGTTTCATGTAAAGCGTGTAAATCAGAATGTCCTTCTAACGTGGATATTGCTCGTTTTAAGGCAGAGTTCCTGCAACAGCATTATGATGTGTGCGGGGTGCCGATGAAGGCTTTTTTGATTGCCCGTTTGACAGAAATTCAGCGTTTGGGTACGATCTTACCGTGGTTTTATAATGCCGTCGTTCGAAACCGGATGACAGGCGGGATGTTGAAACGAATGTTGCATTTTGCCCCGGAGCGGGCGATTCCTACTCTTTATAAGACCACGTTGAAACATTGGCTTGGTCGTTATCGGCGAAAAAATAGGGGAGAGATCGTGGGAAGAGTGTTTCTGTTTGCCGATGAGTTTACCAATTACATGGACGTGGAGATCGGGATAAAGATGATTGAATTGTTGGATCGGTTAGGGTATGAGGTTATTATACCGAAACACGTGGAAAGTGGACGGACAGCGATTTCGAAAGGTATGTTGAAGGTGGCGAAAGGAGTGGCCCGGAAGAATGTACTATTGTTGAAAAGCTTGGTTACGGAAAATATTCCATTGATAGGTATTGAGCCTTCGTGTATATTATCGTTCCGGGATGAATACCCGGATTTGGTTGGAGATGATTTGAAGAAAGAGGCCGTGAGGTTAGGGAAAAATTGCTTGTTGTATGACGAGTTTTTTATCCGGGAGATTCGTGCCGGAAGAATCCGGGCAGAACAATTTACTGATCAACCGTTGAAGATTATGTTGCATGGGCATTGTCACCAAAAGTCGTTGGCTTCCGTCGAGCCTTCTAGAGAAATGTTATCTTTGCCAGTGAATTATTGCGTGGAGGTTATTCCTTCCGGATGTTGTGGGATGGCGGGAGCTTTCGGGTACGAGAAAAAACATTACGAGTTGTCCATGAAAATCGGGGAACAAGTGTTATTTCCTGCTGTGAGGGGTGCTGGGGAGGATGTTTGTATTTCAGCTCCGGGAACGAGTTGCCGACAACAAATAAAGGATGGTACGGGGAAACAGGCGTTGCATCCGATAGAAGTTTTGTACGAGGCATTGAAATGTACGAAGGAAAAATAACTTCGAATTTCGTCCTTCTTTCGTTTGATGTAAAGTATTAATGTTATATTTTTGAAGTTCAAATTTTTAATTTGACCCAAAGGTAGACGTGAGTAAAGAATTAATAAAATGGATATGAAGAATTTTGCAATTATTGGCGTGGCAGGATATATAGCTCCAAGGCATTTGCGAGCTATAAAAGACACGGGGAATCAGTTGGTAGCTGCTTATGACAAGTTTGACAGCGTGGGCATCATGGATAGTTATTTCCCGAATTGTTCTTTTTTCACGGAGATGGAGTTGTTCGATCGTCATTGTTCAAAATTGAAGAAGACAGACGAACGGGTGGATATGGTATCAATCTGTACGCCGAATTATTTGCACGACGCTCATATTCGTTATGGTTTGCGTTTGGGGGCTGATGTGATTTGCGAAAAACCGTTGGTATTGAATCCTTGGAATATAGATGCATTGGAGGACGTGGAGAAAGAGACAGGACATAAAGGGTACACGATCCTGCAATTGCGTTTACACGAGTCAATAAAAGCTCTGAAAAAGAAGATCGAGGAAGGACCGAAAGACAAGGTGTATGACGTGGATTTGACTTATATTACTTCTCGCGGAAATTGGTATTACACGAGTTGGAAAGGAGACGAGCGGAAGAGTGGAGGTGTCGCCACGAATATCGGGGTCCATTTTTATGATATGTTGTCATGGATTTTTGGTCCGGTAAAGGAGAATATCGTGCATGTGATGAGTCACGACCGAGTTGCCGGTTTCTTGGGATTGGAAAAGGCTCGTGTACGTTATTTTTTGAGTATAAATGCTGATAATTTACCGGAAAATGCCGTGCAAGGGGAGAAAAGAACTTATCGTTCTATCCGTATTGAGGGGGAGGAATTTGAATTTAGTCAAGGATTCACGGAATTGCATACCGAGAGTTATCGGAAAATTCTGGCAGGAGAAGGGTTCCGTATAGAAGAAGCCCGTAATTGTATCGGGATAGTTCATGATATTCGGCACGCAACCCCAATTGGTTTAAAAGGGGATTATCATCCCTTGGCCAAATTACCATTGGTGAAACATCCTTTCGGTTGGGGAAGGTGATAAAAACTAAAAGATAAAAGTTAAAAACTGAAAGATAAAAAATTAAAAACTAAGGGTAAAAACTAAAAATAAAGGGAAAATGAAGATTATTGATAATGGGTTGTTAGATGAGGTTTCTCGGCAGGCTGCGGAGAGTCCGCGTCTGAGGATGAATTATAATTTTCACGATACGTTGGAGGCTAATGCTCAACGCTTGTTGAATGCTTTGGAGCCGGGGACTGAATTACCTGTGCATAGACATTGTTTTACCGCGGAGACTTATATCGTGCTGCGCGGTGAAATTAACGTGTTTTTTTATGATGATGACAAGCGGGTAACCGAGTCCGTGACCTTGAATCCGTTGAAAGGTGAATATGGTATTCATATACCTGCCGGGCAATGGCACACGTTGGAAGTCGTGGAAAAAGGAACCGTGATTTTTGAAGTGAAAGATGGGCCGTACCGTCCGTTGGGGCCGGAAGATAGACTTGATTAATTTTAGATTTATGATTTTAGATTTTAGTCGCACGAGCGTTCGCTTTGGACGAGTTACAGATTCTTTCTCCTCTAAATTCTAAACTCTACATTTTAAATTATTGTGTATGTATAATAAGTTACTAAATAAAAAGGCAAAGTTGGCATTAGTCGGGTTGGGGTATGTCGGGTTACCGATAGCACTGGAGTTTGCCAAGAAGATTTCCGTGATCGGTTTTGATATTAACGAGGAACGGTTGGCAAAGATGAGAAAGAAAATCGACCCGTGTAATGAGTTGGGGACGGATGCGTTTGAGAATAGCGATATTTATTTTACTTCTTCCGTGGATGAGTTACGGGAAGCGTCGTTTTTTATCGTGGCGGTTCCGACCCCGATAGATAGGTTTAATCAACCGGATTTGAAACCCCTGCTGGCGGCATCCCGCACGGTAGGAATGGCCTTAAAGAAGGGAGATTACGTGGTTTATGAATCTACGGTTTATCCGGGTTGTACGGAAGAAGATTGTGTCCCGGTGTTGGAAGAGGTTTCCGGACTGAAAGTTGGAATTGATTTTAAGATCGGTTATTCTCCGGAACGTATTAATCCGGGCGACAAGGTTCACACGCTGGCTAATACGGTAAAGATTGTTTCGGGATGTGATGCAGAGACTTTGGAAACGGTGGCTAAGGTTTACGAGTTTGTAGTGAAACCGGGAGTACATCGGGCTCCGAATATTAAGGTGGCTGAGGCCGGGAAGATTATTGAAAATACACAACGGGATGTGAATATAGCTCTGATGAACGAGTTATCCATTATTTTCAGCCGTATTGGTATCAACACGTATGACGTGCTGGAGGCCGCGGGGACGAAATGGAATTTCTTGAAGTTTTATCCCGGTTTAGTGGGAGGACATTGCATCGGGGTCGATCCCTATTACTTGGTACATAAGGCAAAAGAGTTGAAGTATCATCCGCAAATGATTAATGCCGGGCGGTTTGTAAATGATTCGATGGGAGGATATATAGCCAAGAAGATTGTGAAGAAGATGATCGGGATGGGAAAGAATATCTTGGGCGCTCGAGTGTTGGTTATGGGGGTTACGTTTAAAGAGGATGTATCGGATATTCGGAATTCGAAAGTCGTGGATATAGTGAACGAGTTGAAAGATTTTGGCGTGGATGTAGATGTCACGGACCCGAATGCAGATTCCGAAGAAGTGATGCATGAATACGGTTTTAAGTTGATCGAGAAGCCTCGGGCAAATTATGATGCTGTCATCGTGGCAGTAGCGCATAAGGAGTACATGGATCTGGACGAGGAGTATTTCCGTGGATTGACATACGAACACGCTGTATTAGGAGATATAAAAGGAATTTACAGGGGGAAAATTCACCTGATGAAATACTGGAGCCTATAAATAAAATGATAACTTCGCGTCAGAATTTAATGATATGAAAGGAATTGTATTAGCCGGTGGATCCGGGACCAGGTTATATCCAATTACGAAAGGCGTATCAAAGCAGTTATTGCCGATATATGATAAGCCAATGGTATATTATCCCATTTCAGTATTAATGCTGGCGGGAATCAAGGATATTTTAATTATTTCAACCCCGCAGGATTTACCGGGGTTCGAGCGTTTACTCGGTGATGGCTCCGATTACGGGGTTCATTTCACGTATGCAGAACAGCCAAGCCCGGATGGGTTAGCACAAGCATTTATTATCGGGGAGGAGTTTATCGGAAATGATTCGGTTTGCTTGGTGTTGGGGGATAATATTTTTTATGGACAGCATTTTACAGGAATGTTGTTAGATGCCGTGAAAGCTGCGGAAGGGGAGGATAAAGCAACTGTTTTCGGTTATTGGGTAAATGATCCGGAACGTTACGGGGTGGCCGAATTCGATCAAGACGGAAATGTGCTGAGTATTGAAGAAAAACCGAAGAATCCGAAATCGAATTATGCCGTGGTCGGGTTGTATTTTTATCCGAACGAAGTGGTTCGTGTTGCTAAAGAGATAAAACCGTCCGCTCGCGGAGAGTTGGAAATTACTTCTGTGAATCAGACCTTTTTAGAAGCGGGTGACTTAAAAGTTCAGTTGTTGGGACGTGGATTTGCTTGGTTGGATACGGGAACTCATGATTCATTGGCTGAAGCTTCTAATTTTGTAGAAGTTATCGAGAAACGTCAAGGGCTGAAGATTGCTTGTTTGGAGGAGATTGCCTATATGAAGGGATGGATAGATGCGGAGCGTTTGAGGGCTGTGGCTCAACCGATGATCAAAAACCAGTATGGACAGTATTTATTGAAATTACTGCAGTAATTTCAATAAGTTGCAGGTTGGCAGGTTACAGGTTACAAGTTATTTACAAGTTATAAATTGTTTATGGGGACGGTTAGGTGTTTTGAGGATTTTAAGATTTGGCAGGATGCCCGTTTGTTGGTAAATCAGGTTTACTTGTACACTGCAGGAGTGAAGGATTATGGGTTTAATGATCAGGTTAGAAGGGCGGCGGTTTCGGTGATGAATAATATTGCGGAGGGGTATGAGGCTGGTGGTAATGTGATGTTTAAGAAGTTTTTGCAAATATAGAGGGGAAGTTGTGGTGAAGTCAGGAGTATGTTGTATTTAGCTAAAGACTTGAAGTATATAAACGAAATAAAAGTAAACGGGTTATTGTCTGATTGTATGGTTCTATCCAAAGGTATCAGTAAATTAATTACTTATTTGGATTCCACAACCAGCAACTTGTAACCTGTAAACTTGTAACTAAAATATAGATGAAATAAAGGTAAACGGGTTATTGTCCGATTGTATGGTTTATCTAAAGATGTTGTAAGTTAATTACTTATCTGGATTCTACAACCTGCAACTTGTAACCTGCAAACTTGAAACTAAATTTTGAAGAATGAAAAATTTATTAATCACTGGCGGGGCCGGATTTATCGGTTCGCATCTGGTTCGGCTAATGGTAAACAAGTATCCGGAATATCGTATTGTCAATTTGGATAAGTTGACTTATGCGGGTAACCTTGCTAATTTGAAGGATATTGAGAACATGCCGAATTACAAGTTCGTGAAAGCGGATATTTGTGACTTTGAGAAAATGCGTGAGGTTTTTGCTGAATATGAAATAGATGGGGTAATCCATTTGGCAGCAGAGAGTCACGTGGATCGATCTATCAAAGATCCGTTTTCTTTTGCCCAGACAAACGTAATGGGAACGTTAAGCTTGTTGCAAGCAGCGAAGTTGGCTTGGGAGGGTGATTTTGACGGAAAACTGTTTTATCATGTTTCAACGGATGAAGTGTATGGTTCTTTGCAACCGAATGGAGGTTTCTTTTTGGAGACCACAAAATACGATCCTCATTCTCCCTATTCGGCATCGAAAGCCTCTTCGGATCATTTCGTGAGAGCTTATCATGACACTTACGGTTTGCCCGTGAAAATTTCTAATTGTTCTAACAATTACGGAACTTACCAGTTCCCGGAGAAGTTGATCCCGTTGTTTATAAACAATATTCGTCATAATAAACCACTTCCTGTGTATGGAACAGGAGAGAACGTGAGGGATTGGTTGTTCGTGGAGGATCATGCACGGGCAATTGATTTGATATTCCATAAAGGTAAAGTGGGGGACACTTACAATATAGGCGGGTTTAACGAATGGAAAAATATTGATCTGATCAAGGTTATGATCAAGGTTACTGATCGTTTATTAGGCCGTCCGGAAGGAACTTCCGAGAAGCTGATCACGTATGTAACAGACCGGGCCGGGCACGATTTGCGTTACGCTATTGATTCCACTAAATTGCATGAAGAGTTGGGTTGGGAGCCTTCCTTGCAGTTCGAGGAGGGGATTGAAAAAACGGTAAAATGGTATTTGAAGAATCAGGATTGGTTGGATAACGTGACGAGTGGGGAATACATGAAGTATTACGAATCAATGTATAATCTGTAAATTGAAGTATGAAATTGTACTTAGTGGTACATTTTCAATTTTCAATTTTCAATTTTCAATTATAATGAAGGTTATTGAGACTGAAATAGAAGGTGTTTTTATACTTGAACCGCGGGTGTTCGGTGATGATCGGGGATATTTCTTCGAAAGTTTTTCTTTAAAACATTTTGAAGAGAAGGTAAGTAAAACGGTGTTTGTGCAGGATAATGAATCTAAATCTAAATATGGTGTTTTACGGGGTTTGCATTATCAATTACCTCCATATACACAGGCGAAACTGGTGAGAGTGGTGAAAGGTCGTGTTTTGGATGTTGCCGTGGATATTCGTAAAGGTTCACCGACTTTCGGGAAGTATGTTGCCGTGGAGCTGAGTGAAGAGAATAAATTGCAATTTTTCTTACCTAAGGGGTTTGCGCATGGATTTGCGGTTTTGAGTGAGGAGGCTATATTTCAGTACAAGTGTGACGAATATTACGCTCCGGATTATGAAGGGGCGATTTGTTACGATGACCCGGATTTAGGGATAGATTGGAGATTGCCGTTAGAGGATATTATATTGTCGGAGAAGGATAAAAAGCATCCGAGGTTGCGGGATGCGATATTGTTGTAAAAAGGAATTAAATGAAAAATTATTTATTTGGACCGAATGGATTAGCTACCAAGATTGTACACACGAGATACCTGAGTCGCTGGATCGTGATGGGGATTGACGTTGTGCTTTCAACTTTGGTAACGGTTTTTGCTTACTGGCTTATCCGGTTTGTCAGGGAAGAACCTGTTGTTTGGTCGTGGGTTGCATATTTGGCATTATTGGCGGCGGTCATTAGTGCTTTGGCATTTGCCATATTACATGCTCATCGTGTCGTGATGCGTTTCACCACGTTACGGGAAACTTGGCGTTTGGGGATAGCGATGGCTTTGAAAGTGATCATTCTTTACCCTTTGATTCATGTATTCTACCCGCAGGTATCTAATGAAAGATTGATTTTAGGGGCTTTGTTGGACATGATGACGACTACCGTAGTGTTGGTTTCCGTGCGAGTGGTGTTAGTGAGCCTGTATGACTTTTTGAAAGTTCGTTTGCATGGAGAACAAAAGCGGGTGTTGATCTTCGGGATGGATGATTGTTCTGCCTCGCTCAGTACGGCAGTTTCTAACAGTTTCTTGCCATCTTACAAGGTAACGGGGTATTTGACTATCGGAAAAAGATATAAGCATTACCGGTTATCCGGTGAATCGGTGTACTTTATCACGGGAGAAGAAGGATTTAACCGCTTGGTAAAGCGTTTACGGGTGGATGGAATCGTGTTCCCGAATTATCGGACCGCTCAGGAGGAACAAAAACGATTGGTGCGTTATTGTCAGAAATTGGGGTTGGAAATGTTGGTACTGCCTTCCGTGGAGGAGATGAGTGACGGGCAGTTGCCGCGTCCGCAAATGAAGGAAATCCGTTTGGAGGAATTGCTTGGGCGTGACGAGATAAAGATTAACATGAAGGAGATTGCGGAAGGATTGGAAGGGAAAGTCGTTATGGTAACGGGAGCTGCCGGTTCTATCGGGAGTGAGTTATGTCGTCAATTGACACGTTTTAATATCAAGCAATTGATATTTCTGGATTCGGCTGAAACTCCAATGCATAATATCCAGTTGGAATTTACGGATAAGTTCCCGAAGACTCCTTTTGTGCCTGTGATTGGGGATGTGAGATCTCTTGATCGAATGGATTTTGTGTTCCGTAATTATCACCCTCAAGTGGTATTCCATGCGGCAGCTTACAAGCACGTGCCCTTGATGGAATCGAATCCCTGTGAAGCCGTGCGGGTAAACGTGTTTGGGACGATGAATGTTGCGGATCATGCCGTGAAGTATGGGGTGGAGCGCTTTGTTATGGTTTCCACGGATAAGGCGGTTAACCCGACGAATATCATGGGAGCCTCTAAACGTTTGGCCGAGATATATGTACAAAGTTTAAGTGTGGCCATTCGGGATGGTTTGCAAGTAGGAGCTACTCGTTTTATCACGACTCGTTTTGGGAACGTGTTGGGATCTAACGGTTCGGTAATTCCGAGATTCCGTGAACAGATTCGCAACGGGGGACCTGTTACGGTGACTCATCCGGATATTATTCGTTATTTCATGACGATCCCGGAAGCTTGTCGTTTGGTGATGGAAGCCGGAACGATGGGTATGGGAGGTGAGATTTATATTTTCGAGATGGGACGTCCCGTGAAGATTGCCGATATGGCAAGACGGATGATTGAATTATCGGGATTTGATCCGGATAAGGAGATTTCCATTATCTACACGGGGTTGAGACCGGGAGAGAAGTTATATGAAGAGTTGTTAAGTAACAAGGAGAACACCTTGCCGACAGCTCATACCAAAATTCGAGTAGCGAAAGTACGGGAGTATAATTATTTTGATGTAGTAAATGAATTGAATAAATTGAATGAATTGGCTGCTAGGGTAAATATCCCGGAGATGGTGAAGATGATGAAGGATATTGTACCTGAGTTTGTCAGTCGAAATTCTGAATTCGAAAAATATGATAAAGAGTCCGTGAGTTGATAAGGAGGCTAAAGTGAGTGGGTTTTGAGCGGCGAAATCATAAATTTAAAATCATAAATCTAAAATTATATATGGCTAATATATTGATCACGGGTGCGAATGGACAATTGGGTACAGAGCTGAGAAATCGTAGTTTTTCTTTGCTGGATGACGTGTTTTACACGGATGTTGAAGAATTGGATATAACGAATTTTAAGGCGATATGTGCCTTTATTGAGACACATGATATTGACACGATCATTAATTGTGCTGCATACACGGCTGTCGACCAAGCAGAAGACGATGAGGAAAAAGCGATGAAATTGAATCGTGATGCCGTGGCTAACTTGGCCAATGCTGCCGTGAAACTGGATTGTCTGCTGGTCCATATCTCGACAGATTACGTGTTTGACGGGACATCGGATCATCCTTACACGGAAAAAGATGCTACAAATCCGCAGAGCGTGTATGGAAGAACAAAATTGGAAGGAGAACAGGCCATCAAAAAATCGGGATGTCTGTATATTATTATCCGTACGGCTTGGCTGTACTCCGGGTATGGACATAATTTCGTGAAAACAATATCCCGTTTGGCTTCTGAGCGGGACGAGTTGAACGTGGTGAGCGATCAGTGGGGAACGCCGACTTATGCCGGAGATCTGGCCGAGGCTATTATTAGCATTATGGAACGGGATGATCTCCCGGAATTGGAGGGGGTGTATCACTTTACGAATGAAGGTGCTTGTACGTGGTATGATTTTGCCAAAGAAATCGTGGCACTTACAGAGGCAAATTGTAAAGTGAACCCAGTGACAACAGAGGAATATCCTTCTAAAGTAAAAAGACCTGCTTATTCAATTTTGGATAAGACAAAAATTAAGGAGACTTTCAATTTGGAGATCCGGGATTGGAGAGAAGCATTAAAAAGTTGCATGGCAACTTTTTAACGTGTATCTTCGCGGGCGTTTTTAGAAAAAGATAAATAATGATTACAGTTTCGGATTTAGAGATTCAGTTTGGGAAGAGAACTTTGTTCCGGGATGTGAATTTGAAGTTTACACCGGGGAATTGTTATGGAGTAATAGGTGCCAATGGTGCCGGGAAATCTACGTTCTTGAGAATATTGAGTGGCGATTTGGAGCCAACGCGGGGAACCGTGATGTTCGGACCGGGAGAACGGTTGTCGGTATTGAAACAGGACCACTTTGCTTATGACGAGTGTACGGTTTTGGATACCGTGTTACAGGGACACTCCTCTTTGTGGAAGGTGATGCAGGAGAAGAATGCGATATACATGAAGGAGGATTTCTCGGATGAGGATGGGATTCGGGCTGCCGAACTGGAAGAGCAGTTTGCCGGGATGGACGGATGGAATGCCGAGAGTGATGCGGCGAACTTGTTGAGTGGATTAGGTATCAAGGAAGATTTGCATTATTCCTTGATGAAAGATATAAGTGGAAAGCAGAAAGTACGGGTTTTGTTAGCTCAGGCCCTATTCGGGAAACCGGATAACTTGTTATTGGACGAGCCCACGAATGATTTGGACTTGGAGACGGTTATGTGGTTGGAAAATTATCTGGCCAATTACGAGAACACGGTTTTAGTGGTATCGCATGACCGGCATTTTCTGGATTCCGTGTGTACACATTCGGTAGATATTGATTTTGGTAAGATTCAGTTATTTGCCGGTAACTATAGTTTCTGGTATGAGTCGAGCCAGTTAGCTTTGCGTCAGGCTCAAGCTAAGAATAAGAAGGCGGAGGAGAAGAAGAAAGAGTTACAGGAGTTTATTTCCCGCTTTAGTGCTAACGTGGCAAAGTCAAAGCAAACCACGAGCCGTAAGAAAATGTTGGAGAAATTGAATGTAGAGGAGATTTTACCTTCTACCCGGAAATACCCCGGGATTATCTTTACCCCGGAACGGGAAGTGGGTGACCGGATTTTGGATGTTCGTAATTTGAGTAAATCTATCGAAGGACAGACCTTATTCCGTGATGTGGAGTTTACCGTGGAGAAAGGGGATAAAATTGCCTTCCTGTCACGTGATCCGAGAGCGATGACTGCCTTGTTGGAGATCCTTGCAGGAAATGAAAAACCGGATACGGGTAGTTTCACGTGGGGAGTAACGATCACGAATGCCTACCTTCCGTTGGATAATTCAGCTTATTTTCAGACGGATATGACTTTGGTAGAGTGGTTGGGACAGTACTCTGCAGATACAAGTGAAACGTTTTTAAGAGGATTCCTCGGGAAAATGTTATTTTCCGGGGAGGATATTTACAAGCGGGTGAAAGTTTTATCCGGGGGTGAGAAGATGCGTTGTATGATAGCCAAGATGATGTTGACAAATGCGAATGTCTTGTTATTGGATTCTCCGGCCAATCACTTGGATTTGGAATCCATTCAGGCTTTTAATAATACATTGGTGGCGTTTAAAGGAATTGTTTTAATGAATTCTCATGACCATGAGATCATCCAAACCGTTTGTAACCGGATCATAGAATTGACACCTAACGGGATGATAGACAAGCGAATGGATTTCGATGATTATATCACGAGTGATAAGATTAAAGAGCAATTGAATCAGATGTACTGATATTCGTTCTAATTGTCTCTGTAAATATAAATATTCAGAAATCACACTAATTAGTGTGATTTCTGAATATTTTTTTATATGTTTGTATAAATAATAGAGGTGAATTATGAAGTGTGTATTAGTGACTGGCGGAGCAGGTTTTTTGGGGTCGCATTTGTGTGATCGATTGATAAAATCAGGTAATTATGTGATTTGTTTAGACAATTTTTTTACCGGTTCGAAAGAAAATATTCAGCATTTGGTAGGTAATCCTAATTTTGAATTGGAGGAACGGGATATTATCTGGCCTTATATGAAGGGAGTGGATGAGATTTATAATCTGGCTTGTCCGGCATCTCCGGTACACTATCAATATGACCCGATAAAAACTATAAATACCTCTGTTTTTGGTGCGGTAAATATGTTGGAATTGGCGAAAGGGGTTAAGGCAAAGTTGTTACAGGGGTCTACGAGTGAGGTTTATGGTGATCCAGTGAAACATCCGCAAACTGAAGAATACTGGGGAAACGTGAATCCTATCGGTCTGCGTTCTTGTTATGATGAAGGAAAGAGATGTGCGGAGACATTGTGCATGGATTATCACCGTCAGGCCGGGGTTGTGGTGAAAATTATTCGTATATTTAATACTTACGGACCTCGTATGGCTCAGAATGATGGGCGTGTGGTATCGAATTTTATCGTGAATGCTTTACAAGGAAAAGATATTGAGATTTATGGTGATGGAACCCAGACACGAAGTTTTCAATACGTGGATGATTTAATCGATGGTATGATTAGAATGATGGCCACGGAGGATAATTTTACCGGTCCAGTGAATCTTGGTAATCCCGGGGAATTCACGATGTTGGAACTGGCAAATTTGGTATTGGAATTGACAGGGTCAAAGTCCCGAATCGTGTTTGGAACACTCCCGGAAGATGATCCTAGAAAGCGCAGACCGGATATAACGTTAGCTAGAATGAAGTTAAGCTGGCAGCCGATGATCCCTTTGCGGGATGGGTTGTTGAAAACGATAGATTATTTTAAGTCTCAATTGTAATTGTTATCCTCTTTTCGCTTTTTCCCAAGTTCCTTTACCCTTGTGTTTTTTCAGATAGAAAAGTGCTTTCAACACGTTTAAATTCATGAACATGAAGTAGTAAGGAATAAATAGAATCTTTATTTTTATCTGTTTTTGGGCCATAATAGCCCCGAGCCAAGCTAGAACGTAAAAGATAATTTGTAGGATGAGTATGATCTTGTAAAGGGATGCTCCCTGTACAATGACGAGAATCAAATTCAACGGGAATAGTAGGAATAATAGAGCGGGCGTAACCGACCAGCGTAGTACCCGGTGTGATATATATTGAAAGGAGAGGGTGCCATATTTGAATAGGTTGAGTAGTTCTTTTAGCCGAGCGATAGATTGTAAGCCCCCTGCTGCAATGCGTACTTTGCGTTTTTGTTCTTCGTGCATATCCATGGAGCCGGATTCAATAGCGTAGGCCTTGTCGCAATAAGCAATTTTATAACCTTGCATGGCAATTCGTAGCGAGAGAATAAAATCATCCAGTAAAGTGTCTTCGGGCATGGGGGTGAATAATTCCGTACGGATGGCGAATAATTCCCCTGCAGCTCCTACTGCCGAGTACAACTTGGAATCCCACGCTTTTAATTTTGATTCGTAGCGCCAGTAAAAACCTTCTCCACCTGAAACAGCGTTATCTTTGTCCTTGTTTTCGATACGTTTTTCTCCGGCCACGCATCCCGTTTTGGGATTGGTGAAACAAGTCATAATTTCTTTTATCGACTCCGTGTTGAGCATCGTGTTGGCATCCGTGAAAATCGTGTATGATGTTTTAATAAATGACATTGCCCGGTTCAGGGCAGCAGTCTTTCCTTTACGCTCGGGGGAAAAGAGAACCGTTACGTTCGGGTATGTGGTCAATAACATATTTGTAGAATCGGTGGAACCGTCGGTAACCCAGATCACGTGTAACTTGTCTTTCGGGTAATCGAGAGTCGCACAGTTATCCATTTTTGATTTGATGATCTTTTCTTCGTTGTAAGCTGCTATAAGTAGCGTAACATCGGGAAGAGTTTCCGGAAGTGTTAACGGCTGTTCCGGGTGGAGTTTTTCTTTGATTTTGACAAGGAGGTATAATAGGATTCCGTACCCGATGTATGTGTAGAATACGATAATAATGGAAATCCAGAATAGGTATTGAAGAAATTGTGTCATAATTGTTATTTTAGATAGAATTCACTGATAACCGGGTTATGATCGCTCCATCCTTTTTCTGGCGAGTAATAGTCTGTACATTTAAACTCTTTAGAATAAAGGATAAAGTCAATGCGTAACAGGTGGTGTATTCCCCGGAAGGTATAGGCGTATCCGTTACCTCGTGTTTTGAAACTGTCCTTTAAGTTTCCCTTGATATGTTGATAAGTGTAGGATGAAGGGGTGTCATTAAAATCTCCACAGACGATTGTGGGAATTCGTGTCGTGTCAATAACTTGTCTTACAATTTGAGCCTGCGTGGCTCTGATCTTGAAATTTAGGGCTAATTCTTGTGATATATCCGTTACGACGTCTTCTACTTGTTGTATGTCTGCATTTTGTAGTGCGGGATCATCTAGTAATTTCCGTTTCCTGCTGAAATTTGTTGTTTGTAAGTGACAACTGATTATTCTTGTCGTTGTTTCCCCGGTTTGAATATCAACCCACATGGCATCATTTGTTTGGGAATCAAGAGGTATCTTCCCGAATCGCAAAATAGGGTATTTACTAAAAATTCCCGTTCCCAAGGTTGTGGAACCGGGTAAGTAAGTTATTGCATGATGGGGGCAGTTTAACAAATGGGAAAGAGTGTCTGCGTTGATCTTGGTGTTTTCCCGGTATTCTTGGAAACAGATAATGTTAGTCTCGTTATTTTTTAGAAATTCCGAAATATAGTATTGGGTTTCCAAATGTTCCCATGATTTGAATTTTCCCACGTTATAGCTGGCTATACGTAGGGGAAGTTTTCCATCTGGTAATTCGGAAGATGATAGTGTCATTTGAAAGATTGACGTGATATAACCGCTATTTAGTAAAATGGCGACGATGGGTATGATTACCCACCATTTTTTTCTAATGATCCAGTAAACGAGAATTAGTAAATTTATAATCAGAACAACAGGAATGGCTAACCCGATGAACGTGATAAATATTGATTCATTGGGGTCTGTCTGTCTGGCCATGTATGCGATAAGGCTAAATCCAGCCGTAACGAAACTAATCGGGACCATTAAGAGTGAGAAGAAATATCTGAGAGCTGCCATAGAAGTCTTATCTTGATGTTGTTTTTAATTTTACTTTCATTATAATCGGGTTATGGTCACTCCATGGAAGATGGGGTGAATCGTATACTAATCCCGTGAAAGATTTGTCGTAACTGATAAAGTCTATTCGTAACAATCCTTTAATTCCGTTGAATGAATGTCCATATCCTTTCCCTCGATCTCGAAAACCGTCTGTTAAGTTATTTCCTGCAATATGGTTATAGGCAAAGGACACGGGCGTGTCGTTAAAATCTCCGCATACAATGACAGGGTAACGGGTCGTGTCAATGATGTTTCGAACTTGTACAGCTTGGCTGGCACGAATGACAAAGTTGGCTTTTAGTTGTTCCACGATGTTCACAAGTGTCCGGGCTTGACCTTTCCAGTCTTTAACGCTTCTGTATTCTTCATATTTTTTGCCATTCATGCTGACATCTGTTGTTTGTAAGTGGTTATTGAATACACGGATGGTATCTTTTCCGATTAAGATGTCTGCCCACATACTATTGTTCTTTTCGGAATTAAAATTGATTTCACCGTATCGAATTATGGGATAATGACTATATATACTGATTCCAAAATTGGCCCATGCCGTTTGTCTGTTAAAAAACACACATCGATTGGGAAGTCCGAATTTTTGTTGAATGGTGATGCTATCCAGATGTGATTCTTCACAATGTTCTTGGATACATAAAATATCAATGTGATTGTCTTCTACTAATTTTTTTATATTATATTTTATATTTCGTGCGATCCAGTAAAAACCTTCAACATTATAGCTAGCAATGGTGATTTCATCTTTTGGAACATAGGGAATATCTTGTTTCCAAGGTGATTGGAACATTCCTGAAAAGAATTGATGATTACTGATGATTGTGATAAATGGTAATATAATCCACCATTTTTTATGGATCCCCCAAAATACTAGGAGATAGAAATTGACTAATATAATTCCCGGCATGAATAGACCAGATAACGCAGGAATCCACCATTTATCAGGATTGATACATGGTGCGAAAATTCCACATGCGCCCAAGAATGTCATTCCTAGGGTTGCTGGTTTCATTAACAGGTAAAAGAAAAACCTTAGTGCGGCCATTTCTCTTTATTAGGGATAAATTTATTAGTATATAATGTGGCAAAGTTAGCAATATTGTTGTTGTTTGGATTTATTTTATCTTTTTTCTGCATCTCATCAAGTACCTTTTTCATTTGGTTATTCCATGAAAGATGTCGAATCGAATTTCTTATTTCTAAAGGCGTGATATGTAATTGATTGTAAAAATTGAGTATTTGCTTTATGTCCACAGCTTCCTCGTTTGCGGGAATTTTCATGATATAAGGCATATTTTCAAAATCTTCGTCTATTTCTGAATAGATGAACGGAATGCCTCTAGCTGCATATTCTCTGTTTTTAAGCGTTTTAATATTTGTGATTCCACTACGATGGCGTCCCAAACTACCGATTCCGAAATCGCATAGTTCAAAAAGAAGGTCAAGCATTTGTCCAGCTTGCCGTCCATGCAGGATAACATAGGGTGCTAGGTGATTCTCTTTGATGATAGACATATATTCTTCACGTTCTCTAGGACTAAAAAAATCTCCAATAATATGAAAATACACTTTGTATTGGGGAGAATGAATGTAGTAATTAGCAAGGCCCTTCAACAAGCGGTCAAATCCGTGCCAATAGTGAATCTCGGCTACCCCGATTAAATGAATTTCTTGTGAAGTGTCGTTTGCTTCTTGTTTTACGGGGATGTCATTGAAATCAATCCCATTAGAGATTTGGAGTGTTGGGATTCCGAATATCGTTTTGTAATTGGAAAAGGTGATGATTTGATCCAGATATTTAGCAAGTTGTTTCCTAAAACATTTGTCGATAAGTAGTTGTATTTTCCCTTTGGATAGAATGTATTCTTGATCGTACGGATACGTGGGAATTTCCATAACCACGTGGATTCCGGCCTTTTTTATTTTACGTACTAGCCTAATCGTAAATGGATTGGCATTGTGGTCAGAGCGAATATATACCAGATCAATTTGGTTTTTAATAATGTAGCGGAAGACCGAATTGAATTCAAAACGTTTGTATAGTTTTCCTTTTATACCATCTCCGTAATCTGCCAGAATCTCTTGATCCAGCATACGGTATTTTATTCCTTGTTTTTCCGATAAATAACAAAGATGAGTCTCCACCCCGTTAGCTTCGAGTGCTCGTACTTGATAGTGGATCTTTTTGCTAATTCCATTGGTGGCGTGAAAGCCATGGAACGTGAGAAATAATGCTTTCATGCTTTGAATTTAAGTAGTTTCACCAAATTGTATTCTTTTGTGATATGAATATAGGTTAGATCTATTCCTATAAAGACAACTGATTTTATGATCAAATTGATAAATAACGAATATGGAGTTATGAAAGGGGTAATTAAAAATAGTGTTAGAAATACGATACTACCGAGTAGGATAGGGGAGAGAAATTGTTTCCCTAAATGAATGATGGAACGACGAAAGGTGATGTAATACATTTGGTAATAGCATTGAAGGAAACTGATTGAAAATGTGATCGTGATACACCAGGCTATGGCATCCAGTGTTTTGAAAATAAATAATCCGACGCATATACCTGCCACGTTGATGATTGATGAGAATAACCCACATAAAAATAGGCTCTTTGTGTCGTTGGATGCTTGGAAAATGGAGCCGGAGGTAGACATGATGATTTGTATTCCGACAGAAATAGATAATATTTGAAATATTGATACAGAGGGCATCCATTGTTCTCCGAATACCATCAAGGTGATTTCACGTGCCGAGAACCAAAGGAAAACAGATAATGGCAACCCTATGAAAGCTAGTAAACGGATGATTTTTTCGTATGAATTTGCTAGATGATTTAAATCATGCTGATAGTCTGAAAAGATGGGGTGCATCACGGGAGTGATGACATGGGTGATATTTTGTAAAGGAAGCATCATCAGCCGATATGATTTTTCGTAATATCCCAAGGGTGACATTCCCATATATTTCCCGATAAGGAGCTTATCGAGATTTCGACTAAAATAGTTGATGATATTGAACATGAACTGATAAGCCGAGAATTTGAATATTTTCCGGATAGAAGGGATGCCCCAGGTCATTTCCAGTGTTTGAGGATATTTTTGATAAGATATGATAAATAATAGGATACTGGAAAGAATGGGATTTATGATTAAAGCATAAAGTCCTGCCCCATCAAGAGCTGCCAGAATAGCGATTATACCTCCGCTTACTTGCACGCCAAGACTTCTCCATGCGAGAAATTTGAAAGCTTTCGCTTTATACAATAGGGCATTCGGGACAATGTTTGCTGATGCGAAGAAAAGATTTATAGCTAATAGCTGGGTGATCGCCTTCATGCTCGGTTCTTTGTAGAAAAAGGAAATCGGCCATGAGCAAAGGAAAAATAATAGTGTTAAGATACACCCGCTCCATACCGTGAATGAAAATAATTGGTTAAGATCTTTTTGTTGAAGTTCCTTGTTTTGTATGATAGCCGCTCCTATTCCAAGGTCGCTGAATATGCTGAAGAAAAAGGTGATAACCGTTACTACGGCCACGATACCGAATTTATCCGGGGATATTAATCTGGCAAGTACTCCTGTAATAATCAATGATATGAGAATACCCGAATATTTAGCAATGGCTGTATAAAAAACACCGGAGAGTAGCTCTTTTTTAATTGAACCCATAGAATTATCTTTTTAGTAGAGATTTGAAAAGTAACACGCAAATTGTTTTACAATTCACATATTTAGAGTAGTCCATTAGGGCGCATTTTGCAATGTAAAGACGTTGTTTTGCAGGTAGTTTGAACGCATTTCGTATGGCAGCGTTGAGCATTTTAGATAAGTGATTATGAATGATTTCTCTTACTGCAGCTTGTGAATACGTGTAGTTTTTTAATTCATTTGCCACGGTAAAGTATCCTTGGATATTCTTCATTGAAAATGGACGGGTGGTGATAGAGTTTTTTCTTACTCGTCTTTTGAAAAAAGTTCGTTGAATATATTTTACTCGTGTAGCATTTAAATATAACAGAGCCGTGTATAATTCATCTTCATGGATAATGTGAGGATAAAACCGAATATTATTTTTTTTCAGGAAACTTGAACTGGAAAAACTAAGACAAGCAGATGTCCGGAAATTACCTGTTTGATCCTGTATCTTTAACAATTCTGTCCCTTGCCAAACGTTATCGGATATTTGCAGATTGCGTTGATATTGGTAGTTTCTTGGACATGTATTTTCAGCATAGAAACTTTCTGCATCGAAAAAGACAAAATCTAATTTTTCGGCAATACATTTCTGATAACATATTTCCAGTGCATCTTTTTCCAAAAGGTCATCACTGTCCATGAAATAAACAAATTCTCCAGATGCTTTTTCTAGTCCGGTGTTGCGGGATATAGATAAACCTTGATTTTCTTGAGAGAATATTTTTATTCTATGGTCTTGTTTTGATAGTTCCAAGAGTAGAGAAAGACTATTGTCTGTGGAACCATCATTTATGATAATGATTTCAATGTCATATAATGTCTGTTTTTGTATTGATTCAACGGTTTGTTTTATGTATAACTCTGTGTTGTATACAGGAATAATCACGCTGACTTTAAATGAGTTCATTATATTCTAAATATGGTTACTATTATTATTGACAAGGGGAACTAATTCTTGTGTCCGTTCCCATGTTTTGTTTTGAAAATTGTATCGTTTGATAATTTTCGCAGGGTTGCCTACGGCAACAGAATAATCGGGAATATTTTTGGTAACAACGCTTCCTGCTCCAATTTGGCATCTTTTACCGATATGAACTCCTGCAACGATGACTGAGTTGGCCCCGATATGGGACTCATCATCAATGATAACTTCTTTTTTTACTAAAGCCTGTTCGTTAGAATCCCGTTCTCCATCTTCATATCCATGATTGAAACCGGAAATAAAGACATGTTGTCCTAAGCCTACTTTATTGCCTAGATATACGGGACCTATAATGACAGAGCCGATCCCGACACGGGCATTATTACCGATAATGATATTGCCCGCTCCATTATTTATTGTTGTAAAATCTTCGATAATCGTGTTATTACCAATAGAAAACTGATTCCACGGGAACACGTCAATACGTGATTTTCTTCGGTGGATGATTGCCCCTTTTCCTTTTTTGTGTACAAAGGGATTAATGAACCATTTAACCCAGAGACGAGGCCGGGGATTATTAGTAGGGGAGATTGACCATATGATGAATCTCTTAGTTTGAGTATTTCTTTTTATAACAGTTTTTAATTTATCAAACATTTGATGTGTTTTTATAGATCTTTAATTCCATAGTTTTCTGAATACCAAAAGTCTGTGGGAGAATTTATTTTAAAATGATTTTTAATACCTCCATAGAAATCTTGTAAAATACTTATATCAGGCCCATTGTTTGCTTCGATGACAACTGGACCGTCTTCGGTATAGGCGATGTCCCAACCAATATATTTTATATCGCAAAATTTGAAAGCGAGCTTTAACGTGAATTCTACAATCTTGTCCCAGAATGGAATATGGAATCCTTCAAATTTGAAATTAGTATAAGGGTGTGCTAGAAACTTTTCCTGATTATTTGTTAGGGCATATTTATAGAGTTCTCCGGTGTTTGGATTTACTTTTGTGTAAAGACCACCTGAAGTTGCGTTATCAATTTCCATTCCTCCATGTCCCATTCTTAATAGTGCGAATAAAATTTTTATTTTAGAGTTATCAATACATTCAGTTACAATTCTAAATGTATTTATTGAAAATGGGTATATTTCGTTTATGATGGTATGTTGTGTTAACCCGGCCTGAATGATATAATCTTGTTTAACGATTTCTTTTATGTATTCAAGATCTACTATAACGTTCTTTTGTTTATCAATAAAAGTATTAGGATTTGTCTTGTTTAATACGTGAATACCAGTGCCTCCAACTCCGAATCTTGGTTTTATAAAAAGTTTTTTGTCTGGTATATTTTGAATAATTTCTAATGTTTCTTGTAAAGTTATAATATTTTGCTGATCATTTAAAAATGAGTTATTTCTAGTATAGAGAATTGTTTTTGGTTGATTTATTCTTAAACCTTGACAGATTGTGTAGAAGAGAAACTTGTCTTCACAAAGAATATTCCTTTCTTTGAAAGATTTCGGATAGAACAGATAATAAGCAAAGTAATCTGGAATATAATTTTTCATTTCTGATATGCTTAGAGGGCAATCTGAGCGATACATATTATAGCGGAAATATTGTATTGGGTATATTTTCCAATATTTCCATAGTTCATGTGTTTCTTTTCGAATTTTTGATGGACTTTTCTTTTGGGTACACTGAATGTATTGGTTGATATAGTAATTGTTTTTTTGTTTGTAATAAATCCGGTGTGATTTTTCCGAACTTTTTTTTATGAAAAAATATAATATTCTTTTTGTAAGTGACATGGTAATAAGTGATTTACGTTATTGATTCTTGATAAAGATTTTCAAAATAGAATTATTTTGTTACTTGCTTTGCTCTAAAATTCTAATGATTTGTTGTTCTGCATTTGTTTTTATTTTGAATTCAACCCGTCGGGAACGTTCTTTGTTTTCTGTTTGATTTGGATTATAGATTAGATGACTGGAAGATAAACCATTGGCGGTAAGTTTGCTTTTAGTCCAGTGGAGTAGTTGTTCATCTTTTATCTGCGAAAGGATATACTCTAATACTTTGCGAGTCCTGTCCTGTGAAAGTTCCATGTTGTTGAAATAAGCTTGATAGGGTGAGGATTCTCCGGCCCATTCGCTGGACGTGTGGCCTTCTATACGAATCTCTTCAATATCGTTCTTGTATTTGGGATCGGTTAGAATCTGTATGAATCGGGGAAAAAAACTATCCAGAATACTTTTGAAATGATCGTTTAACTCGGCACTTCCGACCTTAAATAAGATTTCGGGATTTTCAAAACGGATGGAAAGCGTTAAGGAATCCAATACGGCATTCCAGATTTGCAGATTCTTTGTAAATTCCTTTTTTAAATCGTTCGTGATTTCAACCTGTATGGTTTCATAGGTTTGGGCGATGGAAGTTATTTTATTATTTTCTAGATTCACACTTCTCATATACACGATAGAAATGAAAAGAAAGATCATCATAAGTACAGACATCAAGTCTGAGATTGACATCCATTGGTTTTCTTCTTTCGATGATTTAAATATTCTCATAATACACAATTAGATGTTCATTCCACGTCATTTGTTTTTTTGTACAGCGTATCGTGGTCTTGTGATAATTTCTTGATAATCGTCATTAACGTCTTGGTAAACTTCTCTAGTTCGGTTAATTCCCTTTCATACTTTTCTTCCATACGGTTTAATTGAGAACTCATTTGTTGTTCCGAGCCTTTGATAAATTCACCGAATGAGGTCACTTGCTCCATGAAAACATGATTTTGTTTCATGTTTAGATTATTGGATTTTCCCAAAAAGGTTTCGATGTTCTGTATTGTTTCTTGTAATTTAGAAAGAGTGTCTTGAAGTTGTTCCTGTATTGTCTGGTTAAATTCTTGGGAATGTATGATATGCTGTAATTGTTGTTCCAGTATATCGTATATCTTTAAAATGGTTTGATTAATTTGTTCTGAAATCCTATTGTCTAAATTGGATATAACCGTTTGGAGAGAACTAGCAAGTGCTTCCGTGTTGAAATGTAATTCTCTGGCAACCATATTTTGTAGATTGTTGTTCAGGGATTGAAAATTATTCTTGAGTTGTTCGTTTGAAAATTTAACTTCCTGAACCAATGCCAGTGTGGCTGTCGGTTGTGTATTTTTCTCGATATTTTCAAGTACTAGGAGTAATTGTTTGTCTGTGATCTCTTCTTCCTGTTCCTCTTCTTTTCTAATCCCGTAAAAACCGGGTACAAGCTTGAGTATTAACGAGGCTAACATACCTGCGATAGAAGTTAAAAAGGCTGTTTTTAATCCTTCCAATAATTGCGGAATGGATGAGTCGATTTGCTCGACACTGAAAACCCACAGGCCGTACATGATACCTCCAAAAGTTCCTAGTAATCCGAGACTGACCACAGTTGAACTTAATAGTTGAGGATTAAACCATTTGCGTCCCAAGTATGGAAATAGAAATATGATCAACGAGCTGATAATAGATATATAATCATTCATAATCTTCTTTTTTAGTGTATAGATTCATATATTTTCAGTAATTGTTCTGCCGTGTGTTGCCAAGAGAATAGCTTACTTCTTTCCAAACCGTATGCAATTTGTTGATCCCGATAGGGAACGTCTGTTTCCAGTCGGAGTAATTCCTTGGCGATGGCATTAACGTCTAGCGGATTAACCAATATCGCCCCCTCTCCTGCGATTTCCGGAATGGCAGAGGTGTTGGAAGTAATAACCGGAGTGCCACACGCCATGGCTTCCAAAAGAGGAATTCCAAAACTTTCCCGTAGGGAAGTGTAGAGGAAAGTCCGGGCACCATTATATATGGCGGGTAAATCAGAATGGGTGATATAGCCCGGAGAATAGAGCATATTTTTAATATTTTCGATACCCTCTTGTTTTAATATTTGATGGATGACTTCTTCTTTCAAGTCTGCAATTAACAGGGGTAATGGGTGGGTAGAATGTTGTACATACACGCTATACGCCTTTAACGTGCGTGGTGTATTTTTTTTAGGATCGGTATTTCCCAGAAAAAATAAATATTCTTTGGCAGGGATATATTTTTTCGTGGTGTCATAAACCGACTCTAGCGGATGAAAACGTTTACTGAAACCATTGTGAATGGCGATAATTTGTTCTTCTGGTAGATGTAATGTTTCCCGAATCCGATGACATTCGAATTGGGATACGGTAATAATCTGTTTACACTTTTTCAGTATCCGGGGAACAACAAAACGACGATAGTACCATCCCATGTTTTGGTACATGGACTTATTATTGTGTACCCGTTTTTCTAAAAATATAATATCATGTAATGTGAGGATTAGTCGTGCCGGACAGAATAATGGAGCTGTGTTACTCGTGCAATGTACAATCTCCGGTTTTATCTTGCGAATGGCTAGTGGTAAGGCAACTTGTTCCCATAGCGGATAGGTCGGGCATTTTATTTCTATAATATGGAAGTTGGCTGATTCTTCCAGACAATGATCTTCTCCGGGGGCAACCAATATGTAATATTCATGAATATGATCTAGCTTTTGTAATTCCCGGATTGTTTCGAGAGCGACAAAATCCATCCCGTGTTTATTCGTGCGAAAAATGCGTTGTGCTTCAATGGCTATTTTCATAGGGTTCATTTTTATAAAGTTGAGGAACCATTCTTTTCCGTGTTCACGAACTTTTTGTTCATTCCCTTCATCCGGAATAAATTGACTACCATCATGATAAATAACAAGGGTAGTTTGTTGATTGATTTTTTGAACCGATCATCCACTAGTTTGTCCGGTATGGCGAGACACAACGTGACTCCCATGATAAGAAATAAAGCCCACCATTTCAAGGCAAGCGGCCAATCAATGATTTGCATGATACTTCCCATCACGATGATTCCTCCGAATAGGATAAGACGAGGTGGTAACATCCATTGGATCAGTTTATCACTGTAATCAATATTCCCGGACAAGATTGCTTGGGGAAGATCCTTGAAGACGCGTCCCCATTGAGCGAATTGTGTTGCCAACCAACGGCGGCGTTGGTTGTAAAATCCTTTTTCTCCTTGTGTCTTTTCATCATATACGTACACTTCGTCCAGAAATTCAATAAATATTCTCTGTTTGAGTAATAAAACTTCTAATTCTTTATCTTCCCCTGTGGTGACGAGGTGTTTTACGTTGTCATGGAACCATTGATAGTTGAATATCATTCCCGAACCTATCAGGGCGGAGGATATGCCTAGTCTTACATGTCCACGTCGGAAAATGGAGTTGTTAACTTCTTCACTAAGACCATCAAGAACCGCAATGTCCGTGTTCCGATTCTTTGCCGTCCGGTGTGCTTGGATAGCCTGCACTCCGGCATCAAAGACTTTATTAATTTCTAATAAAAAATTTGTATCAACAATATTATCGGCATCCAGAATAACAACAGCATCAAATTTATCCCGTCCGAAGTGGTCCATGGCGAAATTCAGGGCTTTCGCTTTCGAACTATTTTCATAGTTTGCTTTGAGTAGCGTGATTGGGAGTTGAGCCAACCGTTCGTTCGTGGTTTCCTGCATGTGATCCGAGATGACAATTACTTTGTACAGCTCTTGTGGATAGTGTTGTTGTAGGAAAGACTCCACGACCGGAAGGATAACCCTATCCTCTTTATAAGCGGGGAACAGGATGGCGAATTTATGTTGTTTATTGGCTGTCGGGTAATATGATTTTCTTGTTCCTAGGGAGGCAAGAGAATAAATTAGTGGGTATGCAACGGCAATACTTGCAAGAATCCAACAAATATACTCGAATATGTATAATACTTCTTGAATATTCATATATTTTCTCTTTTATGTTTTAATAGAAAAAAATCCTTACTCCCGTCAAAAATGGCCTTTGCTTGCAATAATCTGCCGTGTAGTAGATGCATCATTATATTTTTAGGATTGGCCATTAAAAGCTGATATAGTATAGATATATAGAGTGTCCTTCCTTGTCGATTGCGCCATGCGTATAACAAGCGATTCCGGGTGAGGTAATATGTTTTTAAAGGAGAATCTTTACCGGTACTGCGACTTTCTTTGTGGTATATGGTACAACGAGGGTCGTACCATAACTGATATCCTTGTCTTGACATTTGTGTACACCAGTCCATTTCTTCGTAATAGAGAAAATAGATTTCCGGCATCCTCCCGACTTGTTCGACTACTTCTCGTTTTACCATCATGGCGGCTCCATGTAAATAACTCGTTTCTTGTGGTATGTCGAATTGTCCTTCATCCGTTTCGTTATACCCGATAGTCCGATTACGTAACGTGTATTTGCTTAAAGGAGTGAACCCTGCGAATTGTATATGCTGGGGAGGAAAAGCAAATTTGATTTTTGGACTTACGGCACCTATTACCGGGGAGCTATACAATCTTTCGTATAGATACTTTAGATCGTTGGCCGTGACCAATGTATCATTATTTAGCAAGAATATCCCTTTTCCTTTGGCAGTCTGAATCCCCAAATTATTTCCTCCCGAAAAACCTACATTTTGTTCACTGCGAATGACGTGAACTTCCGGATATTTTTTTTGAAGAAGTAACGCTTCATTCTGAATAGAACCATTATCGACAACAATAAACTCGTACGAGCAATCTTGTGGGTATTGTTGTAGAGATTCTATTAGTTGGCAGGTTTCTTCCAAACCGTTATAATTAATAGTAATAATGGATATATCAGGTTGTTGGTTCATTCTGTGTTAACTCTTTATCGTAATAGGGTGCAATGAATAGGAATACAAATAGAATACAAATGAGGATACCGTTCGGGTAAGTCGTGATGTCATTGGCATAGGCCGCAACAAATACACCAGCCAGACCAGCTATAATGGAAAATAGAATATTCTTCAATTGTTTATCTTTGATGATAAACATGGCAATATAGGAAGCTCGTATAAAAATGAGGACCAGTAAAGAAAGATAGAGAGATAATCCCACGATTCCGGTCTCCAGCCAATACATCGTAAGTAGGGAGTCCGGGGGCAATTCGGATAATTTGCTATTTATAGCAAAACGTTCCATGCGTCCCCCGCTTAGTCCCAATCCGACCCCGAAAGGCTTATCCCTCATTAGAGGAATCATTTTTTCCTTGTTGATCCCTCTGACTTTAAAAGAGGCATCTTCTTTATTGAAAGCGGAACGCATCCTGCGGATAATGGAGTTACTATTGCCTATATTGGTTTGGGTGAGAAATAAGATAATGACTATTAATATTCCTCCGGCAATGAATAGATTCTTGAAACTTCGACATAGTACTGCGTATGCGCATAACCCGACTAAAGGGACAGCAATGGCGCTACGGGTTCCGGAGATTAATAATCCGTAGGTAGAGGTAAGGGCAGTAAGCCAAAATAGATATTTTATCCAACGTGTTTTAACGAAAAAGCCTGAAATCCCGAATACGACTAGAGAAAGTCCCATTGTGATTCCAAAGTTTGCCGCATCCGATAGGAAGGAAAAGTAACGAACTCCATAATGGATAATATGGGTTCTTGCCCCGCCTTCTACAAACAACCAGTATAATTCGGCAGAGTCAAATCCATGACTTTTTTGCCAATATCCTTTTAAGGCTGCCAATATGGATAAGATAGCCCACAGGACTAATAGCCAATGAAAATGTTTGAATTGAGTAAAGAGGACGGGTATAATTATAGCACTTATCAACGGGAAAAGAGCATATCCATTTATGGCGATAAACCATGCGTCAGCCACCGCTAACGGGTTGAAAAGTTCAAATAAACAATAAAAAAACCATATACCCCATAAAGCGGTTAGCGCGTTAAAGCTACGTTTCCATTCATAAACTTGGAAGATGTTTTTTAAAAGAAGAAGACATCCGATCCCTAAAGTTAAACCGAGCATAATCATTCCGAATTTCAATGGAATATATCGGTCAATTCCAGTGATGACGTAGTTTATGACAAAAAAGACGTAAAAGTAATACTGTTTCTGGCAAAATTTGGCTGTAACTATGGCTATTGCCGGTAAACAGGCAAAAAGGAGGGCCGGGATAATTCCTCCTTTTAGTGTTAATAGGTATATAGCACTCAGACCGATGAAAAATGCGATCGCTGTAATATAGGACGAGCCATTTTTAATCATTACGGTGTTTATCTTTAGAGATTTGTGTTGTCTTGTCGTTTGCAGTTAGTCCTAATTGTGAAAGTTGATACAATAATTTGCGTAAAAAAGAGTAAGGTGGCATTAAACCATTCACGTCTTCCGCCGCATCCCGTTTCGTGTAATTTAATACCAAAAACAGGGGTGCTTTATGACACATTTCTTTTGTCCGTTCAAATCGTTGTTGATCTGTATTTTTCCATGTACGTCTAGAATCTACAACTTGTAAATTTAGGCTGACATTTTGTAAGATATTGGCTGTTAATGCGGCTTCTTTTAACGAAGGATACTCTACGATAACGATTTTTTCCTTTAGGCTGTTCTTTTCCAAATCATCCGGGTCATTCATGTTCAAGGATTGAATAAAAGCTTGAGCATCTGTCTGTGGTTCATTTTGCCAGGATAATTGTGTTACGTCATATCCTCGTTCCATAAATTGTTGAGCCATTTGCTCCATGATATAGCTCTTTCCTTCTCCGGGTTCGTTACTGATTAAATTTATAATATTACTTTGATCAGGCTTAAAATAAGTCGTTGCGGAATTGCACAAGTTTTGTGCGGAAAGCGTGGCGTAAACTTTATTATATCTTCTGGCTGCAAGAGATAATTGCCGGGTGAAAGCTCCCAGAACCTTACATCCGGTTAATTGTTCGGCTTTGAAGAGATTGTGTAATGTATGATCCAGTATCTCAATAATCAAGAAGAAAAATATTGTGAATATTAATGTTGCTAAATAAGCTCCGATTGTTAGTAATTTGTGTTTACCAAGTGCGGAGGGAACTAAGGGGTAGTAGGGGGCGTTCATTAGTTTCAAACTGGCAGAATTCATTTGAATACTCTTCTGTTTTAATAAAGCTGTATTCAAGGCGTCAAGAATCGCTAAATATCTTCTTTCATTGATGTTTACCATACGTTCTTTACGTGTTAGGGTCGAACCGATAGGGGCAAAATGAATGTATTTTTGAGCCATATGAATCTTTCGTTTATTTAAAACGATTAATTCTGCCTGAGCCTTTTTATAGGCGAGAACTTGTTTCAACCACTCTTCGATCATGTTCTCGTTGGAAATTCCCTCTTTACTATATTTCAGATACCCTATTTTATGAACGGCTTCAGTTAAAGCCGTCTCGTTTTTGTCTAATTCACGCTGGAGAGAATCAATGGTTACTTTCGAAACAGCATCACTCGTGTAGTATTTTGCCATGGCCAGCTTTTCATTGATCTCGCTGATTTTGCTATTTAAAAGGATAAACGAATTATTGTTTTGAATAATTTCCGTGTATAATTGCATCCTTTTTTCGAGTTCCCGTTTTAAACTATCAGTTGAATTATAATTATTTAGTGTTTCCCAGTATTGTAATTCGTAATCCCGATTCAATGCTGCCACATGCTTTGTCTCTTCGTCATAATTGATCACTTGTTTTTCCACTCGATATTTGGTAAGGGAATCTTCTGAAATCTTGAGTTCTTTTCCAATGCTATCCAGTTCGTGGCGAAAATGTTTGATAACATTATTAGTTTCGCCGAAACGTAGCTCTTGATATTGTTTATTAAATTCATCAATCAAAATCAGTACTGTTTGATATGCGATACCGGGATCGTTTGTTGTATATGAAACTTCAAGCACATCACTATTACCAAGGCGTTTGACATATATTTTTTTCAAAGTTTCCCGATTTACATAAGGGAGGTTCCATTGATATATTCCGTAGACATAGTTTGTCGGATCGTTTGTTTCATAAGCAAGTAACTTTTCGTAGGTACGTTGCTCGTTGATCGAATCATTATCAGATTTTTTATCTATTAAATTATGAATAGGTATTCCATGATTGTAGAGATTTCTATAATTACTGGCTTTTGTATAGATATTGTCTTTATGGGGATCACCGTATACCATAATGCGAGCATATAGGCGTAATGAAACCTGTTTTAAGGTTTGGTCCGCAGTGATGATATTTAACAGGTTATCCATCATACTACCTTGAGTATAAGATGTCGTGGTAACCCCGCTTTCGGATAAAATATTGACACCCGTGATAATTCCGGTATATATGGAGCAAGTCGTCGTGTAATCGCGAGGGGTATTATTGGTTTTCCAGTAGACGAGAGAAGCAACAATAATCGGTGCTATGATCAACCAAAATCTAATGCGGTAGAAAAACTTGATAAAGTAGGTAATATATTTCATGGCTATTGGTTTCTAAAATGAATATTACTGATGAGTTCAAGCTTTAAGAACATGATGTTTAATTCATTTATGATTTTCTCATATTCAATTTTTGCCACTTTCTGTGAATGTTTTAAGTCACTTAGCGACCTGTCCTTGTTGTTTTTGTTATTGATATAGTCAAGCTCCGCTACCTGATATTCTGCGTTGTATAGGGTGATGGACTCTGTTGCTAACTTTAGTAATTTCAATTGGTATTGAATGTTGCAATACAACTCGATAATTTCGTTTTTGATTTCATCGAATTTGATCTGTTGCGTGTACTCTGCATTCTTGACAAGTTCTTTTTGTTTTTTCACGTTTACCCGATGACTGAAGAACCTGTTGAAAGGAATGATGATATTGGCTCCTACGGACCAGCTATTTTGAGTTGCCCCGGAATATACGGTTGTTAAGGGTGTATACTGGCTTTCTTGATCGGTATATGTTCCGAGAATTCCATATGTGTATCCAGCCCGTACGGAAAAGTATTGCAACCAATCTCGTTTGGTTGCTTTTAAGTCATTACGGGCAGCCTCGATAGATGCACCTATTGCTTTCAGCCGGGGATTTGTTTTAGCTCCTTCAAAAAGCGAGTCCAGTGGAGGTAATTGATAGTTAATATATTCATTGGTTGTTAATGTTTGCGGAACGAAACTTTCATAAGGAGGAATAGAATCCCTTTTCTGTTTCTCTTGAGCAAGGCAAACAAAATCAGCACATAATAAACAGGCTATAATAATATATTTAGCACCCATATTTTAAAATATTGTTAATCACACATTCTCTTTTTGCACAAACGCCGTGAATGTTTTGCAAATGATCTTTATATCGTTCCCGAACGAAAAGTTGCGGGCATATTTTATATCCAGTTGTTTTCTTTCTTCTGCGGAAAGGGCTCCTTGGTTACCTCTTTTTTCTACTTGCCATAAACCGGTGAGTCCGGCGGGTGCCATGAAACGCTCGATGTATTCGTCCGTGGTTAGTAATTCCGCCTCGTATAAGGGGAGGGGGCGGTTGCCGACGATGGACATATCTCCTTTCAGTATATTAACCAGTTGAGGAAGTTCATCAATGCTATATTTACGGATGATACGTCCGACTTTGGTAATTCGGGGATCGTTCTCGAATTTGACGAAAGCATTTTTCTGTTGTTTCCGTCTATTCTTTAATAATTGTTTTTCTGTCGTGATGAAATCATCGGCCACGAGAAGAGTCTCGTTGGTTTGATTGGAGGTTGGGGAAGTTTCGGTATGAGCCTGTTGATCTTGTGTTTCTTCCTGGTATTGATTCAAGGCCTCGAATTCCTTTAGGCGTTTGTCCGCATCCACGTACATGGAACGGAATTTGAGGAAATCAAATATGTCGTAATTACTTCCGACTCGTTTGGATTTATATATAATAGGACCTTTACTTTCGATCCGGATGGCAAGTGCCGTTACAATCAGAAACGGGGAGAGGCAAATGATTGCCGTCCCGGAAAAGAGAATGTCAAATGTTCTTTTCCACCAAGGGAGCTTGAATCTCCGGGGATTATTTTGAACATGAACTGTCGTATGCTGTTTTATTTTAGGCAGGAAAGCTAATGTCGTTTGTAAATCTTCCGGGGTTGTGTTGATATTGACGATTTCGCTAGTGCCAGCATGAAGATAGTCCACAATATCTTCTTTTGCAATCTTCTCTGAAAGCAGTAGTAGATACGTGTTCTTCAGATCGCCTTGAGCGATGGCATTCAACCATTGTAAATCCCTTTTTTTATTGTATGATTCGACGAAGATATAGGTAGGGGATATATCTTTCTTCGATTGTTCATTGATGCACAAAATCGTTTTAATCGGGTTATTGAAAGTAATAACTTGACAATTCAGACAATGTGATATTTTGTTTATCCAGTCCGTGTTTTCCCCGATATAGTACGTGTACATATCTTTACCGCAATAAATTACGTACTCTGATCTTCAGCTCCTGCGGGTTGAAAGGTTTTAGCACGAAGTCAGAGGCTCCTGCCTCCAGCAATTCAATTCGGTCGTTACTGCTCTCCAGGCTGGATAAAATAATAACGGGTATAAAATTGAACGTGGAGCTTGCTTTTAGCTGCTTGAGGAATGTTCGTCCGTCCATTTCCGGCATATTTACGTCCGATATGATCAAATCGGGAATGTTTCCTGCGTGCATCCATGCAAGAGCTTCAATCGGATTTCCTTCCGAATGTACATTATAATCCTTGGATAGTTGGATCGTGATGACTTTCGCTATTTCAGGCTTATCATCCACTATCAGAATGTTTTTACTCATATATCACCTTCTTTTAACAGTACAAAGATACAACATTGTTACAAAATAGCCTTATTTTTGTTTGTGTAAATGTGAGAAATGTTCATTTTTTTTGTACATTTCGTCGATTTTAATCGAAATATAGAATGGGTGTATATGAAAGCCTTACGAGAGAAGAACTCGTTAGAAAGTTGTTGGCGCAAGAAAATTTGTGTCATGAGCTGCAAGGAAGAGTCGGGAAATTGCAAGAAGAGATTTTCCAACAAGCAAAGAACGGGGAGAGCGAGGGGGAAAATGAAGGTGATGTATGTGAGAATGTGGTAGTGAAACGAACAGAAAAGTTCTTGGCGGATAACGTGGTCAGGTTATCGTTAATGTTAGAGGCCGGTAACGTTTTCCCCTGGTTTGCAGATATTGTCAGCGGGAAAATCGAAATCGGGGATGAATTATTCAAGGCGTACGGCGTTGATCGAAAGGAATTTCATGATGACTTTTTTCGTATGACCACTTTTATTGCCAGTATTTATCCGGATGACCGGGGAATTTTCGAAGCTATTTATAATAGCCTTTTGGCGGGTGAGTCGTGCAAGATTGGCCTGGAACTCCGGTTGGATTTATTAAATACCGGGGAGTATAAATGGGTGGATTTAAAAGGGGTGGCTCAGGAATTTGACGAACGGGGAAAAGTTACGAAGATTCTGGGCTTTATTGCTGATATTCAAAAAAGAAGAGATGATGAACAGGCTTTAATCGAGGCCAAGCAACGGGCGGAAGAATCGGATCGTTTGAAATCGGCCTTTTTGGCTAATGTTAGTCACGAAATTCGGACTCCGTTGAACGCTATTGTCGGTTTTTCCGAGGTGATTGCTCACACGGAAAGTGAATGTGAACGGGAAGAATATTTGGATATTGTCAAGGCGAATAGTAATTTATTGCTGCATCTGATTAATGATATTCTTGATTTATCTCGCATCGAATCCGGTAAAATGGAATTTATAGATGAGAATATACAGATGGACGAGTTGTGCGAGGAGTTACGGCAAATGCATCAGATGCGGATAAAGAATGACGTGAAGGTAATTTTCGAGCGACCCGTGGCATCTCTGACGATTGTTTCCGATTCTCACCGTTTGAGACAACTCTATTCAAATTTGATTTCCAATGCTATAAAATATACAGAAAAAGGGTCGATCACTCTCGGGTACAAGTTGAAGGGAGATATGATGGAAGGATATGTGCGAGATACCGGGAGCGGGATTCCGGCAGAAAAATTGAATAATGTATTCGGGCGTTTTGAAAAGCTGGATTTGTTGAAACAGGGCTTCGGGTTAGGGTTGTCTATCTGTAAATCCATTCTGGACAAAATGGGTGGAGAAATCTGGGTAGAATCCGAGCTTGGTGTCGGGTCTTGTTTCTATTTTTCAATACCTTATAATGGTACGTTCCCGGTTGCAGGAGAACAGAATAAACCGTTAATATTGGTAGCAGAAGATATGGATTGTAACTACGAGTTGGTCAAGGCTATACTGGAAGAGCGCTATTCCGTGCTAAGAGCGAATGACGGGATTGACGTGGTGACAAAATACGAATCGAGTAAACCGGATTTAATTTTAATGGATGTCCGGATGCCGGGATTGGATGGCCTGTCTGCGGCTGGGATTATCCGGGAATTGAATCCAACCATTCCAATTATAGCTACCACGGCCTTTGCTTTTGAAACGGATCGTGAAATGGCTCTTGCTGCCGGATGTAACGAATATATGCCCAAACCGTTAGAGGCTGAAAAGTTGAAAACTATGATTGAAAGATGTCTCGAAAATAAATTATAGTTTGTACATTTGTAACAGCGTTTACGTGCGTTAATTAAAAAATGAAGTGTATGAAAATAAATCCTGCTGAATATAAAATATTAGTGGTGGATGATGTTCAGTCAAATGTGCTGTTGTTAAAAGCTTTGCTCGGGCGAGAGGGGTTTGGTATCGTGTATGCGATGAACGGGACGGAAGCTTTGGAAAAAGTGAAAAGTGAACATCCGGATTTGATTTTGTTGGATGTTATGATGCCCGATATGGACGGGTTTGAGGTGGCAGGACGTTTGAAGGTGGAGCCGGAACAAGCTGAAATTCCGATTATATTTTTGACCGCGTTGAATGACTCGGCAAGTGTTGTGAAGGGGTTCCAACTCGGGGCGAATGATTTTATATCGAAACCTTTTCGTCGGGAAGAGCTGTTGATCCGGGTGGAACATCAACTTTCTCTGGTGGATGCCAGACGAATTATTCTACGTCAGACCGAGGAATTAAGAAAGACAATAGCCGGTAGGGATAAACTTTATTCCGTGATTGCTCATGATCTGCGCTCCCCGATGGCCTCCATCAAGATGTTGTGTAACACGATTATGATGAGTATCGACCCGCAAACCGTTCCGGAGGACGTGTTCGAGATGTTGGAAATGACCAATAAAACGGCAGAGGAAGTATTTTCTTTATTAGATAATCTGTTAAAATGGACCAAGAGTCAGTTGGGTAAGTTATCCAATGTTCCGCAACCGATAGATATGGTCGGTTTGGTTGATGGGGTTATTGAGGTGTTTAAGCCAATAGCGGAGAGTAAGTCAATTTCCTTGGAATTGAATTCAGAAGTCGAGTTTATCAATGTTATCGTCGACATCGAGATGATAAAATCCGTCGTGCGTAATTTGATTTCGAATGCGATTAAATTTAGTCATAAAGATACCGTTGTTATGGTACACGTGAAGATTCAAGATGTTGCCGATGAGAACAAGACGGGAGAGGGGAATGGTAAAGAAGTACTTGTCACCGTGTCTGATAGAGGCTGTGGGATCAAAAAAGAAGATCAAGGAAAACTGTTAAATGAGGCCACGCATTTCACGACCTTTGGTACGAATAGCGAGGAAGGCTCCGGTTTGGGCCTATTATTGTGTAAAGATTTCGTAAGCAAAAATCACGGGCGACTGTGGTTTACCTCTGAAGAAGGTATAGGTTCAAATTTTAATTTTACAATTCCAATAAAGTGATTTTGTTCCAGACAAATCAGTTACAGATTAACAAGTTACAGGTTGGTATCGTATGAACTTGTAACCTGTTAACTTGTAACTTGCAACTAACATAAAAGGCGGTCAATCGACCGCCTTTTATGTTTCTTATTCAAATTCTTTTAGAATTTTCTCTACTTCTCCGGGGGTAACCCGTCCGTAAACTTTTTCACCGATCAGTACAACCGGGGCAAGTCCGCAGGCGCCCACACACCGCAAGCTGGTTAGAGAGAACTTCCCGTCTGGGGTAGTCTCTCCGACATTTACTTTTAGGATACGTTTGAATTCATCCAGAACTTTCTCTGCACCCCGAACGTAGCAAGCGGTTCCCATGCACACGGAGATCGGGTGTTCCCCTTTCGGGGTCATTGAGAAGAAAGAATAGAAGGTCACCACCCCGTACACTTTGGATACGGGTATATCTAGTTGACGGGCGATCACTTCCTGCACCTCTCTGGGCAGGTAGCCGATCAAGCCTTGTGCTTTGTGCAAGATGTTAATTAACTCTCCCGGTTGGTTCCCGAATTCTTCACACAGTTTTACCAGTTGGTCAACTTTGCACTTCGCTAATGTTATTTGTGTCATAATGATAACTTCGAATATTATTGTTCAATAATCTCTTTTCCTCTGTTAAAGTAGCACGTATGCAGCAAATGATGGGCTCTTTCGCTCATGGGTTTGCCCAAGAACTCTTCGTACAACGAGATGATGTACGGGTTCTGGTGGGATTTCCGGAGCGATTTTTCGCTGTCTTCCGTGTAAAGAGCCCGTGTACGTGCTTTCAACAAAGAAGAATCTCCATGGTGCAAGGGCTGACCTCCACCACCGATACATCCACCGGGGCAGGCCATAATCTCGATAGCATGGTATTTGGATTTACCGGCTCTGATTTCGTTCATGAGTTTGCGGGCATTTCCTAAACCGTGTGCTACGGCTACTTTCAATTCGAATCCGTCGACATCAATCGTGGCTTCTTTCAGATTCTCGATACCTCTGACACCTTCAAAGTTCACGTTATCCAAGGTTTTACCCGTGTGGATTTCGTAAGCCGTACGTAAGGCGGCTTCCATCACGCCCCCGGTTGCCCCAAAGATCACGGCAGCACCCGTGGATTCTCCCAGCGGTGCGTCGAAGTCTTCGTCTTCCAGTTGCATGAAATTGATATTGGTCTGTTTGATCAACGCGGCCAACTCACGGGTAGAGATGGAGTAATTTACATCCGGGTCCCCGTTTGTTTTGAACTCGTCTCTTTCGCACTCGAATTTCTTGGCCAGACAAGGCATCACGGATACCACGATGAGGTTTTCACGTTTGATACCCATTTTTTCGGCCCAGTATGTTTTGGCGATAGACCCGAACATTTGTTGCGGAGAACGGGCGCTTGACGGCATATCCAGTAAATCCGGGAATTGTTTCTCGAAGAAATTCACCCAACCCGGGCAGCAAGAGGTGATGATTGGTAATTTCACCGATTTATCGCCATTCAGGAATGCTCCCAGACGACCCAGTAATTCGGTGCCTTCCTCCATGATGGTCAAGTCGGCTGCGAAGTCGGTGTCGAATACCTTGGCAAAGCCCAGTTTGCGTAAAGCGGCCACCATTTTTCCGGTAACAGAAGTTCCTGCTGGAAGAGCGAACTCTTCACCCAAGGCGGCACGGACGGCCGGGGCGGTTTGCACGATCACGGTCTTGTCCGGATCGGCTAAATCTTTGATCAGGCGGTTCGTGTGATCCAGTTCCGTCAAGGCTCCCACGGGACATACGGCAACGCACTGTCCGCAGAAAGTACATTCGGAATCCTGCAGTGACTGGTCGAACGCGGGCATCACGACGGAGCTGAATCCCCGGTTAACGGCACCCAGCGCACCCACGGTCTGCACTTCATTACACATCATTTCGCAACGACGGCAATAAATACATTTCGTGGCATCCCGGCGGATAGAAGGGGACAGGTCAACTCTGAATTCCGTTTTCTCTCCCTCGAAAGGAATTTCCCGGATACCCAATTTAATAGCTACGGATTGCAATTCGCAATTACCGGATTTGGCACACACCAGACAGTCTGACGGGTGGTCGGACAACATGAGTTCCAGCACGGTTCTGCGGGCGTTCAGTACCCGGATCGTGTTCGTGTGTACGTTCATTCCGTTCTCGCAGCGAGTGGCACACGAGGGAGCCAGGTTCTTCCTGCCTTCAACCTCAACCACGCAGAGGCGGCAGGATGCCGGGGCGTTTTTGATGCACAAATCCTTCAGGTTCATGTAGCAAAGGGTAGGTATGTCGATACCCATGTCCCGGGCTGCTTCAAGGATCGTGGTTCCCTTGGGAACACTGATCTCTCGGTTATCTATTTTTAGTGTAATATTCTCGTTCATAATAAAACTTCCTCAACTGCCGAAGCAATTCTAAATTTTAAACTCTCAATTTTAAATTATCTCGTGCTTACTGCTTTGAACTTACATTTCTCCATACAAGCTCCACACTTGATACATTTTGCCGTGTTGATGAAATGCGGTTCTTTACGTTCTCCGACGATAGCGTCTACCGGGCAGTTGCGGGCGCAGAGTCCGCATCCGATACAGAGTTCCGGATCAATGTGGTACATCAGTAATGCCTTACATTTTCCTGCCGGGCATTTCTTGTCCTTAATGTGTGCCAGGTACTCGTCGTAGAAGTTGTCTATCGTTGATAATATCGGGTTAGGGGAAGTTTGTCCTAAGCCACAAAGAGCGGTATCCTTGATCACGCGACCCAGGTTTTTCAACATATCCAGGTCTTCCATGGTTCCCTTACCTTGGGTAATTTTTTCCAGAATGTCATGCAGGCGTTTGTTACCGATACGACAGGGGGTACATTTACCACAGGATTCTTCCACCGTGAATTCGAGATAGAATTTAGCAACAGATACCATGCAGTCGTCCTCGTCCATCACGATCATACCACCGGAACCCATCATGGAACCGGATGCCAGAAGGTTGTCGAAATCGATCGGTACATCCAAGTGTTTCTCGGTCAAACAACCACCGGAAGGACCTCCGGTTTGCACGGCTTTGAATTTTTTACCGTTTTTGATACCGCCACCGATCTCGTAAATCACTTCACGAAGGGTAGTTCCCATGGGAACCTCGATCAATCCCACGTTATTGATTTTTCCGGCAAGGGCGAATACCTTGGTTCCCTTGGAACGTTCCGTTCCGATTTTGTTGAACCAGTTAGCTCCCTTCATGATGATCGCCGGGATATTAGCCAAAGTTTCTACGTTGTTCACGTTGGTCGGGCGGTTCAGGTAACCTGATTCAGCCGGGAAGGGTGGTTTCATCGTGGGTTCTCCACGGTGTCCTTCCATGGAGTGAATCAATGCTGTTTCCTCACCGCAAACGAAAGCCCCTGCCCCGTAGCGTAGTTCGATATTGAACGAGAAATCACTTCCGAAAATGTTTTCACCCAGTAAACCGAATTCTTCGGCTTGGTGGATGGCTGTTTTCAGGCGTTGAATGGCAAGTGGGTATTCGGCGCGGATGTAAACTAATCCTTTGGTAGCCCCGATACTGTACCCGCAGATGGCCATAGCCTCAATCACTGAATGCGGGTCGCCTTCCATGATGGAGCGGTCCATGAATGCTCCCGGGTCTCCCTCGTCGGCATTACAAACCACGTATTTCTGGTCTGCCTGGTATTTGCTCGCGAATTCCCATTTCAATCCGGTAGGGAACCCACCACCTCCACGACCGCGAAGTCCGGATAATTTGATCTCGTTGATCACTTCTTCCGGTTTCATCTCGGTGATACATTTCGCTAGCGCGGAATATCCTTCACGTGCGATGTATTCTTCAATATTTTCCGGGTCAATGAATCCGCAGTTACGCAAGGCGATCCGCAGTTGTTTCTTGTAGAAACCCATGTGTTTCGAGTCGCTTACCGCTTCTTTCTTTTCCGGATCCTTATATAATAATCTTTCGACTTTACGTCCTTTGATAACATGTTCATTTACAATTTCCTCGGCGTCATCCGGCTTAACCTGTACGTAGAAGGTATTGTCAGGCATGACTTTCACGATCGGTCCTTTTTCACAGAAACCGAAACAACCGGTTGCGATGACCTGAACTTCGTCTTCCAGGTTTTTCTCTTTTAAACATTCTTCCAGTCTGGTAATAATCTGGTGACTGGCAGATGCTCTACATCCCGTTCCACCACAAACGAGGATATGCATTTTATAACTCATAGATTCAAGGTTTTGATTAGTTGTTCTAGCTGTCCTTTTTTGTTTTAGATTGTTTCAAAATTTACCGGAATGATGTCGGCCACGAGCTCGTCATTCTTCAGGTATTTCTGAATGATTTCTTCGGCTCTTTCGGTCGTTACATGTCCGAACACGATCGGGTCTTTCCCCGGTTTTGTGATTTCCACGGTCGGTTCCGCGTAACAGTACCCCATGCATCCCGTTTGTGTAACCACGGCAGCAATCCCGTTTTTCTCCAGGTTTTCGATAAAGTAGTTCATGGTGTCCTTACTACCCGCGGCGATTCCGCAAGTTGCCATAGCCACTTTAATCTGGATCAGGCTTTCAACCTGTTCACTTTTCTCCCGAAGATCAATCTTCGTCTGCACGTTTTCTTTGATGCGTTTGAGGTCCGCGAGTGATTTGATTTTTTCCATATAAAATGATTAAGGTTATTTTGTTTTAACTTGTTTGTGTAATCTCTTTTATGTTTTCCCGGATCATTTGTCTTAATGCCATAACGATTTCCGGGTCATTTAGAGGTACTCCCTCCAGTATCTCTTTTACTTCATTCGTGTCGAACGTGTATTTCCCTTTTTCCGTGGAATGACGGTAAATAAAGTCGATCCCGGGATTTGCCGACACGAGAATCACGATGCTCCCGGCAATATCACCCATGGGTGGTCTGTCCCAGTGTGAAAGACCGAAATTTGCCTCGATTGTGGTACCTTCTCCCGGTTTTGATTTTATTTTCAAGGTTCCTCCTGTTGCCTCTGCATTCTGTTTGAATAAAGGGATGCCCAGCCCGACTTTACGCACGGTTCTACTCGTGAAAAAAGGATCGGTAACTTTTGCAACCGTGTTGTCGTCCATGCCACACCCGTTATCTCTGATCGTGATGACAAGAGAATCTTCCGTTATATTCTCTTGCAGGTCAATTTCAACACGAGAGGCTTGGGCTCGTATCGAGTTTTGGGCAATATCTAAGATATGGTCCGATAACGTTTGCATTCAATACCTGTATTAATTACTCTATTTTTTCTTGAATGAGAAGCACACATTCTTATAGTTTTTATCTTTTCCCTATGATTTAATTTCAATCGCATGAAAAATCGTTCCAAATATAATTAATTTATCAATAGGAACAAGAGATTTGTTATCAACTTGGTATTATATAGATTGTTTCTAATGTAGAAATTATTCTGTATTGTAATTCGTTGATTTTTGTGATTCGTATATCGAAAAATAGCTCTATTTCGTGCGAATTTTGTTTTATTTTCAGGAAAGGTATTTCTTCAGAGTTTCTTTTAATAAACGAGAGTCGATCGGTTTCGTAAGGTAGTCTGTACAACCGGCTTTGCTTGCCTCTTGTTTGTCGCTGTCGAAGGCGAAAGCGCTCACGACGATGATGGGGATACCTGTATTTAATTTCCGGATTTCACGAGTGGCTTCCAATCCATCCATGTTTGGCATTTTAAGATCCATAAGGATGGCGTCCGGGCTGTACTGCCGGTATTTTTGAATGGCCTCCAAGCCGTCGAGGGCATGAATGATCTGGTAATCTCTTTTCAGGATAGTCATGACTAAAAGAAAATTACTTTCGTTGTCTTCGGCAACGAGTAATTTCTTGATGGGCAATGTGTTCTGACTATCCATAGGAGTTTGTTCTTCGTGTCAAAAAATGAACGTTTATTAACGTCACAAATATAGGCATTTTTTACTAAAGCAAACCAATATTGCTTATTTTTTAATATTCTATCGATCAGATAGAAAGCAAATCAAACATTAACATTCTCCATTTTATTGATGGTCAGCATTTCAATATAATGAAACGTTCGTTTTTTGCTATAAAAAATCTTGTGGAGTTATGTCCCGGTAAAATGGGTTTTCTGATAGAATTTCTGTTTGATAGAGTTATTATTCTGTGATCAAATTGTTATAAGATACTTATCCTAGTGTTAATAATTACTATGATACTACAATAATTTTATATTTTAATAGAGGGGGAATAGGGGAGGAATGGGAGCGGAATGGGAGCGGCTCGCAATATGATAGCAGAATGATGATGTTTTGATAACATTATTTTACATTAGTTAAAATCAATTTTTTATCGAATATCGTTAAAATCATGAATGTTAAAACACGGATTTAGGGATATTTTAAGGTCATAAATGGATTTTTGTTAGATAAGTTGTTTTGAGGAATTATTTTTTCTTCTAGTCTTCCAGTTCGATTTTCCCGCAAGGTGGGGAGAAGAGGGGAATTCTGGGTTTGTTTTTTAATAGATCTTTCACGTCGTCGAGTGATAGTTTGGGGGCGGGTTCCGGTCCGGCAACTCTTCCCACTCTTCCTTGGAGGTTGTATTCTTGATAGGAGGCAGGGAGTTTGTCGTTGATGAAATCATCGAGAAGACGTTGGTGTTCGATGCTGGAATGGAGGACTCTCTCTTGTATTTTGAATAGCATATCGTGTGAGATGAAAGTGCGGAACGTGTCGAGACCTTTCTCGCAAATGCCTAGGGCAATGCCGTCCGTGAGGCAACACGTGAATCTTTTTTCTGCGTCGGTTTGCGGGTAAAAATAACTACTGTTGTGATCTACATAATGCCGGATCACGTCCATACCGGGTGTGTAGAGATTATTGGGTACTAGGTGGCGTGTGCGGTAACGACTGAAAAAGTGTCCCGTGTACCTGCTGAAAACGAGTTCTTCGGTTCTCATGTTGTAAACGGGGAATATGATGCCGGCGCCTCTGTAAGTCTCGTAAGTGGAGTAATAGTAAACGTCCGGGTTCTCCCGTTCCTTTTTGTTGTTACACGCGATGATGATATGCCATTGGTTGTGCGTGAGGGGGGATTTCCACTCGATTTGAAATGATACGGGAAATTTCTTGGCGAACAGGATTTCCCGGCGATGCATGTTGATGAAGAAATCCCTCTTGTTCAGAATTGCGGTGGTATCGCGTCTTGCCTCTTTGACGATGGCTTCCGGTGACATGGTGTCTAAAAACATAATCCTGCAAATTTTAAATTAACGGGTGATGGCTGCCCGGATGGAATCGAATGACAAGTCCGGTAGCGAGAGGCTCGTGAAAACTTTACCGATGTCGTCAACGTAATGTGCGTCGGAAGAGCGGATAAATTTATATCCGGACAGGTATGCGTTCTGTTGAAGAAATTGTTCCCGTGTCGTGTGAGGACTGAGTTCAAGAGCCTCGCATTTCAAGTCTTTGGGGACGAATCCGAGTTGAGAGAGAATGCTGAAACGGGATTTGTCGATATGGGCCGGGATGAAGATGCCGTCCAGTGCGTGGACGGTACGTTCGATCGCGTTTATATCGACATCCAAGGCCGTGATCAGGAGTCGTTCTTCTTCGTATGTGATCTGTTCTTCGGCATCCACCACGACTTGGTAACCGAATTTGTCCGGGTTGTTTTTTATATCCGGGAGGTGGAGATCGAGGAAGTGCTGGAATGCGGTAAGGCGTTCCAAGGTGGGGAAGTATGCAAGGGCGTGAACTTCTTCCGCCGTGTTGACTTCCGTCCCACAAAGAACCCGTAGCCCTTGTTGTTCGCCCAGTTGCTGGATCACGGGGGCTTGCCGGGTGGAGTTATGGTCGGAGATCCCGATGAGGGACAGGCCTTTCTGTAATGCCATACCGATGATGTTTGCGGGACTCATGTCGAGATCCCCGCAAGGTGACAGCACGGTGTGTATGTGTAGATCGGCCCGGATTTCCATGAAATTCGTGATTACGGGTGAAGTAGTTTGTACAATTGTCCCGTGATCTCGAAAGTCTGTAACGGGCTGGAGAGAATGGGGATGTTTTCGTTATTGCTTTCTTCCAGCGTATCTTCTTCCGGGAGGTGTCCTTTGACTAGAATGATGGCCGCGATTTCTTTCAAGGAGGCGATAGCCATGACGTTTTTGTGTGTTTGCAGGGTAACCCATACATCTCCTTCTTGGGCATGTCCCATGACATCACTTAGCAAGTCGGACGTGTAGCCGCCTTTAACTTCTCGTTGTAAACCTTCTTGTCCGGAACATACCGTGAGGTTTAGCTGGGAAACAATGTCTTGTACTGTCATAATTTGTAGTTTGTGGTTTTCGTGAATATATTTTATCTTGTTTATTCTCCAAATCTTTTTAATCCCCAAGTTTTTTCTGAAAGTTCAAGGGATTCTTCCGGTGTCATCAAGGCCTCGTTGCATAGGAGTTTTTGCATAAACACGCATTGATTGAGTTTCGCCTTTCCCTGAACGACATCCCTTGCCAGTGTGTGGCAGGCTGGGGCTCCGCAGGCCCCGCAGTCGATTTGCGGGAGAACGTGCATGATGCGGTTTAATTTTTCCATCTTTTCCATGGCGACAAGCATGTTTTCGTCGAGTTGTTCGATGGAACGCGGTGGGATTTTCCCACTGAGTTTACCTTGTTTGAAAAGGTAGGATTCGTATTCTTGAATGTCATCGAAATCGGGTTGCTGTTGTTCGTGTTTGCTGGCTTGCATCCGTTTGCGCAGGCGTTCGATGGTCAAGAATCGGTTGTTCACGACAAGCGCACCGCCGGCGCAGGAGTGGTCACAGGCTCGTAGTTCAAGAAAATCGATGTCCGTGAGTTCATCATTTTCTATTTTTTCGAGTATGTCGATCACGTTGTGGATCTCGTCAATGGCCAGGCAGCGACCTTCAAATTTAGAGGCCTCGCCTTCCGACAAGTCCCAGGCGATGGATTCGGGGGAGAGGTACGTGCGTTCGGTTACCGTTCCCACGGGTTGATCCCGGTGTTGCGTGAGGCCCAGTTGTATTTTGTTATAAATGAAATTCAAGTTGATAACTCCGTCGATGTTGGATTGATCGTCGCCGACCGGGCTTTTTACTGCCGCAATTTTTGCGGCGCATGGAGTGACGTAGAATATACCGACTTCATCCGGCGAAATACCCTTATCGAGATATTTTTTACGGGCGAAGATGGCTGCCAAATCCATGGCTTGTTTTAACGGGACGATATGGTCTATCAGCGAGGGAAAACGTACCTGTATCAAGCGGACGATTGCCGGGCAGAAGGACGAGATGAAGGGACGCTCGTAAGAGTTCTTTTCCATGTAACGTTGTATGGCTTTTGCTAGGATACCCGATGCCTGTGCCACCTCGATTACTTCCGTGAACCCCATCTGGTGGAGTTCCGCGAAGATTTGTTGTTCCGTGATTTCTTCCGAGAATTGTCCGAAAAGGACTGTCGGGAGAAGGATGATCCGGTGTTTGAAATTGAATATTTGGTTGAAATCGTCCTGCTCCACGTATATCGCATGTTGCGGGCACGACTTGAGGCATTTGCCGCAGTCGACGCAAGCATTTTTGTTTATCGTCGCCAAACCACCTTTAATGCGGATGGCCTGCGTGGGGCAGAGGCTCATGCAGTGCGTGCATCCGATGCAGGCTGTACTGGCAACTTTTAAGGCGTGGTAAAACGGTTCCATGATTAATTTTAGATTTTAAATTTTAGATCCTATCGATTAAGTGATTTAATGATTTTCGATTAAGTGATTTTAATCACCCAATCATCGAATCGGCAATCACGGAATCTTTTTCATTCTAAACTTCTTTTATCTTTCAGTTTTTGTCTTTTAACTTTTAACTTGTAGAGCCGAAGGCTCAACTTGTAACCTGTAACTTTTTTAACTGCCGCGTGCGGTTAAAAAAAAGTAGTCATCGTGACTTTTGTTCCCTCGTTTACTTTGGATTCGATGGTTAGTTTGTCGCAGTTTTTCTGCATATTTGGGAGACCCATTCCAGCTCCGAATCCCATTTCCCGGACTTCGGGGGAGGCGGTGGAATATCCTTCCTGCATGGCTAGGTCTATGTCCGGTATTCCGGGCCCCCGGTCGCTGATGACGACGGTGATGACGGTGGGATCGATAGACACTTGCATGGTTCCTTCGTAAGCGTGTGCAACCACGTTTACCTCTGCTTCGTAGAGGGCAACCACGATGCGTTTCAGTACGGCGGGGTTGACGTTGAGTTGTTTCAGTATCTTTTTTACCTCGCTTGAGGCAGTACCGGCACGTGAAAAGTTTCCTCCTTCGATGTTGTAGTTGAATTCCATAATGCTTGTTTTTAATAAATGGGCTCTAGCCCTGCTTCGTACAGAAGTCCGCAGACTTTGAACATGCTCTGCTTGCTTTGTAAGATAGCGATGTTACACTCTTTGGCTAATTCTACCATATCGGGGGAGGCTTGTTTTCCTCGAACAAATAGAATGAAACTGATGTCAGACATTTCTGCCGTGCGAATCACCTGTAAGTTGGCTAGTCCCGTGATGAGGATCATCTCGCTGGTGTCTAACCGGAGGACGTCGCTCATCAAGTCGGCAGCAAAAGCGTGACGGATGACCTTGTCGAGATGGCCGTTTTCGTGAATCACCCGGGCATTTGATAACGCAGCAATTTCCTTTAGAGTCATAAGTTTGTTTTTTGATTGCTCCTAAGGTAATCAAAAAAAATCGGATTCTCAAAGTTTGGGAATCCGAATATTTTGAATCTATCAAATGGTGAAGGCCACCGAGAAGAGCATATCGACAAACATGGAGTTGCTTTTTGTTTCGTATCCGGTTCTGAAACCGATGTTTACGGGGAACGGGAGACGGAAAAAATGGGTGTCGGCCGAAATTTCCACGCCATAGGAGTGATAGGTTTTGTTCCAATAGCGATTTTTCTCCCAGCCGGTATCAAAGAAGGGTTCTGCCGTGAACCGTTTCATGTAGACAAGTGGTCCGATGTGGGCATCCGGGTACCAGAACGGCAAGGCATAAGATATTTTCAACGTTGATAGGTTGTACCCGTAGAGAGAGGCTCCCCGGGGAGAGTAAATCTGGTTCCCGTAGTAGTTGGTTGTTTTATCCGATTTCAGTTGATGACCGAAGTAGAGCGTCCAAGAGTGATGTTTCCAGAATCCGGGAAGATACAAACGTCCTTCTGCCCATTTCGTGTTGCCGTAGTCCAATCCGTCGAATGGCGTGTGGGCGTACCCGACTTCCAAGCGTTGTCCCCAGCGGGGATGGATGTCCCGTTGACTTGTCCGGGTTTGGTTATTGAGGACAAGCCCGTAGCGCATGATCTGGAGTTTTACATCATCCGGGTTGGTGAGTACGGAGTTATACGGGTTGTTGGAAGGCAGGCTGGTCCACCGGTTGTGGTCCAACAAGTAGGAACGCCTCTGTGTTATCGAGTGTATGGCTTGAATTTCATATTTCACGTAAGGGATGATATAACGGGAATAGTTTTTCCGGGAAATGTTGAACGGGAATTGTACCGTGGCCGTTCCTTTCGTGCGTTGTGATTTATAAATGGAACGAATCGTGTCGATTTCTTGGGTTTGAACGATTTTTATCGCGTAGTCTTGCATGAAATCGTCATTGCGTCCGCTCTTGAATTCCAGCTGCAGGGTGGGCCAGAATCCTTTGTAGGTAGCTTTTACCTGCCAGTTGCCGTGTTCGTAACCTTTTCCTCTCACGAATCCCGCGGTTAGGAACAGGGTGCTTAGCTTGTTTTGCGAGCTGACGGCTAACCCGAAATCGATGTCCACGTCTTCAGCGTCCGGGAAGATGGGGCCCCAGCTATGGAAGTTGAATAGGTGGGAGGTTTTATTGTATTTCCGACTGGCGTAGGTGGAGTCGGCGGTTAGCTTGAATTGCCAGTTTTCTTGTCGTGTCACGCTGTCGGCGATACGGAAGGTCTGGGTGTCTATGGCTTTGTTTTCTAATTGGCTTATGGCAATTTTACCCGGTTTATACCCGTCGGAAGTATAGAACGAGAATAAAAGTGAATCTTTGTTCGGGGAAACGATCGGGTAGCGCAGGCCGAATTTGGAGTTGAGTATGTTCGCTCCGAATTCTTGCGGTTGGGTTTGCCGGTAGAACGAGTTGTTGGCATCGAAAGCTCCCCGGTATATAATCTGGTCGTTCACGGTAACCGGATTGTCAATCTCGTAAGGGGTGAACGCGGTGATCGGGGTACGTTTGCCCGTGTGAATATCGATGGATTCGAGGTGTTTGCCTTTCGAAGATACCACTACGGTGACGATATTGTTTTTCCCGTCATAGGAGGGATGAACGAATAACTCGTCTCCAACGCCTTTTACCCGGAATATTTCTTTTTGGAACGTGTGGTCAAGGATCACGATGGAGGCGTTGTCTTCTTTGTCAACTTCCACGAATCCCCAGTTTCCCTCCACGGCAAAAGGGGCATACCTGTTTTGCCGGGTGGGGTAACGGTGATATTTCTTGTGACGTATATCGTAGCTGGCGAGTACCATTTTACCCCCGTGTTCCCAGCGGGGATGGTATTTGTACTCGGACCACACGAGCGTTTCGTCCTGATAGGCAAATTTATAATCATACATGATTCCCGTTCGGGTGATGATCTCGTCTTTGTCCGGGTGTAGGATGACCAAGGCTCCTTCTTGAGCCAATCCTTCTTTGTAGGCAATGATTTGTCCGGCCGGGGTGGCTGTCGGGTAATGGTAGTTCGTGTATATCTTGTTTCTGGTCGTGATGGTATCGAATGAGTGGGGTACTTGGTCGGACTCTTGTTTCCATATTTGTTGGAGTTCGCTGAAGTTATCCCGGTAGAGCGTGCGTTTGGCATCACAATGAGTGTTGGCTTGTTTCACGCTGTCAGGATTGACGAAAAGGGACTGGAAATGACGGGATGACCAGATGGAGTCCCGTTTTTCGTTCATCGTGAGTTTGAGGCTGCGGGCAAAAGGCGTGATTCCGTAAGGACGTTTTCCAACCCGGGAGAGAGCATCTTGCCAGATACCGGGACCGTAGTGAACACGGCTGTTCCCGACCATGTAATAGCCGAGGGCGTAGTGGTTGGGAACAAAATCTTTATAGGAGCCGAGTACGGCCTTGTAGTAGGTGTATATTCCTTTTTCCGTGATCTGGGCTTTCATTTCGTTGAGAAATTCGGGTGAACGTCCCCGCCCGCTTTTTCCGACGGAGGTTTCGAATACCGTGGCATCTCCTTCTAGGAACCACATGGGGACATATACCCCGATGACGGCCATCGTGATTTGTTCTCCGAAGATATAGTATAATGCTTTCGTGAAACCTTGGTTTACCTTGTCGTACTGTACAACGTGGCGGAATTCATGAATACACAAATGTTCCAGCCAAGCGTCGCTGACATCCTGCGGGGGAGCCGTGTAGAGTTCACTCTTCTTGGGAGCCCAGCCCGCGTTCCCGTTTGACACGCCACCATTCGCCCGCACGATCATGGACATTCTTTTGGGTTTGATACCGAGGGTATTGGCGTGGGCGTATAGTTTCTCGTAAATATTTGCAAGGTATTGCGCGTTATCCTCGAAGAAATCAGGGTAGATGATCTGGAAGTTATCCGTTTTGATTTGTCGCCAGCGGGTACTGCAAGGGTCTTGTCCGAGATCGACAAATTGGGCTTTACCGGGAGTGACAAGTGTGAATATAAGCAATATGCCTATTGTCAGGGAATGTAAGAAAAACGAGGTATGTTTGTGTCTCATGTGTAGTAGCTTGTGGTTTATTTTTTATAAAATTATTCCGCTAAAATAATTATTTTTTCCCACAATCTCCATCAAGAACAATTATCTTTGTACACGATGAAAAAGAGATCGAATCTCTTTTTCATCGTGGTTACAAGTTACAGGCTGTAAATTGCAGGTAATGACCTGAATACGTCTGAATTTTAACTTGTAACCTGTAACTTGTAACTTGAAACTGTTATGGATAGAATTGTTGAGTTGAGAAAGTTGTTGGAGCATTACAACTACCTGTACTATGTGAAGAATGAGCCGGTGATTACCGATCAGAAGTTTGACGAGTTAATGCATGAGCTGGAACGGTTGGAGGCAGAGCATCCGGAAATGTTTGATCCGAATTCACCGACGCAGCGGGTGGGGAACGACACGACGAATGAGTTCGTGCAAGTGGCGCATAAATATGGCATGATGTCATTGGCGAACACGTATAGCGAGCAGGAGATCCGGGATTTTGATGAGCGGGTGCGAAAAGGTATTGGGGGAGATGACGTGGAGTATGTTTGCGAGTTAAAGTATGACGGGACTTCTATCAGCTTGCGCTATGAAGATGGGAATTTGCAGGTGGCGGTGACGAGGGGTGATGGCGTGAAGGGTGATGATGTGACAACTAATGTACGGACTATTCGAACGGTTCCATTGCATATGCAGGGGGAGGATTATCCCGCGGAATTCGAGATTCGGGGGGAAATTCTGATGCCTTTTGCCGTGTTTAATCGATTGAATGAGGAACGGCTGGAGGCGGGCGAGGCTTTATTTGCCAACCCGCGGAACGCGGCAGCAGGTACGTTGAAGTTGCAGAATTCTTCCATTGTTGCCAAGCGGCAGTTGGATTGTTATTTATATTACGTGCCGGGAGAAATCACGTTGACCCCGACTCATTACGGGAATTTAATGAAAGCGAGGGAATGGGGTTTTAATGTTCCCCCGTATATCGGGTTATGTCACAATATAGATGAGATTCTTGATTTTATTCACAAATGGGATGTGGAACGGAAGAATCTCCCGGTGCCGATTGACGGGATTGTGATTAAGGTGAACAGTATCAGGCAGCAATTGCAGTTGGGATACACGGCGAAATCTCCCCGGTGGGCGGTGGCCTATAAGTTCAAGGCGGAGCGGGTGGAGACCCGGTTACTTAGCGTGGATTACCAAGTGGGACGTACCGGTTCGATTACCCCGGTGGCCAACCTAGAACCCGTTCATATCGCGGGGACTACCGTGAAACGGGCCTCACTGCATAATGAAGATATTATCCGGGAGCTGGATTTGCACCTGCACGATATGGTGTACGTGGAGAAAGGGGGAGAGATTATCCCGAAGATCGTGGGGGTGGACGTGGAAAAGAGAGTGGCAGATGCCCCGGTAATCGAATTTATCACGCATTGTCCGGAATGTGGTACCCCGTTGATTCGTCATGAAGGGGAGGCAAATCATTATTGCCCGAACGAGGATCATTGTCCCCCGCAGATTGCCGGGAAACTGGAACATTTCGTGAGCCGGAAGGCGATGGATATAGAGGGAATGGGGGGTGAGACCATTGATTTATTGCTGACAAAAGGGTTTATTCGGGATGTCGCGGATATTTATACTCTGCCGTCCCGTCGGGAGGAGTTGATCGGGTTGGAAAAGATTCTTTACCCGGAGAGTTACGTGATGACCAGTATTCCGTTGGGGAAAGTGATTTATGCTTTCGAGATCGGGATGAAAAATATATCTGCCAAAAACGCGGATGTTTTGGCAGAACATTTCGGTAGCCTGACGAAATTGGCCGGGGCCTCGAAAGAGGAGTTGATGGCTATCGGGAGCCTGCAATTCACCGGTGATCGGGAGAAGAATATCAATAAAATGCTGGAGTATTTCCGGATGCCGTTCAACGAGTCGCTGGAGCGTTTAAAGCAGGCCGGTGAGGTGGATATGCTACCGTTGGATGTGGTAATTTACGCGTTGGATATACCCGGAATTGATTTCCATAAGGCTGAATTACTGTCTGTTAAGTTCGATTATATTTATCGTCTTTACACGGCAACACTGGATGAGATCGTGGAGACTGACGAAATGTCACGTGAGGATGCCGAGCGAGTGTATCGTTTTTTACAGGGAAAAGAAAAGTTTATCCGTAAAATGAACACGTTGAGCGTGTATCGTTTACAAGAAAAATCGGTGGATAATCTTATTGCCGGAATAGAGAAATCGAAACAACGGAATTTGCCGGAATTCATTAATGCTCTGGGGATTCGCTATATCGGGGAGACGGCATCGAGGAATCTGGCCCGTCATTTTAAGGACATCCGGAAGTTGATGGAGGCGACGTTTGAACAGTTGACGGAGGTCGAGGATATCGGGGATCAGATGGCTGGTAGCGTGATCCGTTATTTCGAAAGGACGGAGAACCGGGAGATGATGGAACGCTTTTTGCAATATGGTATTAGCGGGACAATACAGGAAGAAGAGGGAGAATCCGATCAGTTGGCCGGAACAACCTTCGTGATCACGGGAACTCTTTCGCTGCCACGCGAGCATTTTAAGGCAATTATCCTGAAAGCCGGGGGAAAAGTCAGTGATTCAGTGTCTAACAAGACGACTTATCTTTTGGCAGGAGAGAATGCCGGGAGTAAAATGCAAAAAGCACAGAAGTTAAATGTAACTATTTTGACCGAAAAAGAGTTTAACACATTAATGAGTTCATAAAGATTGGTATATTTTATACGTTGTAAATGCTTGTGGACTTATTTTGAATATTAAAGTATATAGTTTATCTTTACGATAAATAAAAAGTAACAAGTAAAGCCGTGGAAGGGCGGCATTGAAAATATGGGAAAAGAAGATACGAGACGACTAAAACAGATCATGACTTCGGCAGGAGAAGAAGCAAAACGACTGGGGAATTCCAAGATTTACCCGGAGCATTTGTTTTTGGGATTGCTGAAGTTGAGAAGTGGAAGGGCGATTGATATATTAATGTCTTTGGGGTTGGATTTCTACGAGGTGAAAGATAAGATAGAGCAACGCTTGGAGGGGAAACGCTATAAATCCGACAAGGTGGAAAGTCTTGACTTTACATTGGCGGCGAATAGCGTGTTGAAACGTGTGTCCGACGAGGCGTGGGATCTGGGTGATGACGAATTAGATTCGGAACACGTGATGCTGGCAATATTGAGGAATCAAGCTGGCTTTGTGACGAAGCTATTTAAAACGATGAATATTGATTACGACATCTTTAAAGAAGCCGTACTAAAAGAGAAGATGCGGATGCAATCCGAATTTAATGACGAGGGGGATGATCCGGAGGACGGAGACGATGAATCTTCTATGTATAATCCTTATCGTCAAGGAGGTCCTGTTTCTTCCAAATCTGATACTCCCGTGCTGGATAATTTCGGAAATGATATCACGAAAGCCGCGGAAGAGGGAGCTTTGGACCCGATCGTGGGACGTGATCGGGAGATCGAACGTCTGGCACAGATTCTGAGTCGCCGTAAGAAGAATAACCCGGTGTTGATCGGTGATCCGGGGGTTGGTAAATCGGCTATTGCCGAGGGACTTGCCTTGCGTATTGTTCAAAAAAAGGTGTCACGGGTACTGTTTGACAAGCGGGTGATTTCGCTGGATATAGCCTCTATCGTGGCAGGTACGAAGTACCGGGGTCAATTCGAGGAACGAATGAAAGCGATTCTTGCCGAGCTGGCGAAGAACCGGAATATCATTTTGTTTATTGATGAGATTCACACGATTGTCGGAGCTGGAGGTTCCGGGGGTAATCTGGATGCAGCCAATATGTTGAAACCGGCGTTGGCTCGCGGAGAAATTCAATGTATCGGGGCTACGACGCTAGACGAGTATCGCCAGAATATAGAGAAGGACGGTGCTTTGGAACGTCGTTTCCAAAAGGTGCTGGTGGAACCGACCTCGTTTGACGAGACGGTAGAAATTTTGAATAATATTAAGTCCCGTTACGAGGATCATCATAACGTGCGTTACACGGATGAGGCTATCAAAGCCTGTGTGAAGTTAACAACCCGTTATATTTCCGATCGGGCTTTGCCGGATAAGGCGATTGATGCCTTGGATGAGGCGGGGTCGAGAGTACATATTTCCAATATAAATGTGCCGCCGATTATCGAACAGTTGGAGAAGGACGTGGAAGAGGTGAAGGAGAAGAAGAAGGAGGCCGTGAAACAACAGAATTTCGAGGTGGCAGCCGCTTTCCGGGATAAGGAACGGCAGTTGTTGAAACAATTGGAAGAAGAGAAAGTAAATTGGGAGCGGGATTTGCAGGAAAACCGGGTGACCGTGACCGAAGAGCATATTGCCGAGGTGGTGGCCATGATGACCGGGGTTCCAGTGAAACGTATTGCCAAGACCGAGGGGATGAAGTTGTTGCAGATGCACGATGAATTGAGCGAGAGTGTTGTCGGACAGAAGGAGGCGATCGAGAAAATCGTGAAAGCCATACACCGGAATCGTGCCGGACTGAAAGATCCGAATCGTCCGATCGGTTCATTTATTTTCTTGGGGCCGACGGGTGTCGGAAAGACACAGTTAGCCAAGGTGCTGGCCCGTTACTTGTTTGATACCGAGGATGCGTTGATCCGGATTGACATGAGTGAATACATGGAAAAATTCGCCGTGTCCCGATTGGTAGGGGCGCCTCCGGGGTACGTGGGATACGAGGAAGGCGGGCAGTTGACCGAGAAAGTACGTCGTAAACCGTATTCTGTCGTGTTGCTGGATGAAATCGAAAAGGCTCATCCGGACGTGTTCAATATTCTGTTGCAGTTGTTGGACGACGGACAGTTGACTGATAGTCTGGGGCGGAAAGTGGATTTCAAGAACACGATTGTGATTATGACCTCTAATATCGGTAGCCGTCAGTTGAAAGATTTCGGCCGGGGAATCGGTTTCGGTTCCCAGAACATGGAAGGAAATAACGAGTATGCGAGAGGGGTTGTTCAGAAAGCGTTGAAAAATGCCTTCTCGCCGGAGTTCCTGAATCGTATTGACGATATTATCATGTTTAATCCTTTGACCAAAGAGGATATTTACAAGATTATCGATATCGAGTTGAAGAGCCTGTTTAAGCGGGTAAATGATCTCGGTTTGGTGATCACGATCTCGAAAGAGGCGAAAGACTTTATTATCGAGAAAGGATATGACCCGCAGTACGGGGCCCGTCCGCTGAAACGAGCTATCCAGAAATATCTGGAGGATGAATTGGCCGAGGTGATTATTAAAGGTATAGCGGAAGGAACGGAACTGGATGTCGGTTATGATAAAGAAAACGATAAATTGATTATCATCGAGAAGGAAAATAAGTGAAGGTGAAATCGTTTCAATATAAAAAGACAGCCGACTGATTGCAGTCGGCTGTCTTTTTATATTGAAGTAGAAAGATTTATTTTTTGATTACTTTCTGTAAGGCGTGTATCATGGGTTCCACGCTGAGGTCATTTCCCGTGGCTTGGATCATCCACTCGTTCGGGGTAAGACGTCCCAGTCGGTAAATACGATCAACTTCTTGAGCGAAGTTCTTACCGTTGAGGTAATCTTCCAGTTGGAATTCGATGATCTGACCGAAGGCGTAAGCGGACAGGTATAGCGGGTAACTGATCATGTGGGAATAAACGGCTAAAACCGTTTCGTCTTTTTTGCCGAAGACGGGGGCATAGTATTTATTCCATATTTCTTTTGACAAGCTGATAGAGGCTTCTTTTAGCTGTTCTGCCGTCGCGTTCGGGTTTGCGTACAGCCATTCCCAGATGGAGATGTCGAGCATGGAGACTCCCATGATTTCGTACAGGCTCCAAAATTTGTCAAGAATGTCCATCTTGTCCTTTTCCGGGTCGTTGTTTTCAATGCCCAGTAATTGCAGATCCCGTTTTTGGAACACGAAAGCAAGTGCTTCCGTGAAAGCCGTGTTGGGAACTCCGGCCATCATGAAATTGTCTACATTGTACATGGAAATGGTTTGTTCCACGTTGTGGCCGAATTCGTGAACGGCGATATTGTACCCCTTATAATTCATTCCTTCCGCGGGAATACGGGTACGAAGATGGGACTGTTGTCCCTTCATGGCGGCACCCCATGCGTGTCCTGATCCTCGTGCGGCATCCACGGCTATTTTATCACAAATTTCATTTGCTCTTTCGGGGGTAAAACCCAAATGTGTGAGCAGGGAGGGGAGTCCTGCCTTGAAAGCCTCTGCATTCGGGTAAAGTTTTTGTATCTGGGCATCCAGTTTGGCCTCGTCCAGATTACTACGAGGTTTGAAACCATCGTACCAAATATCGTATGCTTCCAGTTTACGGCCTAGACGTTTGGAAATAATCTTGCCGACTTCTTTCAATTCCGGAGAAGTGAGGAATTGGGTGAAAAGAGCTTTTACATCTTCTACCGATACTTCCATTTCTCCCGAAAACTTTCGTTCAATGAAATTCTTGCCGGCATAAGGGTCGATGGCTTTCATGGCGTGGAAGTTATTCAACATACGTTGATAACGTTCTGTTGCCTCCGGGGTTCCCGTGGCAGTTTGTCCGTTTTGAGTGAGTGTGTTCGTGTAAGGATTCCAGTCGTAAGCTCCGGAATTGATGACTTGCACGGGGATCTCCTGCGAGATAATCCGTTTCATGACTTCATAAACGGTGCGTTGCTTATCCAAACCTTCTTTCCCTTTGTTGTAGTTGGCCTTGATTTCGTCTCTTAAATTCCAATGAGTAAGCAAAATTTTATCTTCGGGGAAAAGCTTTTGTCCTTTGGCGTTTAGCACGTGTCCCATGTAAATGTTGTAACTTGAAATATACACGTCCGCATCACTTTCCGCTTTCACTCCAGCTTGAATTAGTTCTGCCGGAACCCGTTGAGTAAACACGTCACCGAGGCGAGCATAGGCCCAAGCCATGCGGTCGTTACTTAGTTTTTCTTTGTCCTGTAAAGGTACTTCCGGGAAGTTAAGGGCAATGATAAAGCCGATTTTGTTGTTGTAAAAATCGTTAATCAAATGAGAGCCGGGACTGTAAGCACCGAACATGGGATCGATGTCATGAAGAGGACCGTTGTCCTGATGCAAGTTTAATTGAAGTTGGAGCGTGATTTCGTTAAAATGTCCCCATAAGGCCTCGAAGTAATGACTTACCTTTTGGAATACCTGTTGTTTTTGTTCCGGGTCTGTAATATAGTTTTTCACGCAAAATTCTTGGAATTCGGAGTTCGTGCCATCTTGTGATTGCCAAAGGTGAGCGACTTGGCGTACTCCGGTTTCGATGGCGGTTGTGTTAGTAACTCCTTTTGCTTGAATGTCGGTAATGGTGGCTTGAATTGTTTTCTCCGGGATTGCAGCTTTCGTCAAGAATCCCGAGAATAGGCATACCAATAATAACGAGTGTTTCATAACCGTTTTAGTTTATAAATTTGAGGGGCTGTAAAACTACAGCCCCTCGATTTGGTTTATTGATTTAGTAGTTGGAAATATACAATGTCTTCCCAGCCGTTTCCCCGGCGGAGCCAGTTTTTTCGGTATCCGGTCTGCACGAAACCGAGTTTCTCGAAAAGTTTGCGACTACCAATGTTTCCACTGGGTACGCTACTATAAATCTGGTTCAGTCCCAGTGTTTCGAAGCAATAGTCGATCATCAGACGGATAGCGGCTGTTGCGTATCCCTGTTTTTGGTTTTCTGTATTGTGGATCATAATCCCGATACCGGCACGCTGATGATATGGATCGAAATCATAGAGATCAACTAATCCAATCCGGGCATTTGTATCCACTCTTTCAATCATCAGGCGGAGTTGCTTGGTGGTATATATATCCAGATGACAAGTTTCGATGTATTTCTTTAACGTGAACAGGGAGAAGGGGGTAAGCGTGTCACTGACTTCCCATAAATCCATATCATTTTCCCATTGATACAGACATTCTAAGTCTTCAGGTTCTAAAGCTCTTAAGCGAATGATGTCATCGTTTATCATAGTTGCTGTTTTATAATTTTTTTCGAATAAGTAGTATTATTTGTCGCTTTCAAATATAACACTTTTTGGCATTAGTTGGTGTTAACATGGAGAAAAAAATAGGTTGGGAGATAAATCTTGCCACTTTTAAAACTATCTTTGTCGGGAAAGTAAACAGGTATCATCATAGAGCAATATTCATGTATAATTTACTGACCATCTTGGGGGCTACGGCCACGGGAAAGACCTCTTTAGCGGTACGTTTAGCTGCGGAATTGAAAGGAGAGATTATTTCAGCCGATTCGAGACAAATTTATCGTGGTATGGATCTCGGTACGGGGAAGGACTTGGACGAGTATGTCCACGAGGGTACGCTTGTACCTTATCATTTGATTGATATTGCCGATGCCGGGTTTCGTTTTAATCTGTTCATGTATCAGCAGGAGTTTTTAAAAGTGTGGCAGGATTGTGAACGTAGGGGTATTTTTCCCGTGTTGTGCGGGGGAAGTGGTTTATACGTGGAGTCCATTTTGAAAGCTTACCGGATGACTCCTGTTCCGGAAAATCCCGAATTACGGGAACGGTTGGCCTGTAAGTCGTTGGCGGAATTATCCGACATCTTGTCCTCCTATCGTTCCTTGCACAACACGACGGATACGGACACGGTAAAGCGGGCGATTCGGGCTATTGAGATTGCCGAGTATTATACTACACATGAACCCGTGAAAGGGGAGTTCCCGGAGATCCGATCTTTGATTGTCGGGGTCCTATTTGATCGTGAGACTCGGCGACAACGGATTACAGAACGTTTACACGCCCGCTTGCAGGCGGGAATGATTGATGAGGTGAAGGGGTTGCTTGACCGGGGAATAAAACCGGAAGACTTGATATATTACGGGTTAGAGTATAAATACCTTACCTTGTATCTTACCGGAGAGTTGACTTATGACGAGATGGTGGAGCAACTGAACATTGCCATTCACCAGTTTGCCAAGCGACAAATGACCTGGTTCCGTAAAATGGAACGGGACGGGTTCGAGATCAAATGGCTGGATGGAAATATGCCTTTAGATGAGAAGGTCGAACAGGTGAAAGAGTGGCTTTATTAATTTTAGATTTTAGATTGAATGATTCAAAGATTTAGTGATTGCCGATTAAATGATTCAGCGATTCTATAATCACCTAATCTGAAATCATTAAATCACGCGATAGATAATCTTGTTGCGGGCAAACTAATCATGACAATGGCAACTACAATCGTGTCCGTGATCGTGATGATGTTCTTCTTCATCCTCTTCTTCTTTGAGGAGCATTTCTTCTAAATGAGGGATAGTGCCTTCCAGTAAGAAGGCGTTGTCTTCATTACTTTCGGATTTTAAACGTTGTATGGCTATGTGAATCTTTTCTTCCGGGATGTTACCGTGTAGGTTTTCAATGACGGTGGAGGCTTCTAGTGCCGCGATGAAGTCTTCATGCAATAACATATCAACGAATACATCCAGATATTCCGAAAAATCAATAGCTGATTCCCAGCATATGCGTAATAAATTGGCTTTTCCGCTACCTTCGGGAGCGTTGATCAATTTATCCATCAAGACCGTTTTGAAGTCGGATTCTTTCACGTCCGAGAGTAAGGCCGTGAGGTTGGTAATGATGTTCGTGTCCTGACTTTGTAACAGGATGTCCAGTAATTCGGGGACGATGGAAATATCACCTTCTTGTTTGATTTGTTCGATGGCCCCTCTAACGATGTCCATGTCATTGCTGGACAACTGTTTCAATATATCTTGTTTGTTTTCCATGTGTTTCTAAATATTTGTATCCAATACTTTTTCGGGTATTGGATACAAATATAAGGATCATTTGCGGGATTTCTTCGCTCTGGGGTGGAAATTTGTGATTGTATCCCGGAGATATGAGTTATCCAGGTGCGTGTAAATTTCCGTTGTCAGAATAGATTCGTGTCCTAGCATGTCTTGAACCGTGCGGATGTCCGCACCGCCGTTTACCAAGTGAGAGGCAAATGAGTGACGGAAGGTGTGGGGGGATACCACTTTATTCAAGCCGGCACGGAGTGCTGTTTCCTTGATAATATTGAATATCATCACGCGGGAAAGAGATTTTCCCATCTTGTTTAAAAAGAGAATATCTTCGAATCCTCTCGCTTTTTTCATTCTGTCGCGATCTTTTTTCAAATAGCAACGGATCTCGTCTTTTGCTTTCGCTCCCAGTGGAACAATCCGTTCCTTGTTTCCTTTTCCCTCGATTTTGATGTATCCTGTTCGGAAGTTAATTTGTGATAACTTCAAGTTGACAAGTTCAGATACGCGCAAACCGCAAGAATATAATGTTTCGAGGATTGCTTTATTACGTTGTCCTTCTTGTTTGGTCAGATCCACAGCGTTAATCATGGCTTCAATTTCTTCTACGCTGAGGACGCTAGGAAGGGTACGTCCGATTTTTGGTGCATCAAGCGAGTTTGCCGGGTTAAGTCCGATGGCTCCATCGTATAACAAATACTTGAAGAAAGATTTGATACTGGATATACTTCTAGCTTGAGTACGGGGAGTAACCCCGGTGTCTTTCAAGGCGGAAATATACTCGTTTAATACGTCATAGGACACTTCTTTCGGATTCAATGTAGGTGTCCGTTGTTCACAATAGGCTCCCAGCTTTCTGATGTCATTCAAATAAGCTTCCACCGAGTTGGTTGATAGTGATTTTTCTAAAATCAAATAAGTCCGAAAACTATCTATCGCTTCGTTCCAAGTCATTTTTAGCTGTGTTACAAAATAAATAATACAAATTCTAATTCACCACTTTAAACCTATCTCAAGAGTATTCTGATAGATTTTCGCCAGATAAAGGTATAAGTTTTTTCTTTGAGTTGTAACAGTTTTGTCAAGTTTAACACTCATAATTTTTATTATTAGACCTTGTAATCGAAATTTAATACCTAAATCCGGCTTGAAATGTCCGGTCTCATCGTTTTTTTTGTTAATTTTGTATTCAGTAAAAACGGTGAATATGAAGATATTGATTTTAAACGGTCCCAATCTTAATCTTTTGGGAATCAGGGAAAAAAATATTTACGGGGAAACCTCTTTCGAGGAGTACTTGTCGGGGCTGAGAGATTTCTACACGATGGTCGAGATCGATTATTACCAGTCGAATGTGGAGGGGGAGCTTATCAATAAAATTCATGAAGTGGGATTCTCCTATGACGGGATTATTTTGAATGCTGGTGCCTACACGCATACTTCGATTGCTATCGCGGATGCTATTTCGGCGATTCCCTGTCCCGTGATCGAGGTTCATATTTCTAACACGGCAAAACGGGAAGCATTCCGTCATGTTTCTTTCCTAACTCCTGTTTGCCGGGGAGTAATTACCGGTTTCGGGTTGAAATCCTACGAACTGGCGTTACAGGCTTTTATGTGAGCGGCTTCGCCGCGTTGCAGGTTGGCAAGTTACAGGTTGGGGAAATACGCGAAGAATAACTATTATTATTAATGATATGAAGAAGACTAAGATTGTGGCTACCATATCTGACAAAAGATGTGAGGTAGAGTTTTTAGAGAAGTTATATCGTGCCGGGATGAACGTGGTACGGTTGAATACAGCTCATCAGGATATGGAGCAGGCGTTGAAGGTGGTGGAGAATGTTCGGAAAGTTTCGGATAATATCGCCATCTTGATCGACACGAAAGGGCCGGAGGTGAGAACAATGCTTATGGATGAACCGATGCACGTGGACCGGGGAGAAACGATTTACTTAACGGGTGATCCGGAATTGAAAATGGAAGGAAAATTAATTCACGTGTCCTACCCTTATTTTGCAGAGGATATAAAAGTAGGAGATAAGGTGCTGGTGGACGATGGGGATGTGGAGCTAGTCGTTGTGGAGAAAAAGGATCATTATTTGGAAATGATGGTGACAAACGAGGCTGTTATCAAGAATCGTAAGAGCGTGAACGTGCCGGGAGCTTCCTTGAAATTGAAATCTTTGAGTGATAAGGACCGGGCGTTTATTGATTTTGCAATAGATAATAATCTGGATTTTATAGCTCACTCCTTCGTGCGTAATAAAGAGGATGTTATGGCGATACAGGCTATTCTGGATGCCCGGGGAAGTAAGATCAAGGTCATTGCCAAGATCGAGAATCAAGAGGGGGTGGATAATATTGACGAGATTCTGGATTACGCTTACGGAGTGATGGTTGCCCGCGGGGATTTGGGGATCGAGATCGAGGCGGAGAAAATCCCTAAGATTCAACGATATATTGTTAAGAAATGTATTGAGAGTAAGAAACCCGTGATTATTGCCACGCAGATGTTACACACGATGATCGAGCATCCTAGGCCGACTCGTGCGGAAATTAGTGATATTGCGAATGCCGTTTACATGGGTACTGATGCGATCATGTTAAGCGGGGAAACGGCTTACGGGGCATATCCCGAGGAGGCGGTAACCGTGATGCGTGAAGTGGCAGAGGAGAACGAGGGAACTGTTCCGCCGGATGCGGGGAGAAGTCTGGTTCGTATAAATAACGAGATTACGGCAGCGTTGGCTCGTTCGGCAGTGAAAACTGCATTGATGTTACCGATTAAGGCGATTGTGGTCGACACGCTTTCCGGACGTACAGCCCGTTACCTGTCGGCTTTCCGGAGTGACTTGCCTGTTTACGCCCGGTGCTATAATGAACGGGTTATGCGAGAATTGGCTCTCTCGTTCGGGGTGTATCCCTATTATACTGAAAAACCGATGTCCCGGGATGAGTTTATGAATGATCTGCCGGAAATGTTGATGCAGAATGGCATTAAGGCTGATGACTACGTGGTGGTTGTCGGGGGAAGTTTCGGGCATGGTAAAGGAGCCTCGTTTATTGAGGTATGTAAGATCGGGGAAATCCGCTAGGTTAATTTTAGATTTTAAATTTTAAATTGAATTCTCGTATCTTTCAATCTAAAATTTAAAATCTAAAACTTTATCAATGTTTGTCTTTCAAGATGTCCCGGATTTCAGTCAATAGTACCTCTTCTTTCGACGGGGCGGGAGGGGCTGCCGGAGCCGGGGTTTCTTCTTTTTTCGTTCTCAATTTATTCATGAATTTGATGGCGATAAAGATTGAGAATGCAATGATCAAAAAGTCGATCGTTGTTTGAATAAAGTTACCATAGTTGAGGGTGACGGCTTCGACCATTTTTCCCGTAGCCTCGTTCATGTGGGCTTTTTGTAACACGATGTGTAAATTGGAAAAATTCATACCACCGATAAGCATACCGATGGGAGGCATGATAATGTCACTAACTAATGAAGACACGATTTTCCCGAATGCCCCACCGATAATGATACCGACGGCCATATCGACTACATTTCCCTTCAGGGCAAAAGCTTTAAATTCATCTAAAAGTTTCATGTTCTGATTCGTTTTATAATTTAAGTGTTTGAACGTTTAAACATTTAAAATGTTCTAAATTTCTACGGTAAAATTACATTAATTCTCGTAACTTTGTAAGCGTTTAACTATTGCCAATGGAAAAGGAAAGTCGGGAAAAGCAAATATATAGGGTTACAATTGTCGGTTCAATTGCTAATTTCTTTTTGTTAGTGTTTAAGTTCGTGGCGGGAATATTGGGACAAAGTAGTGCTATGATTGCGGATGCCGTGCATTCTTTGTCAGATTTCGTGACGGATATTATCGTGCTGGTTTTCGTGAAAGTTTCTGCTAAACCGAAGGATGCGGGACATGATTACGGGCATGGTAAATATGAGACACTGGCAACGGCAATTATCGGTATCGTTTTGTTAATGGTTGGAACAGGGATTTTCTGGAACGGGTTGAATCAGATACTTGCTTTTTATCGGGGGGAAGAATTGGGTAGTCCCGATTTAATAGCCTTGGTTGCGGCTCTTGTTTCGATCGTGGTGAAAGAAATCCTGTACCGTTATTCGGTTATCGTCGGGCGTAAGGTGCAAAGCCAAGCTGTCGTGGCGAATGCTTGGCATCATCGTTCGGATGCATTCTCGTCTATCGGTACAGCTTTGGGGATTGCCGGGGCGATTTTTCTGGGAAAAGATTGGCGGGTGCTTGACCCGATTGCGGCCGTTGTCGTGAGTGTTTTCATCGTGAAAGTATCTATTCAACTCTTGATTCCTTGTTTAAATGATTTATTGGAGCGCTCTTTGCCGGAAGAGATCGAGAAAGAGATCATCACGATAATAAGTGAAGACTCGCAAATAAAAGACCCTCATAATTTGAGAACTCGTCGGATCGGGAATGATTTTGCGATAGAGATACATATCCGTTTGCAGCCAGAGATGACCGTTCGGGAAGCTCATGTGGTTGCTACCGGGATCGAGAATCGTTTGAGGGCTAAATACGGATCGCGTACTCACGTGGCCGTGCATGTGGAACCTGTGAAAAATGAATAATATAGATGAGAAGAACGGTGTGGTATTACACGATAGCGTGCGTGTTGTTGATATTGGTTGGGGCTTGTAAGGAAAACGAAAAGAGTAAAAAGCCTTTTGTTTATTTTAAAAATTACCAGAGAACTTTTAATGATTTAAATGACAGGCATCTGTCATCCGCCAAGCGATTGGGTATTACTCCATTGAAATCGTCGGAGGATTTGAGTAAGGCAGACCGGAATTTAAAAGAGATTAAATCCTGCAAATTGTTTCAAGTGGATAAATTAACACATTCGGAGCCTTATCTTGTACCGGAGGCCTGTGATTTATTGGCTGATATTGCCCGGAATTTTAAAGACTCCCTGTATCAGAAAGGCCTGCCTTCCCATAGTATTATCGTGACAAGTGTGTTACGAACGGGGTCCAGCGTGAAGAAATTGCGGAAGAGTAATGGAAATGCTAGTGCCAATTCCGCTCACGTGTACGGGACTACTTTTGACGTGGCATATACGCGTTTCAAAAAAGACGGGCGTAAAGACGCCCCGGAGGAAAAATTGAAAAGTGTGTTAGCCGACGTGTTGCAGGATTTGCGTTTGCAAAAGAAATGTTACGTTCGTTACGAGTTTAAGCAAGGTTGTTTTCATATTACAGCGAGATAACATAATCGTAAGATTGTTTATACTTTATTCTGTATCACGTTATTCTTTATTTTTTTATTTTTGCGACGATAAAGAAAAACGTGTATGAAGAAGAGTCTTATTGCTTTAGCTTTTGGTACGCTTGGTCTTGGAATAGCCGAGTTTGTGATGATGGGGATATTGCCTGATGTGGCTCGAGACTTAGGAATCAGTATCGCTACAGCCGGTCATTTGATTTCGGCCTATGCTTTGGGAGTTTGTGTCGGGGCTCCCATGTTGATCTTGGCACGCAGGTATCAGTTAAAGTATATCTTGATGTTTTTGGTGGGAGTAATGATGCTGGGAAATGTTTGTGCGGCTTTATCTCCTAATTACTGGGTGATGCTTGTGGCCCGTTTCATTTCGGGATTACCGCACGGGGCTTATTTCGGGGTGGCATCTATTGTCGCCGAGAAGTTAGCGGATAAGGGGAGAGGGTCAGAGGCGGTATCTATCATGATTGCGGGAATGACGATCGCTAATTTGTTCGGGGTTCCGCTGGGGACGGCTTTAAGTGCCTCGATTTCCTGGCGTTTGACCTTCTTGCTCGTTGGATGTTGGGGCGTTATTATTCTTTATTATATGTGGCGTTGGGTGCCACGGGTAGAAAATTTGCCGGATACCGGTTTGAGGGGGCAGTTCCGTTTTTTGAAATCTCCGGCACCTTGGTTGATTCTGGGGGCAACGTTGTTGGGTAATGGGGGAACCTTTGCTTGGTATAGCTACGTGACTCCCTTACTAACGAATATTGCCGGATTCCCGGCTCGTATGATCACGTTCCTTATGGTGCTTGCCGGTTTTGGAATGGTGGTGGGAAATCTGGCCGGGGGACGTTTGTCCGATCGGTTTTCCCCGGGACGAGTGGCTGCTTTTGCACAAGGAATGATCTGTGTTGCATTGCTTTTTATTTTTTTCTTCGCTCATATATCTTGGTTGGCAGTGGGGTTGATGTGTTTGTGTACAGCCGGTCTGTTTGCAGTTTCGAGCCCACAGCAGGTGTTGCTAATTCGTTATTCAAAAGGAGGGGAGATGTTAGGTGCGGCTAGTGTACAGGTGGCATTTAACTTGGGAAATGCGATCGGTGCTTATGTTGGGGGATTACCTTTGCAAGCTGGAATGAGTTACTCTTACCCGGCACTAGTGGGTGCGCCTTTTGCATTTGTCGGGTGTCTTTTGTTGGTAACTTTTTTCCGAAAATATGAACGTCGTACGATTTGATCTGATATAGTCCGGTAATAGGCTCAATCTGGCTTGTACTACAATCTCTCCGGTGTCTCGTTGATGTCCGGATTGTATCTGAAGGTAAAGTTTGGGAAAAGTTAACCTTCTGCGTCGGTAACTTATCGGTAACTTATCGGTAACTTATCGGTAAGTTATCGATAAGTTACGGGTGAGATACAGGTGAAACACATAAGAGACAGCGGAGTATGTATTATTAAAAAGAATCATTATCTTTGTCGGCCGAAAAAATGCATTCCACGAGTGTGGCGTGCTGGCAGGTTAGGTAATAATTAAAATGACAAAAATATAATGGGTTTACAATGTGGAATAGTCGGTTTGCCAAACGTGGGGAAATCGACGTTATTTAATTGTTTGAGTAATGCGAAGGCGCAATCGGCAAATTTTCCTTTTTGCACGATCGAACCGAACGTGGGGGTGATTACCGTGCCGGACGAGCGACTGAATAAATTGGTCGAGTTGGTACAGCCTCAAAATGTGGTACCTGCCGTGGTAGAGATCGTGGATATTGCTGGGTTAGTGAAAGGTGCGAGTAAAGGTGAAGGTTTAGGAAATAAATTTTTGTCTAATATCCGGGAAACGGATGCTATTATTCACGTGTTACGTTGTTTTGATGATAATAATATCGTACACGTGGATGGTAATGTCGATCCGATCCGGGACAAGGAGACGATTGATACAGAGTTGCAGTTGAAAGACTTGGAAACGGTGGAAAGCCGTTTGGCAAAAGAGGAGAAGAAGGCACAGACCGGAGGGGATGCAAAGGCGAAACGTCTGGTCGAGGTGTTGCATTTATATAAAGATGCGTTGGTGCAGGGAAAATCCGCTCGTTCCGTGCAATTAAACGATTTACAGCAGGAGGTCGCGAAAGAGTTGATGTTGCTGACGAATAAACCTATTTTGTACGTTTGTAACGTGAATGAGGCTTCTGTTGTGACGGGAAATAAATACGTGGATGCCGTGCGGGAAGCCGTGAAGGACGAGGGGGCAGAAGTATTGGTGATCGGTGCCGCTATCGAGGCGGATATTGCCGAGTTGGACACGTACGAGGAGAAACAATTGTTTTTGCAGGATTTGGGACTGGAGGAAGCCGGGGTGAATAAATTAATTCGTACGGCTTACAAGTTGTTGAATTTGCGTACTTATTTTACGGCAGGCCCGAAGGAGGTGAGGGCGTGGACTTTTAAGAACGGGATGAAAGCCCCGCAGACGGCTGGGATTATTCACACGGATTTCGAAAAAGGGTTTATTCGTGCGGAAGTGATTAAATACGAGGATTTTATAGCCTTGGGATCCGAGGCAAAATGCAAGGAAGCCGGGAAGATGTCGGTGGAAGGAAAAGAGTACGTGGTGCAGGATGGGGATATGATGAACTTCCGTTTTAACGTGTAATGAGGGCATAGTTTTATCCTGGATAAAGATGATATTAAAAAAACTTTTTGGATTTGATCCCAGCGTGATGAAGGTAAAGACAGAGATCATGGCTGGGGTCACTACTTTTTTAACGATGTCGTATATTCTTGCCGTGAATCCGGATATTCTTTCGGCGGCATCGATGGACCGGGGAGCCGTGTTCACGGCTACAGCTTTGGCAGCATCTTTTGCCACGCTGGTGATGGCTATTTTGGCGAAATTACCTTTTGCCCTGGCTCCGGGTATGGGGTTGAACGCTTTTTTTGCCTTTACGTTAGTGCAGGGCATGGGATATTCCTGGGAGAGTGCCTTGGCTGCCGTTTTTATCGAGGGGCTAGTGTTTATCCTGTTGACCGTGTTTAATATACGGGAGTTGATCGTGAATGCTATTCCCGAAACGTTGAGACATGCCATATCCGTTGGAATTGGTTTGTTTATTGCTTTTTTAGGATTACAAAAGGCCGGGTTGATCGTGGCTAATCCTGCAACATTTGTTTCTTTAGGCGAGTTTACTCCATCGACGTTGTTGGCCGTGGGAGGAATTATTATCGGGGGAGTGTTGGTTGCACGGAAAGTGAAGGGGGCTCTTTTCTACGCGATCGTGGCGGTCACGTTATTAAGTATTCCTTTGGGGATTACCCGGATACCGGAAGGCTTTTCTTTAGTATCGATGCCTCATTCTCTGGAGCCGGTCTTTTTCAAGCTGGATTTTCATTCTTTGTTGTCCCCGAATATGTTGATTGCGATTTTCTCGCTCGTGTTCATGGATATTTTTGATACTTTAGGAACATTAGTCGGTACGGCAAATAAAGTGGGAATGGTGAAACCTGACGGGAGTATCCCGAAGTTGAAACCTGCGATGATGGCGGATGCCGTGGGAACAACGGTCGGGGCTTTGCTCGGAACGTCAACCACCACGACTTACGCTGAGAGTACTGCCGGTATTGCCGAAGGTGGGCGTTCCGGTTTGACAGCTGCTGTTGTTAGCGGATTGTTCATTGTCGCTCTGTTCTTTGCCCCGTTCTTTTTGTTGGTTCCGGGCATCGCTACGGCAGGGGTATTGGTGATCGTGGGGAGTTTTATGTTTGATGCGGTGAAGAAAATTCGTTTTGATGATATGACCGAGGCTTTTCCTGCTTTCGTGACTATTATCATGATGCCGTTGACTTATTCGATTGCGGAGGGTATCGTGTTGGGGCTGTTGACTTACGTGTTGCTTAAATTGTTTGCGGGTAAATATCGAGAGTTAAATCTCACGATGTATATACTCTCGATATTGTGTATTTTGAAATACGTGTTTGTCTAGGTTATTCAATATCTTCCAGTTCTCGGTTTGCCACGTAGCCCCGCCATTTTTCAATGAGCTGTTGAATGTCCTGTGGTATTTCGGAATTGAAGTCCATCCATTCGCCTGTTCCCGGGTGTTCAAAACCAAGGGTTTTGGCATGTAATGCTTGTCGGGGACAGAGGGCGAAACAATTTTGCACGAATTGTTTATACTTCGTGAAAGTGGTCCCTTTCAGTATTTCATTACCACCATATTCCGGATCATTGAATAGCGGATGTCTGATTGATTTGAAATGAGCCCGGATTTGGTGGGTACGTCCGGTTTCCAGTACGCATTCCACGACATTCACGTAGCCCAAGCGTTCCAGCACGTGATAGTGAGTCACGGCGTGTTTGCCGTAGTCGCTACCTTCCGGGAATACACCCATGATTTTCCGGTTAGAGATGCTCCTTCCGATGTTACCGATAATCGTTCCGTTGTCATTTTCCAAGTTCCCCCAGCATACAGCTACGTATTTCCGACTAGAGGTTTTATGAAAAAATTGGGAAGATAATTTGGTTTTAGCTTCTTCCGTTTTGGCAATGACCAGCAGGCCGGAAGTGTCCTTGTCTATCCGGTGAACCAACCCAGGGCGGGGATCGTTTTCTTTGAATAACGGATTCCCTTTCAAGTGCCATGCCAAAGCGTTCACGAGAGTCCCCGTGTAATGCCCGTAGGAAGGATGTACCACCATGCCCGGTTCTTTGTTAATGACCAGCAGGTAGTCGTCCTCGTACACGATGTTTAGAGGAATATCTTCCGGTATGACCCGTATTTCCCGTTTCGGGTGGGGGAGCATCAAGGTAACGATGTCTTTGGGTTTTACCCGGTAATTGGATTTTACCGGTTTGTTATTGACCTGTACACATTGGGCCTCTGCAGCTTCCTGTATTTTTGTACGGGATACGTTGGGTAACCGATCGACCAGAAACCGATCAATGCGCAGTAAATTTTGGCCGGGATCAACTTCCAGACGGAAATGTTCATACATTTCTTGCTCTTGTTCCGGTTCGTCCTCGCCCAGTTCTTCTAAATCTTCTACTTCTTCTTCTATCATGGTTGTAGCTCCTCAATGGACAGGGAGTCCAGTGCCATTATTTTTTCTTTATCTTTCGTGAGGTAGAGCGTGATGTCTCCCCCCATCTTCATCGTCATGTTCTCTTCGAATTCAGGCTCTTGCTGGTATATAATTGCCGTGGATTGGTCCGCCTCGGTTTTGACCGTGTTGTCGGGTAGGATTTCACCCACGTTTAAGAATGCCCGCAATAGCATGGCTTTTGCCTCTGCCAGTGTTTTCCCTACTAACGATGGGATGGCTACTTGGTCATTGGACGTGTTCCCGTTCCCGAGTACAATATCCACCGTTTCTCCTTTTTGTATCAAACTATTGGGTTCGATGATGTTGCCCTCGTATTTGAAATCAAGTACTAGGTTTTTGAAGTTGGAAGGAACGTATTCGATTCTTCCAACGTTGAGTCCCAAGTTCTTCAATCGTTGCAAGGATTGACGGAAGGCCACGTTGCGAAGGTTCGGGAAAATGATTTTTTCCGGGGCATTGGCGTTGATGGTCAGTTGAATGGCCCGGTTGTTCTTCACGTGAGCATTCGGTGACGGGAATTGTTCTACGATAGTTCCCGGTTTGGCATTATTGTCATAGATAGAATCGATGACAAGGATTTGCAAATTCTTCTCTTTGGCGAAAGGTTCCGCCTCGTCGGGAGTGAGTCCCCGGAGTTCGGGAACAGTAATATAGTAACCATGATTCGTGTATTTCTCCAATCGATTCAACACGATGTACCCGATCAGAAACAACACGATGCAGGCTACGGCTATGTTAATCAATAACACGATGATATGTCCTTTTTTAAAGAAACCCATAGAGTGTGTAACGTTTGTAAATTTATAAAACTTGCCGTGTTCATCACTACTGAACACGGGCAGTGCTGGTATTGAAATACCTTAACTTTGCAAAAATAGCAGAGATTTTTCAATTATCACTACTATTTTACTATTTTTGCTTTGAAAATAAGAAGTGATAAAGATGGTAAGATTCATTTTAGTATTCCTGTTGCTGGGTTTGACGGGTTATGTCGGGGCGCAGGAAATCAAGATAGAGAAATCGACAGAGAAAATCGTGTATCAGGGAAAGTCCTATTATCTCCATACGGTGAAAGCCAAGGAAACGCTTTTTTCCATATGTAAGGCTTACGGTGTCTCCGTGGATGAAGTGAAAGCATTAAATGATAAGAGTGACAATGTTCTTTCGATTGGGGACGTGTTGAGAATTCCTGTGGTCGAACCCTTTAAATCTATTGATGATAAGTTTTATTATCACCGGATGAAACCGAAAGAGACGCTATATTCTCTTTCCCGGAAGTTTAATATCAAGATGAAACGAATTCTGAAAGATAATCCGGAGTACGACGTGAGCCGACCGATCGCGGAAGGTGCTGTCGTGAAATTGGCATTGAGGCAGATTGATCGGACCGTGTTGGAGGCTGAATTACGTTGGGAAAAACGTCAGGCGAAAGAGGTTCAACAAGCTCGGCGTGAAGAGATGGAAAAACACGAGGAAAGTCATCCGAATACTTTCCCGCCTGCCCGCGATTCATTGGAAGGAATGGTGCAGCAGGTTGTGGGTGATACCGTGTTTATTATTCCCGAAGTTGCTCATGAGCAACGCCACGTGAAAGTTGCTCTTATGTTACCTTTGTACGTGAAGGAAAACAAGTTGCCCTTATCTGAGGAGGAAATTCCGGTGGACACGCTGGGTGTGAATATACGGAACGAGCGTTGGCGTTTATCTTCTCGTACGGAACCTTTTCTGCAATTTTATCAGGGGGTATTGATGGCCGTGGATAGTTTGAAACGGCAGGGATACACGATCGATTTGCATGTTTATGACACGGAACGTGATCCCAATAACGTGCAACGTTTGGTAGGGGAATTGAATTTGTTATCTCCGGATTTGATTATTGGTCCTGTGTACACGAACACGTATAAGGTGGTTGCCGAACAGCTAGGAAACCGGACGATTCCGATGATTTTCCCGCTTTCTTCACGGGGAGGAGATTTAGTCCGTTTCCCGAATTTCGTTCAGTTGAATACGTCTACAGTTTCTCTGGTAGAAGAGATGGCGGACTGGATTGTCGCGAACGGTACGCAGGCTCATCTGATAAATATCATTCCCGATGGGGGAGTTCGCACCGGGGAAGAGAGTCGTTTGACAGATCTGGTACGGAGTCGCTTACAGGCGAACGGGATGGAAGATATGACGAATTGTCAATGGCGACCTCAAATGCATTTGGATTCATTACGCAAGATTATGAGGCCGGGAATGGAAAATATGATCTTGTTTCCAACTATAAATGAAGCGGCGGCCAGTCGGACGTTGCCCGTGTTGTCTGCACTGGCAGATCAGTTCCGGATCACGGTAATTGGTTTCCCCGATTGGTTGAAATTTACTTCTATCGACGAGGAAGTGTTGTTTAAGTTGAACGTGAAGATGATGGCGAATAGTTACGTGGATTATCAAGGTGATGTGGCTAAAGAGTTTTCCGCAAAACACCGGGATTATTTTTATTCGGAGCCAAGTAATGTGGTGAACCGGGCGTTTGACATTGTTATGTGTTTTATCCCCTTGGTCGACATGGAACGTGGGAATACCTTGAACGTGTTGCGGGAAAAGGATATAAGCGGGGCATTTACCCGTTTCCGGTTCCATCCCGTGAGTGGATTGGGAGGTTTGGAAAATCGGGGATTGTACTTGATTAACTATGGTCGGAATTTCGAGATTATCGTGAAACCGGTAGTCAAATAATTCAGATTTTTTCACGGTGATAGCATAAAAGAACGACTGTAACGATACGGTTTTATCCTGTGTAGCTTGAAATAAATTAATTTTAGGGGCTTGCGGGTAACCTTTGGGCGGGTATTGTCGTTGTCCTGCATAATTAGTTGTTATTACATCTTGAATAGAATGAAAATCGGGGAGTACGGCATTTTTTTTGATATGATTAATAGGAATTGGAATTTACTAAATTAACCTGTTATGGCAGAAACTACGACATACATTACTGTACAACAAAAATATAGATCTTTATTAAAGTCATGTAAGAACTTGATTTCAACCGAGGATATTCGTCTCGTGCGAAAAGCTTTCGACACGGCAATGAGCAGCGAGGCAAATTCACGAGCGGTTACCGAGAAAGATATTCATCGTTTGCTGGATACCGGATTAATTATCACGTCCGAGATCGGGTTGGGGAGGACTTCTATTATTTGTTTGATGTTGCATCGGGCAATAGAGTCCGGAACGTTGAAATTGGAACAGATAAAAACGGTATTTGGAGAGAAAGTAGCTCAGATATTAGCCGGTTTACGGGATATAAGCCATATCTACGCTACTCACCGGGTGGTGGATTCCGAAAATTTCCGGAAATTACTACTGAGTTTTGCTGAAGATGTACGGGTGCAGTTGATTTTTCTGGCGGAAAAATTGTATGATTTACGACATGCCGAGACTTTACTTCCGGAACAACAACGGGAGTTAGCCCGGGAAACCAGTTATATCTACATTCCTTTTGCCCATCGTTTAGGTTTGTATAATATCAAATCGGAGATGGAGGACCTCGCTTTGCGTTACGGGGAGCCTGAGGTGTACAAGGAGATTTCTTTGAAGCTGGAAGGAACACGGGAGGCCCGTGAAAAATATATCAACGAGTTTATTGCCCCTATCGTGGAAGAATTCAATAACCGGGGAATTAAATTCAAGGTGAAATGGCGTACCAAGACGATCGCTTCGATCTTGAACAAGATGCGGAAGAAACAGGTGGAGTTCGAGGAAATCTATGACATATTCGCGGTTCGTTTTATACTGGATAGCAGGGGGCCGGAAGAGAAGGCCGATTGTTGGAGGGCATATTCGATCGTGGCCGACAAGTACACGCCTAACCCGCAGCGATTGCGGGATTGGATTTCAGTGCCTAAATCCAATGGTTATGAATCATTGCAGACCACCGTTCTCGGACCTAATAACCGATGGGTGGAAGTGCAGATTCGTACGGAACGGATGGATGAGATTGCAGAAAAGGGATTCGCGGCTCACTGGAAGTACAAGGGGGGAACGGCGGATAAGGCTATAGAGGAGTGGCTGACTGAGTTACGAGAGATATTGGAGAGTTCGGAAGTCGGAGCCGTGGATATGCTGGACGATATTAAAATTAACCTGCAAGATAAGGAGGTACACGTGTTTACCCCGGCGGGAGATTTGAAGACTTTACCGGCGGGTGCGACGTTACTTGACTTTGCTTATGCTATCCACACGGCCGTGGGATCCCGTTGTGTAGGAGGAAAGGTAAACCAACGTAACGAGACCTTGCGCTATGTGTTGAAGAACGGGGATCAGGTATCCATCCTAACCTCGAATAATCAACAGCCGAATGCCGACTGGCTGAATATTGCCACGACTTCGAAAGCTCGTAACAAGATTCGTCAGTTTCTCACCGAAGATTCGCGGGCTCAGGCCACACTAGGTAAGGAAATGTTGGCTCGTCGGTTTAAGAATTGGAAGTTAGAGTTGACGGACGAGGTGATTCATCGTTTGCAACAACACTATAAGTATAAGTTTGCTATCGATCTTTACCAGGCGATTGCCGAGGAAAAGTTGGATATGGCGGAGATCAAGGAGTTCATTACTCGCCCGAAAGAAGAGGAACGTGCGGTTACTACCCCAAGAGAAGAGGTGCAGGTTACCCCGTCCCGCCCGATTAGTGAAGATGTGTTGTTGATCGACCGGAACGTGGATAACGTGGTGTACAAGTTCGCCCGTTGCTGTAACCCGGTATTCGGGGATGATATTCTGGGATTCGTTTCTATTGGTGAGGGGATTAAGATTCACCGGACCCAGTGTAAGAATGCTCTTGATTTGCAGCGTCGCTACCCGTACCGAATCGTGCAGGCGGCTTGGACGAATGCCGGGGCAACTTCTTACCAGACGGTGTTGAGTATCGTGGGGCGTGAAGATGCGGGAATGGTGACCAAGATTACCGAGGTGATAGCGAAGGACCCGAAGATCACGTTACGGGGATTGTCCATTAATTCGAGCGAGGGATTATTTGACGGGCAAATCACCGTGTTGGTTAGTGATACGGAACATTTGTCACAACTGATTTCCCGGTTGAAACGTATACAGGGGGTCATGCGGGTATATCGTCATGATTCTGTGAAAGAGTAGTTTTATGTTGATTTTTCGTATATTTGTATAGTTCTAAATGATGGGTTAACACGTGATAGTAATATGTCGGAACAGGATGAGGTAAAATGGTTACAGGGATTAAGAGTTGGGGATGACCGGGCTTTTAAAGTCCTGTTTGAAAAGTATTATGCCTCACTCTGTGCATTTGCCACTAATTTCGTGAATGACCCGGACGTGGCGGAAGATATTGTACAGGAGATATTTTTCAAATTATACACGGATAAACCGACTTTTGATGTCGTGGTGGCCTTGAAATCTTACTTGTATCTGGTCACCAAGAATCAATGTCTGAATTATTTGAAACATGCCCGGATCGAGCAGGAGTATATGTCTTTCTTGAAGGAACGGGAAACAACGACCTTCTTTTTTAACCAGATCGTGGAGCAGGAGTTACTGGCCTTGTTGTCAGAGGCTATTCAGGATTTACCGGAACAGACGGGACAAGTGTTCCAACTGGTGATGGAAGGTTTCGATAACGCGGAAATTGCGGAGAAACTGAATCTCTCCATAGATTCGGTAAAGTCACATAAAAAGCGTGGAAAACAATTATTGAAGAGTCGATTAGGAGATATAACGGCTATCCTTTTATTCCTGTCGAATTGTTAAATTTACAAGAAAGTGTCATTCAAGTGACACTTTTTTTGTACTTGATTGTTTTTAGGTCGTAAAAGAAATCAAGATGAAAGAAGCATTTGAAATAGCACGAATTATTCAGAAGAGTTTGAAAGGACAACTTTCAGAATCAGAGGAAAGACAATTATCCGATTGGCGAAAGGCTTCCGGAGAGAATGAACGTGCTTTTCAACGAATGATTTCAGAAGATTTTTATACGGTTGGGATGGAGAAGTTGGAAACGTATGACTACCGAGTGGCCTACGGGCGTTTCTTGCAAAGGAAATACCAACAACGTCGTAAAAGAAGATTTCTGATAAACGTGGGTCGGGTGGCCGCTGTTGCGTTACCGTTTATAATTGCTCTCGTTCTTTATGTCGGGTTGAATCGAGATGAAGAACAAACGTTACGTCCTTCTTTGGCAACAAATATCCTTCCGGGGACGAGTAAAGCCGTGTTGACACTGGCGAACGGACAAATGATTCCTTTAGGCAAAGAGGTTGCGGATAGTACGATTATAACGGATGGGACACAAATTAATGCTTCGGGGTCTGGAGTAACATACGCTAGTGGTGGAGAAAGTGAATCGATCGTTTATAATAAATTGGAAATACCTCGTGGGGGAGAGTTTTGTCTGACACTTTCAGATGGAACAAGGGTGTGGTTGAACTCGGAAACTTCTATCCAGTATCCGGTGGCCTTCGGGGCAAAGGAACGGCGGGTTTTCGTGCAGGGAGAGGCTTATTTTGAAGTTGCGAAGGATGCGAATAAACCTTTTACCGTACAGTTTATGAGTTCGTCGGTAACGGTGTTGGGAACTTCCTTTAATATCCGGGCCTATCCGGAAGAGAAACAGTCGCAAACTACTCTTGCAGAAGGTTCCGTGAGAATATACAGCCCTGGCAGTTCAATGCTGTTGAAACCGGGAGAACAGGTGGAAGTGAACGCTTTGTCGGGAGAGATGGTAAAGAGGGAGGTTGAAGTAAAGAGTTTTACGAGTTGGAAAGACGGGCGTTTCGTGTTTGAACAACAACCGTTGGAAGATATAATGAGAACATTGGAACGATGGTACGATATTCGTGTGATATTCAAGGATGAGGGGGCGAAACGAATTTCTCTGTCGGGAAATATGAAGCGATACGGTGATTTCTCCCAGGTGATGAAAATGTTGCAGATGACGGGAGATGTGCGATTTGAATTACATGGAAATGATGTATATATAACTACAGAGTGAAACCCTCGATGGCCACGAGGGAAGGCAAGTGTGTAAAACTAACTAAATTAATTAATTACATTATGAAGAAGAACCGCAATAAGTCTCTTCCGGGAGGTTTATGGTTAATAAAGAACCGATTAATGATGAGAATGACGATCGTTTTATTATTGTTTTCGTCATTCACGGCAGTGGCTCAGAATGTCACTGTGAAGATGAAGAATAGTTCATTTATCCAAGTTGCTAAAGAAATTCAAAAGCAAACGGAGTTGACTTTTTTGTATAATGATGCAAAAGTAGGTAATATTACGGGATTGAATCCTGATTTCACGAATACGGATGTAAAAGCCGTTTTAGAGTATTGTTTAAAGAATTCAGGACTTACTTTCTCGATCGTGGATAACACGGTGGTGGTTAGTCCCGTGAAATCAACGAACCAACAGCAAGAGAATAAACTTACGGTGGCAGGTAAGATCACGGATCAACAAGGTCTGCCTCTTCCGGGAGTGAATATTATTATCAAAGGAACCACGCTAGGATTCGTGTCAGACGTGGAAGGAAAGTTCACTGCGATTTGTTCACGGGGTGATTCTTTGCTTTTCTCGATGGTCGGTTTCGAGATGCAAACCGTGGCAATTAATAGCGATTCTCCTTTAAACATCAAAATGAAGGAGGCCACGGAGGCATTGGATGAGGTTGTTGTTGTTTCAACAGGTTACACTCGTCTGCCGAAAGAGCGTGCCACCGGTTCATTTAGCGTGGTTACAGCTAAAGAATTGGAAAAACGTCCTAGTCCGAATATCATGAATCGTTTGGAAGGTATTGTTCCGGGAGTTTACGTGGATGTCAAGAATTCGGATATGACTTTTTTGTATGGTTCCGATCGTACGGATGGTTATGTTGATGAGCAGACGAATATTTCCATGAATATCCGGGGAAAAAGTTCTCTTTTGAATACAACAAGGCCTTTACTGGTTGTTGACGGTTTCCCCACGGATATGGAAATGAAGAATATAAATCCCAGCGATGTTGAATCGATTACTTTTTTGAAAGATGCGGCAGCAGCCTCTATCTGGGGGGTACGTGCGGCCAATGGGGTTATTGTTATTGAGACAAAAAAAGGTAAAAAAGGTAAAGGGGGAACAACCGTAAATTTTGGAATGAATGTATCGACTTCCGGTTCCCCTCGTTTTAATACCTTACCGATCATGAATTCAGCCGAAATGATTGATTACGAAAAGGAAATGGTAGAGAAAGGTTATATCACGAGACCCGTGAATTCCGCCTATTCGGCAGGGGCCCCGATTTCACAAGCTGCTAAATTGATTTTGGACACTAAGGACGGGCTTATTAACCAGGCGGATGCGGATGCCATGCTGAATGAATTAGCTGGTCGGGAGGCCTATCGTGATGTGAAAAAGTATCTGTTGCAACCTTCTTTTTCACAGCAATATAATTTATCTTTTAGTGGGGCGTCTGATCAGATGTCTTATTTCCTTTCCGCATCTTATGCAAACGAGAGATCTAACATGAAGGGTGAAGAAGGTGATCGTTTTACGTTGACTTCCAACATGAATTTTAAAATATTGAATTGGGCTACGTTGACCACGGGGTTAAGAGCTACTTTGTTTAATATTAAAAATAATGCTTTAGGACTTTCCATGATACAGGCATCCGGCGGTTTGATCTTGTTACCTTATAACCAATTCGTGGATGAGAATGGTAATCGGGTTGATTACTATAAGACGTACAATGAAGATTTTGTAACGGAAAAAGAAGCATTGGGATATAAAAATTGGAAGTATAATTATTTGGACGAACTGGATAACAAAGATGATACCCGTAAAGAGCAAACTTTCGCGATGACTGTGGGATTGAATATTCCAATTCCGGGAGTAAAAGGGTTGTCATTAGACGGACAATTCATGTTTGAAAGGAAGAATACCAAGAATCGTACTTTTGCTAACGAGAATACGTTCGAGGCTAGAGATCTTTATAACCTAGCCACGACTTATGATGCAAATACGGGTGCGCTGACCAATAATCTTCCGTGGGGAGGTATCTTGAACGTGACTAATGGTAATTCCCAAAATTACAGTATTCGGGGACAGATCAATTACGATGGGGTTATTGATGAAATTCATCAAATTACAGCATTGGCTGGAATGGAAATCCGTGAGACGAGAGATTGGGCGAATGGGGCTAGGTATTATGGTTATAACGAAAAAACACTGATTGCCGGCAGTCAGTTGCCGAATCCTTATATAAATATCTGGGGATATAATAGTTACTTGACAGATGCTAGTCCGGAAACTGATTATCAACGGCGATACTTGTCTTATTACGGAAATTTGTCTTATACTTTGATGAATAAATACGTATTATCTGGAAGTGTGCGTTATGATGATTACAATAATTTTGGTGTTGACCGGAAATACCGGGCGACTCCGATGTGGTCAACCGGATTTTCGTGGCATATTGGCCGGGAAGATTTTATCATGGATAATGTAGGATGGTTGAATCAATTGACATTTAGAACGACTTACGGGTATAATGGAAATATTGATCCGGGCCAGTATCCTTTCACGAACATATCGTTATCCACGAGTAATGATGGTTTTACTCAATTACCTTCGTCAAGTATTACTGCCGCGGCCAATCCTTCAATTCGTTGGGAGAAGACAGGTGTATTGAATTTTGGATTGGATTTTGCAGTATTGAATCATCGTCTTTCCGGTTCTATCGAAGTGTATCGCAAATATTCGAGAGACTTGTTTGCAGAGTACACGATAAACCCGATATTCGGAGCGAATTCTACCCGATCTTACACGCTTACTCGTAATGCAGCTAAGGTGGATGGAAAAGGAGTGGACATCGCTTTGAATGGAATGATTGTACAGAAAAGCGATTTTAATTATAGAGCCAGTTTAACTTTCTCTTATAACACGAATGAAGTAAAATCTTCTCCTTATGAACTATATTCCAGTTTTGCATCTAGTGGAGGAGGAAGTGGTCGTATGATAGAAGGGTATAATATGAATAACTTCTGGGCTACTCGTTGGGCCGGTTTGGATGAAGAGGGAAATGCTCTGGTGTACAATGCGGACGGGGAGATTATAAAATCTACGGAAAATATTACGAATGATGATTTGGTGTATATGGGAACATTGACACCGAAGTACTTTGGTGGATTTTTTAATACGTTCACTTATAAAGGATTGTCTCTTTACGTGGGGATCACCTATAAGTTAGGGTATATTTTCCAGAAACCGACGATTTCACAACAGCCTGCAAGTAGATACGGTGGTGCTAATTATGAAATTAATGAAGATATGGCAAAACGTTGGAGAGAGGCGGGTGATGAGGCTAAAACCGATGTACCCCGTTTGGGAACGGATAACAATAGTTTTCAACGATATAGAGGTGCTGATATTCATGTCCAAAAAGGAGATCATATCCGTTTAAAAGAAATATCGTTGACTTATGAACTCCCGTCTAAATGGGTAAATAAAATCATGCTTGGTAGTGCTAATATCGGGTTTACTGCAACAAACCTGGGATTGATCTGGAAAAAGAATAATGTCGGTATAGATCCTGATTTTATTCCGAACACGAGAGATTTGCGGATGGCGCCGACACCTTCTTATAACTTCTCGTTAAATCTTAATTTCTAAAACGTGATAGATATGAACAAGAAAATATTTAGTGTAATTATAGGGCTTTCCTGTTGTTTCTCCGCTTGTTCCGATTGGGTGGATGTCAAGACTAAAGGATCATTGGTTCCGGAGGAGACTGAAAATTACCGTTACCTGATGAATAACACGGAAAATTTCCGCTGGACACTTTCTTACCATGATGTGGCATCGGATGATATTGATATCTCTGATCCGGCTCAACAAGAGGCGATCTATGAAACGAATAAATTTATCCCGGTATATACTTGGGCCGACGAAATTTATAGCCAGTCTGAAAATGACACGGAGATGAACAAAGTGTACCAGGTTATCTATAATTGTAACGTGGTGATTGATGAGGTGATGGATAGTAAGAACGGGACAAACGAGGAGAAGTTGGAGATTCGGGCTGAGGCTCTTGTACATAGAGCCGAGGCATATTTGACGTTAGTGAACGTGTATGGTGTTCCGTATAATGCAGCAACGGCATCCACGGATCAAGGAGTCCCCTTGTTAACTACCCCTCGTGTAGAAGGGGCTCTGCCACGTGCATCTGTCGAAAAAGTGTACGAGCAAATTTTTAAAGATTTGGATGATGCTTTCGAGTATTTGCCCGATGTGGCAGAATTTAATTTCTATCCGGGTAAATGTGCTATTTATGCATTGCGAGCAAGAGCCTACCTGTTGATGGGTAATTACACGGAGGCGAAAAAGAACGCTCAAGAGGCGCTTAAATTGAAGAGTACGTTGGAAAACCTGAATGACTATGTTGATCTGGCGAGTACAGAGGAAAGTGTGAGAAGGAAAAATTACGTGGAAACATTGAAAGATAAGGAAGTTATTTTTGCTAAAATGCCTGTAACTACATTTTCGATGGCATCATATTCCACGGCTGGCCTTGTGTTAAGTGATAATCTGTTGAATACTTTTGATCAGGAAAAAGATTTGCGTTATTTTTATTTTACTCGTTCCATGATAGATGATTTAGGTATGACTTATTCCGGTCGGGTATATTTTAAGGACAATTATTATCCTTATGACTGGAAAAAGAACGAGGGACGTAACATGGGGCCTTGTGTGCCGGAAATGATGCTAATTGAGGCAGAATGTTGGGCTCGCGAGGGAAATACGACGGAATCCATGAATATTGTGAATAAATTGAGAGAGTATCGTTACGTTGCGGGTGAGGACTATTCGTTGAGTGCCGCAACAGCTAAAGAGGCTTTAGGAAATGTATTACAGGAGCGTCGTAGAGAATTAACGTGTCATGGTTTACGTTGGATGGATCAACGTCGTTTGGCAAATGATCCGGATTTTCTGACACAGACGGTGACTCGGGTATTCAAGGGAACGACTTATACATTAGAACCCGGTGCCGTGCGGTATACTTTCCCAATGGGAGAAAAATATTTGGAAGAAAATCCGGAGATCGGACAAATTAAATAAGAGTTCGTAAGGTTCATAAAGTTATAAGGTTTATAAGGTTCTTTATAAACTTTGTGAACCTTACCAACTTTATAAATTATTAAATCGTATTGTATGAAAAAAATCACGTTGTTAGGAAGTATCGTTGTACTTCTGTTATTTACTTGTGTGGTTAAGGCACAGGATCGTAAACCTTTTCACATTATTCCATTGGTGCCGGTTGCCGGTCAGGATGTGAAGTTCACGTATGATAATTCGCTGACGTCACTGGCTGATGAGGAAACGATTTACGGAACGGTTTATTACTGGGAAAATTTGCGTTGGAGGGCGGAAGATTTGAAGTTGGTGAAGAATGATACAGCATGGGAGGCCACTTGTCGTGTGCCTGAAAATTGTGCGTTGGTATCATGTAAATTTTACGCTGGGGACAAAAAGGATACAGGGGGACGGTCCACGTACACAACAATGACCTTTAACAAGAACGGGCAGAATTTACCGACTGCTTATATGGCGTGGGGAATGTTGCGGAACAAGACGTTGGAGTCTTTACCGGAATATTGTGACGAGGACGCGTATATTGATGATGAAGTTATGCGTTTTTGGCTGAACCAACAGCTTTTGAAAGATCCCGGAGCCCGGAAATACGTATTCTATTATGCGGCGAAGTTGTTGAATAAAATGATGCCGGGAGAAAAACATGAACAGATGTTAGGAGACGTGGATTTTATACTGAATTTACCGGATGTGGATGAAGAGACGTTGTTGAAGGCTCTTGAAGTTGCTAAGAATATCGTGAAAGACAGTACGAAAGCGGCGGCAGTAGAAACCCGGATTTTAAAAGATTACCCGAACGGGATTTTGGCTAGGGACCAAGAGATATGGCGGATTTTCAGAATCATGGATGCCGATGCGAAAGCTCCTGAATTAGACGCTTTCCTGAAACGTTTCCCGACGGAAAAGTTTAAAGATATAGAGACGGAAACATCATCCATGTATCTGGGTAAAATCTTTCAAGCGGTAGTTTATCAGCTCATCATCAAGAAAAATGATTATAGTTTCTTGTACAAGTACCTTCATGATGTTCCCCATCTTTATTTGCTGACTTTCTACTGGCACATGGTACAAGTGCCGTTGAACACGAATCAGAGAACCCCGGAACAGGTGTTACCTTTTGCTAAGGTTATTTACAATGAGGTGATGACTCGTCCTCAAGCAGGAGCTGATCAAGTGTATTCAGAACGGGAGTGGAAGGATTATCTGCTAACGAGGGGAAAAGATATGATTCTGAAGCACGCGTTCGTGTTGGATGCTACCGGTTCTTCTGCCGAGGCATTGGAGTTGATGGAAGAAATTAAAGGGAAATATAATTTCAAATCGGCAGAATATAACAATCAATATGTTCGTTTGTTGGAGAAGAATGGCTATCAATCGATGGTAATTCCCACGATCGTGGCTAGTGTACGGGAAGATGCGGTTACTCCCGAAATGTTGGAAATCTTGCGGAAAGATTACGTGAAACAACATAAAAACGATAAAGATTTTGAGGCTTATGTCAGTTCGTTGAAATCACAAGAGAAACAACAAGAGTTGCAAAAACATTTGCAGGAGACGATGATTAACAAGGATATTGAACTTTTTGCTATGGAAGATCTGGACGGGAAAAAGGTTGATCTTTCGAAGATGAAGGGGAAGATTATCGTGTTGGATTTTTGGGCGACTTGGTGCGCTCCTTGTAAAGCCTCTTTACCGGGAATGCAAATGGCCGTAAATAAGTATAAAAATGATCCGAACGTGGTGTTTTTCTTTATTTCCACGATGGAGACGGCGGCTGATTTTAAAGAACAGATTCGGAAATTCATGAAGGAGCATAATTACACGCTGAAGGTGCTTTGTGATAACGTGAACCCGAAAACGAAAAAGCAGTCGGCTGTTTATGATACTTATTGTAAAGCTTTTAAGTTTTCCGGTATTCCTCATAAAATGATTATTGACGGGAACGGAAAATTGCGTTGGAGTATTGGTGGTTATATGGGAAGTCCTTCGGCTTTGGCAGAGGAAATGAACCTTATGATAGAGATGTTGAAAGCGGAATAATCGGCAAGATTCATTCGATGGGTTAGGATTTAGAACGGGGTGAATGAATCCCTGTCTAAATCCTAATTTTATGTCCTTAATCTAACCGTTTTCAAACTCTGATAATACTGTCGTTTCCTAAAATCGGTTTACACGAATTGATAATAACTAGTTTATAAATTGGCTAGTATTTTTAAAATCCTAGCGTGGTATTACAAATGTATCCAAATTTTTCTGTTGATAGATATCTATCAACAGAAAAAAGTTTTTCTAGAACATGATGAACCTCGTACCATCTTTTTTCTTGTAATATACTTCTGCCGGGGTATTCCAGTTGACACTGGCGTGTAGCCTCTCGTTATTATAAATATCAATAATTTCACTGATCCTTTCCCTGGCTTGCTCTATATCTTTAAACTTCTCCATGTCAATCCACTCTGTTTTCAAAATCCCGTTAACCCTCTCCGCGATGGCGTTGTCATAAGGACTCCCGTCTTGAGTGGTACTGGGCTTGATCCCGTTTGTTTTTAACTTCTTGACGTAATCTCCGGAGCAATACTGGCAACCCCGGTCCGAGTGGTGAATCATGCCTTGGGCTTTTCCCTTCCCGATCCTCTCTAGAGCTTGATCCAACGCGCTCGAGACACCTGTCGTGTCGAGTGTCGCGTGAAGTTCGTGCCCCAGTATGTAACGGGAATAAGCATCCGTGATTAAAGACAAGAAGTCAAAGCCTTCACCGACTTGAATGTAGGTGATGTCACTTACCACCACCTGGTTCTCTCTAGTGATTTTCAAACCTTTCACGCGATTGGGAAACTGGCGGAGCCAACCGGACGAGTCGGTCGTGTAGACCCGTTTCTTCCGGGGTTTGACAAGCAAACCCTTTTCCCCGAGTAACCGGAATACCTTGTCTCGCCCTACCGGAATCCCGCCCTTGTTTAGCATTTGCCAAAGCTTTAAACCGCCCACGCGGGGTTGACGCGAGCGAATCGCGCCTATGACGGCAAGCACCTGATCGTTAATGTAATACATCTCTTTCATGCAGCGAAGATCCTTGTAATACGCTTGGCGGCTGTAGCCCCACTGGGCACAAAGTATCGACACTGTCAAAGTGCCTCCCGGGCTTCCTTCTCCTCGTTGTTCGCTGATGACTTTTCCCCGAAGTTTTTTTTTAGATCAATGCCGTACTCTTCGTGTGCCAAACGGGAAAGGATCTCGTAACCTTCAAGGTGTACTTTCAATAACTGGTTTTCACGGCGTAAACGGGACAATTCTTCCGCCGGGGATTCTCCTACTGGAACAACTTTGTTTAATTTCTTGTCTTTCATCACGTACAAAGGTAAGTCTTTATAATCGTAACGACGAAAGATTTCTGGTTCGAGTTGTTTGCGCCAGACGTCAAAACTCTTGTCCGAGACTTGAAGACGTTCGCAAATGCGAACTTTAGTGCTTTCCTTGAATAAATACTGGCGAACGGCTTCAACACGTTCCTCCATGCTAAAACGACAACGTTTTTTACTTGAATTTACTTCCATTAGTTTACTGTGTTAGGTGTAAACTTTTTTCAGGACGAGACATATTATCCCGGCCCGAGTAAGCCATGTCACCGATTACCGTGTCCACCTCCATCCCGTTCTCCACGCTTCGCTCGACGAGCGGTTCCAGGTATTGCCCGTCCGCCTTCTCTCCCGTGGTTACAAGGGCCGCCGTGATGATCCCGTTGCTAGTCATGGCAACGTGTGTCTTGTAACCGAAAAAGGACTTGTTCACCGCCTTGTGCCCGACCCGGGCCTCCTTGTCAACGGAAAACGAGACGGAATCCTTGACGTCTTCAAGGGTTTCTTCGAGAAGGTTGACTCGCTCGTTCACCAGCGGAAGGGAAGACAGTCCCCCGTGGGAACGAACCCGTTGTACCAAACTCGTGCAAGCCGCCCGGGTTTGCTCCAGCGTTTCCCCGGGGGAAACCGTCGAGAGAATATCGTTGATTTCCCCGGCCGGGAGAGGGGCCTGCCGGATCGTGGATTGAAGGTGACGGAGACGACCTTGCAAGGCAACCCTGGCCGAGTACAAGTTATAACGGGAAAGCGTGTGGGTGGCATCGAGGATTATCGCCTTCCCTTCTAGAACACCGCTGGAGCGGGCAAGACTTACCGTTTTACTCACCAGGAGATCCAGCAAGTTCATGTCTTTTAGACGCTGGCGACGGAAACGGGTCAGCGTGCTGGCATCGAGAACGTCATCCTCGGGGGCTAAACCTAGAAAATACTTGAAAGAAAGATCGTAATGCGAACGATCTACAACGTCAACATCCGAGAGGTCAAAGATCACTTTCAAAAGAAGGTACTTGAAGACCCGGACGGGGTCTATAGCCACGCGACCGTTCGTCTGGCAGTATCTCGAGGATAATTCATCGTAAACAAAAGTGAAGTCCACCAGGTCGTTGAGCTGGCGAAGCTTGTTATCCCGGGGGATCAGTTTATCATACAAGTCGGAATAAACGCTGAAAGAAAGAGAGGTTTGCCGTGGTAACATCATGCATTGTTTTAGACCTCGAAGATAAACTTATTTGAAAAAAGTTAAAAGTAAAAAAATAAATATTTTGGAGAAAGTCCCCCAGAAGGGGACTTTTTCAGTGGCCTCGTTTATAGAGGAGGTGGCCGAAGGCCGGAGGAGTTTATTTTAATGTCTTTTTATTCAATCTCGCTAAGTTCCAGCCAGCGCATTTCCTTTTCGTCCAGCAAATCAATGATCTCGGCAATTCGCTGGGAAGATTTCACCAGTTCGTCCGTATCAAGGGAACCGGAATTTAAGGCTGTTTCCAGCTCTGTTTTTTCCGTGTTCAGTTTTTCCATGTCGGATTCCAGTTGTTGCATTTCCAGTCTTTCCTTGAAAGTCAGTTTACGGACTTTCTCCTTTTCTCTCACGGGCTTGGGAGCGACAGGGATTTTCTTCTCTTCCTGTTTCCGCAGTAGTTCCTCTTCTTCTTTTTTGTTCTTATACTGGGTGTAATTACCGGGGAAGTCTTTCACCACGCCGTCACCCTCGAAAGCGAACACCCGATCCACCACTTTATCCGTGAAGAAACGGTCGTGCGACACGATGATCAGGCAACCTTGGAAAGATTTCAGATAATCTTCCAACACGTTCAGCGTCATGATGTCGAGATCGTTCGTCGGCTCGTCGAGAATCAAGAAGTTGGGGTTGCTCATGAGGACGGTCAGCAGGTAAAGTCTCCGGCGTTCGCCCCCGCTAAGTTTTGCCACGAGGGAATATTGCAGCTTGTCCGGGAAAAGAAAATATTCAAGAAATTGCGATGCCGACATCACCCGTCCGTTACCGAGGTCGATTTTCTCGGAAATGTTTTTCACGATGTCGATCGGGCGATCGTCTTCCTTGAAACTGATCCCGTCCTGTTTGTAATAACCGTAAACCACGGTTTCTCCAATTTCGATGGTTCCGCTGTCCGGCTCGATCTGGCGGGTAATGATATTCAGGAAGGTCGATTTTCCGACCCCGTTTTTCCCGATGATACCGATCTTTTCTCCCCGTACGAATTTGTAGGAGAAATCCCGTAACACGCGGAAATCCCCGTAACTCTTGTTCACGTGTTCCAGTTCGAGAATCTTCTTACCGAGGCGTTGTCCTTTTATATCGAGTTCCAGTTGTTGCTCTGTCGTGTTTTGAGAGGCGACTTCTTTTATTTTATAGAAATTGTCGATCCGGTATTTTGCCTTATGCCCGCGGGCCTGCGGCATCCGGCGCATCCATTCCTGTTCCGTGCGTAGCAGGTTTTTGGCCTTGTCGATCGAGGCGTTGCGGGCCTCTATCCGTTCGTCTCTCTTTTCAAGATAGTAGGAGTAGTTTCCTTCGTAGGCGAATAAACCGAAATCGTCGATCTCAATGATCTTGTCGCACACCCGATCCAGAAAATAACGGTCGTGAGTCACCATGAGTAGCGTGGCATTCGTTTTTTCGAGGTACTCTTCCAGCCATTCGGTCATCTCCACGTCCAAATGGTTCGTCGGCTCGTCAAGGATCAGAAAATCGGGATTGCTGATCAATATTTTGGCCAGCCCGACACGTTTGCGCTGTCCCCCGGATAGCTCCTTGATCCGTTGGCTATACTTGTCAACCTTGAGTTCCGACAGGATTTGTTTCACTTGCGTGTCGTAGTCCCATGCGGCGAGAGCGTCCATTTGCGGGATGAGTTCTTCGAGAGCCGATGCGTCGTTGTCCTTCACGGCTTGCTCGTATGTTTTGATTAATTTCAAGGTCGGGTTCTCCGAGTTGAACACCTCTTCAAACACGTAATTTTCCGGGTTGAGTTCCGGGTCTTGGTCTAGAATACCGATTGAAATGTCATTACGGAAGATCACGGAACCTGTGTCCGCAGAGTCTTTGCCCGCAATGATACGTAACAGGGTGGATTTTCCCATCCCGTTCTTGGCAATTAAAGCTACCTTTTGATTTTTGCCGATTCCAAAAGTTATATTTTCAAACAGGAGTTGTTCCCCGAAACGTTTACTAAGATTTTCGACTTGTAAAAAACTAATCATGCTATATTGTTGATTTGGGATTTCTTGATTTTAGATTTTAGATTCCAGCCGCACGAGGCTTGCACTTTAACTACCCCCTCTAACTCCCCCTTACACAGGAGGAGAACACGCGGCGGCGTTACATCGTAGCGGTTTCTTGCGTTCGTCTCTCCCCCTGTGTAAGGGGGAGTTGGTGGGGGTAGTTGATTTTTCATTCTAAACTTTAAACTCTAAACTTCTTTTAAATCATGGAATTTAAAAAGGCTTTCCGTTTTCCTTCCTCGAAACGTTCGATAGCGTACCGTAACATGGTACGGGGCATTTTCTTGTAGCGAGGGGTGAGATAATCGACTAAAAGTTGTTCATTCTCTTTGCCGATTTCACGGAGAATCCAGCCCACGGCTTTATGGATCAGGTCGTGAGGGTGGTGCTGGAGAAGGTCGGCAATCGCGAGAGCATCCTTGAATTCACCTTGTTTCACGAAGTGCATACAGGAGATCATGGCGATACGCTGTTTCCAGAGGTGATTCTCTTTTGCCCAGTCGTAAAGGAGTTGTTTGTCCTTGTCGAAAAGCCAATGCCCCAAAATCTTGTAACAGCTAAGGTCAACGAGATCCCAGTTGTTGATGGCGTCTACCTGACTCACGTAGAAATTCACGCAAGTCTCTCTGGATGCGTGGTCTTTGAGTTTAGCGTAACGATAGGTTAATGCTAGGAGGGCCGTCAGGCGATACTCGTGGTACGGGGAGGCAAGTAGTTCCCGGAGTGTGTCGAAGTCCGCGTCAAAATGTTTTTTAGCAACGATACGCAAATTCGGAACGACCACCCCGATAAATTGATCCCCTTCACCGTATTCCCCTTTACCCGTTTTGAAGAAACGGGGCAGGAAAGCCGCTTTCGATTCGTCCCGGTATGTATTTATTTCATTTATAATTTCTTTCGTTGAATTTTTCATCTTTCCCTCAGTTCTTTAGTTCTCGGTGTAAAGGTAATTATTGTTAGTAAAAAAGTAGGCGTTGTTATTAAAAAATTGAATAAAAATGGGGGACGTATTCTTTTTAATTGTATTTTTACCACATAATCGAAAAACGTGGATTTATGTCAAAAATTATAGCTATCGCGAACCAAAAGGGGGGTGTTGGAAAGACAACGACGTCTGTAAACTTGGCGGCTAGTTTGGCTGTACTGGAACAGAAAGTGTTGTTGGTTGATGCTGATCCTCAAGGGAACGCGACAACGGGAGTGGGATATGATTTAAAGGAATTGAAGGCGACTATCTACGAATGTCTGGTGGACGGGTTGGAGCCGAAAGAGGCGATCCTGAAGACGGATATTGAGAATTTGTTTTTGTTGCCTTCCAATATAGATTTGGTGGGAGCCGAGTTGGAGATGTTGAATTTCGAGGAGAAAGAGAGTGTAATGGCAAAAGTGTTGGCAAAGGTGAAAGATGACTACGATTATATATTAATCGATTGTTCGCCTTCACTGGGTTTGTTGACCGTGAATTCATTGGCCGCGGCCAATTCGGTGATGATCCCCGTGCAATGCCAGTATTTTGCATTGGAGGGATTGGGTAAGTTATTAAATACGATCAAGATTATCCAGAAACGTCTGAACACGGCTCTGGAAATTGAAGGATTCGTGCTGACCATGTATGACGGGCGTGTCCGCCTGTCGAACCAAGTGGTTGCCGAGGTGCGGAAACATTTCGAGGAGATGGTTTTCGACACGTTGATTCAACAGAACGTGAAATTGGCAGAGGCCCCGAGTTACGGACAACCGGTTATCCTCTACGATGCCGAGTGTCGCGGTTCCGTGAATTATTTGAGTTTGGCAAACGAATTGCTGGAGAAAAACAAGAAATAGTTTAGAATTTAGAAGATTCTGTGATTGCTGATTCAATGATTCAGTGATTAAAAATAGGTGGAAATAGAGCGGGAGGGAAGAAATCACTTAATCTGAAATCATTAAATCACTAAATTAATAGGATCTAAAATTAATAAGAGATGGCGAAAAAGAGTGCATTAGGTAAAGGATTGGGAGCGTTATTGTCGGATGCGGCAGAGGAGGCGAAGCCAAGGGGGACGGCCTCATCGGCGTTACAGGAAGAATTGAAATTGAGTGATATTCGCCCGAATCCGAACCAACCGAGAACCGTTTTCGATGAGGAGGCATTGCAAGAGTTGGCCTCTTCAATCAAGGCTATCGGCATCGTGCAACCCATCACCGTGAGGGAAGTGGAAGACGGGAAGTACGAGATTGTTGCCGGGGAACGTAGGTTCCGGGCATCAAAGATGGCAGGGTTGGAAACTATTCCCGCTTATATTCGTAAGGTGGAAGAAGAGTCCGTGCTTGAATTGGCATTGATTGAAAATATCCAGCGGGAGGATTTGAACGCTATCGAGATTGCAATTTCGTACGAGCGTTTGATTGACGAGTGCAACCTGACACAGGATGCATTGAGCGAACGGGTAGGTAAAAAGAGAACGACGATCTCGAATTATTTGCGTTTGTTGAAGTTGCCCGCCCCGATACAGTTGGCGATCAAGGAACGGAAAATCAGCATGGGGCATGCCCGTGCTATTATTAATATAGAAGATCCGGAAACCCAGTACATGGTTTTTGAACAGATCATGAAATACGATTTCTCCGTGCGAAAAGTCGAGGAAATCGTTCGGGAACTGATGAAACCGGAAGAGGAAAAAGAGAGAAAAGCCGAGAGAAAACGTCAACCTATCGAGGACTACATGGAGTTACAAACTCATCTGGCTCGTTATTTTGACACGAAGGTCGACTTGAAACGGAACGAGAAGGGAAAGGGAAAGATCGTGATTTCTTTTAAATCGGATAGCGATCTGGAGCGAATTGTTGAATTATTGGATAAGGTGGATAAGAAATAAACTTTATAGTGAGAAGTATTTTAGTGAAAATAGTTTTGATTATCCCGGTTTTGCTTATTTGTACGGGAGTAACGGCGTCGGAGTATCGTTCGGATTTCCCTGTATTCTTGCAAGACACGATCATTCACACGGATTCCTTGACGTTCACGGGAAAAGAGGAAGTGTTGAAAAGTAAAGCGAGAAAAAGAGATAACGGTAAACCCCATTCCCCGCATCGGGCAACGATCATGGCGATGGTATTACCGGGTTCCGGACAGATTTATAACCGTCAATGGTGGAAGTTACCGATCTTGTACGGGGGTATCGGGGCTACCGTGTACGGGTTGTCGTGGAACATGAAGTATTACAAGAAATACCGTACTGCATTCGTGGATTACACGGCTTATCTGAACGCTTTGGAGGCCGATCCGGAAACGCCTTACCCGGCCAATTCCAGTTGGGATAAATTGATGTTACCGGGTAAAACGGCAGAGAATTACAATGCATCCATGCAAAAGCGTTTACAAGAGCAGTTGAAAACAAAGAAAGATAATTATAAACGGAATCGGGACTTATTGTATATCGTGTCGGGTGCTATATATGCGATACAAATTATTGATGCTACGGTATTTGCCCATTTTTATGATTTCGAGATTAATGACGATTTGTCTATGAATCTTCGTCCCTCAACCGGATTTTCTCCCGTCAGCGGGGGAACCGTGGGTTTAACATTAACTTTTAATTTTTAAAGGAATAACCATGCGTTTTGTGTTTTTGTGGCTATGTGCGATTTTATTTTCAGGTGTAGTATATGGTGAGAGTGATCGGGATTCGTTGAAAGTACGATTGGGTGCGCCCCGGTTAAATTTAGGGGCACCGGTATTGTTGACAGATTCTATTCCGGGAGCTTTTATCGAGCGATTGGATGAATTATACAGTAAATGGTACGTTTCCAGATTGGAGGAAGGCAATTACGTGGATTCGGTGTACCTGACCGAAATGGTGACCGGGCCGGCTGTTCCGGATTCGGTGTATTTACAACGCTTGGATAAATTAAATTCAGCGATAAAGCTTTCCTACAATGATATTGTACGGAATTATATTGAATTATATACCGTGAGACGTCGAGCCCAAGTGGGAACGATGTTGGGACTGAGTTCCTATTATTTCCCTATTTTTGAAGAAGTGTTGGATCGGGAGGGATTGCCGCAGGAGTTGAAATACTTGCCCGTGATTGAAAGTGCTTTGAACCCGCGGGCATTTTCCCGTGCGGGGGCCTGTGGCTTGTGGCAGTTTATGTACGGAACAGGGAAGATGTACAAGTTGGAAATAAATTCTTTTATTGACGAACGCCGTGATCCGGTAAAATCCACGGAGGCTGCCGTTTGTTTCTTGAAAGATTTGTATAAGATTTACGAAGATTGGATTCTGGTGATCGCGGCTTACAACTGCGGACCGGGTAACGTGAACAAGGCCATACGACGGTCGGGAAGTAAAAAGAATTATTGGGATATTTATTTCCATTTGCCGAAGGAGACGCGTGGCTACGTGCCGGCTTTTATCGCTGCCATGTACACGTTCAGTTACCATAAAGAGCATAATATTTTCCCGTTAGAGAATGAGTTGCCCACGATGTGTGACACGATCATGATTTCCGATGCCTTGCATTTCGAGCAGGTGGCCAAATTGATGGATATATCCGTGGAACAAATTCGGGATTTGAACCCGCAATACCGTTCAGATATCGTGCCTGCCGGATTCGGGAAGAGTTACGCTTTGCAGGTTCCTTATAATCATGTTGGAGAGTTTATTGATAAACAAGATACGATCTTTGCTTATAACCGGACGACTTATTTTAATGATAGTGACCGTACGGCCGATCCGAAGAATCGTTTCAAGAAATACGCTCATGCCCATGCTGTCCCCAGCAATAAAGCCAAATTGGTTTACACGGTGAAAAGCGGGGACGTGATTGGGAAGATTGCCGAAAAATTTAACGTGCGTTTATCCGATTTGAAGTATTGGAACGGGATGACGAAAGACCGAATTAATATCGGGCAGAAACTTACGGTTTACGTGCCGAATAATAAGGTTGACTACTATAAGTCCAAAGTAAATGCCAAATATGCCGGAGTTGCCGCAAATGCCGAGGTCGAGGCAGAACCTTTAACAGAAGGCGAGTTCTTCTACTACACGATCAAGCGAGGCGAGAATCTGTGGTCGATTGCTAAGAAATATCCGGGCGTGTCGAACCGGGACATCATGAAATGGAACGGGTTGACCGACCGATCGGCAAAGAATCTAAAACCGGGACAAAAGTTAAAGATTAAGATTTAATAGTAGAGAATGTGAGATTTTATCTATAAACAGTCAGAGGAAATTTCTTCTGACTGTTTTTTTTATGAGATCATCTCATTTTTGCGGTTTGGAAATTAGGTGATTTCAATCTTGCAATGGCGATGGGTTATCTTTCTGTAAGCACGAGAGAGGTGATGTTTGTATAAAAATAGTTATAAATTTCACTATATAGCATTTGTTTAGTAAAATATATTGTACCTTTGTGAAAATTATAGGTAGAAATTCTCTATAAAAGTTATGAAGATGGGTGTATGTGTAAAATTAAAAATGCTTGTGAGTGCCATGTGTGTGGTTATTCTACTAGCGATGATAGGGTGTAAAAAGGAGATGTATACTCCTGATGAACCTGTGGTTGATCCCGAAAACGTGTTCGATTTCTCGACAAGGGAAAAATACATGTTGCATGTAAAATATGATGTTCCCGAAAATTATAAGGTGTATTTTGAAGTATACACGAAGGATCCGGAACAGTTAGATGCCGACGGACAGGTGGTGAAAAGAGATATAGAGCCTGTTGACGTCGGGTTTACGGATGGAAATGGGGAATATAATCATAAAATAGAGGTTCCCGCAACGGCAAAATACTTGTATATTTATAGTCCTTATGCGGGAGTGCCACGGGTGTTGGTAGCCGAAATTAAGGATGGAGTTTTGTCGGAAGCTGCCTATCCGGACGAGATTGAAGGGGCGAGGTCTATGCTTGGGCGTGCCGGTGATGGCGATTATAAAAATGAGGCTTACAATACGATTACAGGGAAGAAGTTGAGCCGTTTGGGGTATTGGAAGAACGCTAAAGGAGCTTATTCATTGAAGGGAGTCACTTATGATCTTTACGGGCGTCCGGATTATACGAAGGTGGGAGACCGGATAACTGTGTCAAGAGATATATTGAATTTGATAAATCAGACGGTACCGGAAGGTGGAAAGGTGGACCCAAGCTTAATAAGAAATGGGGATATACGTGTAACTAAAAAAGCACATATTGATTTATTTTTAATAGATGAGACAACATCGGCTAACAATACGTTGGCTTATTATTGTTATGAAACCAATAATCCCCCGAAGAAAGAGGTTGATATTAAAGTAAATGATATTGTTATTGCTTTTCCTAATGCCAAGGTTTTGAAACGACATGATTATGAACCTAAAGGAAATAATGGTGCATTGGAAAGAGGGGAAGGAGTTCGTTTACATTATTATAAAGACGGAAAAGATATGGGAGAAGAATTCCCAGAAGGAGTTTCTATCGGTTGGATTATTTATAATCAGGCTTATAGGACAGCTGTGAATGGTAATGCTTTGAATACTGGAGTAAAACACTATTTTGCGGATAAGGATTTGAATGGAAACGGAAAAGGGAATGTGGTTTTATTCAGAAGTGGGGAAAAAGTGATGTTTGGTTTTGAGGATTGGAATGGCGATTATGATTACAATGATGTTGTTTTTTACGTGAAGGCAGATCCGATAGAGGCGATTACTCCGGATATACCTGATGTGAAACCGACGGATCCGGATGATTCGGATATTGTTGCGGAAGTAACTTATCGGGGAATATTGACTTTTGAAGATTTGTGGCCATACCGGGGTGATTTTGATATGAATGACGTGGTGGTTGAATACGAGTCGACAGTTGGTTACAATCAGGCAAATGAGGTGCTTCGCACGATTGATAATTATACGATATTGTGGTCAGGAGCTAGTTATGATAACAGCTTTGCTTATCAATTGGAGGCATTACGTGGAGAGGTGGAAGTGGAGATTTCTTCGTCTTTGGCCGGAAATGGAGGGGCTTTCGTGGACCCAGAAGTTGATCGTGCTACTATTCGTTTGGCGAATAACGTGCGGGCATACGCTAATGAAGATGAAAAGGTGACATTCAAGGTCGTGACGAAATACACCGGACGTAAGATTAACAAGGAGGATTTCGTGTTACCACCTTATAATCCTTTTATCACGACAAGTTCATTGGATAAAGAGGTGCATTTAACAAATATGCGGCCGACAGAGAAGTTGAATAAGGACAATTTGGGGTATGGGAATGATAAATCGGATCCGAGTTCCAATCTTTATTATGTCACCTATGACGAGAATGGCCAACAGATGCCGTTTGCCATTAATATCGTTTATGAGAACAAAGAGGATTTGAATAATTTCGTGATTCCGAAAGAAAAAAGGCATATTGATACTTATTACCCAAAATTCTTGAATTGGGTAAAGACAAAAGGAAAAGAAGATGCTGATTGGTATTTACATCCTAGTGATAAATAAAAAAAACTCCGAGATTTCTCGGAGTTTTTTATTCTTATCTGCGATGTAACAATACAATGTTTTCCACGTGATGCGTGTGGGGGAACATATCTACCGCTTGAACGGCCATTACTTTATAGTCTGCATCCATGAGTGCCAAATCTCGTGCTTGGGTGGCAGAATTACAGCTCACGTAAACGATTCGATCGGGAGCGGCTTTTAATATAGTATCCACGACATCTTTGTGCATTCCGGCACGAGGTGGGTCCGTGATGATCACGTCGGGGTGACCGTGGCGACGGATAAACTCTTCGTTCAGCACGTCTTTCATATCTCCGGCGTAGAATACCGTGTTGTGGATATTGTTGAGTGCCGAATTGATTTTGGCATCTTCAATGGCTTCCGGGACGTATTCGATACCGATAACTTTTTGGGCATTGCGAGCCACGAAGTTGGCAATGGTTCCGGTTCCGGTGTAAAGGTCGTACACGGTTTCCTTTCCGGTCAATCCTGCCAGCTCTCTTGTTTTCGCATACAGGTTATAGGCCTGTTCGGAGTTGGTTTGGTAGAAGGATTTCGGACCGATCTTGAATTTTAAATCTTCCATCTGTTCGAAGATGTGGTCGTTCCCGTGGAAACAGATCACTTCTTGATCGGTGATCGTGTCGTTCATCTTTTCATTGATGACATACATTAAGGAGGTGATTTCGGGGAATTGTTGCACGATAGCATTCAATAGACCTTCCCGTGCCTCCCGATTTTCTTCCCCAAACGTAACGATGACCATAACTTCTCCCGTGGAAGAGGTGCGGATGATAAGAGTACGTAAGAATCCGGCCTGTTCACGAATATCATAAAAACTTAATTCATGTTCGATAGCGTACTCCCGAATAAAGTTACGAACGCCATTTGAAGGTTCGGCCTGCAAATAACATTTCTCGATATCAATAACTTTGTCAAATAAACCGGGAACGTGAAAGCCTACTGCCGGGGTACGGTCTATATCCTGACCGTTGGCAATTTCTTCCCGTGTCAGAAAGCGTTTGTTACAGAAGGTGTATTCCAGCTTATTTCGGTAGTAGGTAGTTTTGGGTGAACCGATGATCGGGGATACGTTTTGTAGTTCTACCTTACCGATTCTTTGCAGGTTGTCGATGATTTCCTGTTGTTTGAACTCGGTTTGTAATTGATAAGGCAGGTTTTGCCATTTGCATCCGCCACATATTCCGAAGTGCGAACAAAAGGGTTCCGTGCGGATGTCGGAGTATTTCCGTACGTTAACAATAAAGCCTTCCAGGAAACTTTTACGTTTCCGGGTGACCTGTACGTCAACGATGTCACCGGGTACGGTGTTCGGTACGAATAATACCTTTTCATCCACGTAAGCGATGGATTTTCCTTCCGCGGCTATTTTTTTTATTTCGATATTTTCCAGTAAGGGCTTTTTACCACGAGCCATATTAATTTTAGATTTTAAATTTTAGATCTGATCAATGAAGTGATTTCATGATTTTTGATTAGGTGATTTAGAATCGCAGAATCGTTCAATCGGAAATCACCTAATTTATTTGTTTTTCAGTTTTTCTTTCAGGATTTTGACACCTTCGGAGGCGCCTTTTTCAATGAACTCGATCTTACTGTTTTTGACACTTTCCGGAATTTTCGGGTCGATCAACAGGATGCGACAACCGGCAGGTGCATAGTGTAACAGGCTGGCAGCCGGATACACGGCTAGCGAGGTCCCGATGATCACGAGAATATCGGCTTGTTGAACGAGTCCTATGGCCGGTTCGATGTTCGGAACGGATTCTCCGAACCAAACAATGTGAGGGCGCAGGATAGAACCGTCCTCGGCTTTTGTTCCTAGCTTTAATTCCCAACCGTCAAGGTCGTATATTAGGTCCGGATTCCGGCTACTTCTGACTTTTTTAAGTTCACCGTGAAGGTGTAATACGTTAGTACTTCCGGCACGTTCGTGCAAGTCGTCAATGTTTTGCGTGATGATCCGGACATCGAAATCTTTTTCGAGTTCGGCAAGCCCGTAATGCCCGGCGTTTGGTTGGGCCTCGTAGAGTTGTTTACGACGCTCGTTGTAAAAACGGTTCACTAATTCCGGGTCACGTTGCCATGCTTCCGGGGTACAAACGTCCATTACATTGTATTCTTCCCATAGGCCGTCGCTGTCTCTGAAGGTACGAATCCCACTTTCGGCACTCATTCCGGCTCCTGTTAAAACGACTAACTTATTCATAATCAAGTTGTATTTTAATCATTGAATTCGATTGCAAGTTAGCTAAAAAAACTTTATTTTCGTAACTTTCAATTTTCAATTTTGTACGGTATGACTTTTGGTATAGCGGATTTAAGTGTTATCCCCATGCGACGGGAAAAATCGGAACGGAGCGAAATGGTTTCTCAGTTGTTGTTCGGGGAGGTGTATGAGGTACTGGAGGAGGAGGATAAATGGCTTAATATTCGCTTGTTACATGATTGTTGTTGTGGATGGATTGATCGTAAAACTTACAAAGAGGTAAGTGAAGAGTTCGCGGAAAAGTACCGGGCTTCCGATCAATTGATCATGAGTGAGGTGTTTAATCTGGTGGTTAAAAAAGGGGATTGGGAGAACAAGATGGTCGTGGCGGGGAGTGTGCTGCCTTTCTACGATGCATATACTAAAAAATTGATGATCGGGGATGAGGAGTATGTCGTGAAGGGTTTTTTACGGGAAGTAGGGATTGAAAGTCTACGGGAATTATTGATTCAATACGCGTTGATGTTCTATAATGCTCCTTATCGTTGGGGTGGGCGAACTCCCAATGGTGTAGACGGTGCCGGATTGGTGCAAATGGCGTATCGTTTGGCGGGAATTACTATCCCGCGGTATATCGAGCAACAAGCCGGCGAGGGACAAGTTTTGTCTTTTCTGGAAGAAGCGCAACCGGGGGATCTTGCTTTCTTTGGTGATTCTTCCGGTGCTGTTACTCATGTCGGTATCTTGTGGGAACAGGGCCGAATTATCCATGCCTCGGGAAAAGTCCGGGTGGATAAAATTGATCATCACGGCATTTTCAATGAAGATTTGAAACGTTACACGCATACACTGAAGGTGGTGAGGCAGATTTTTTAATTCGCTGAAGACGAATTAAAAAGTTGCAGGTTACAAGTTGACAGGTTACAAGTTCTTCTTCAATCTAAAATCATTAAATCATAAATATCCTTGGCTTTCCGGCCCCATGTTAAATAATAGGTCGAGGATGCTGAGGTTGGGGGCGAAAGGGAATCTTTCGGCAAAGGTTTGGTGGTAAGGTTTGGCGACGAAAGGATCTTCTACACGGCGGCGGGAAGGTTTGGGGTGAATAACATCCCGCAAGTCTGTGAGGGTATCGTATGTCGGATAATAGTCTTCTGTGAATTTAATTGACCGTTGGAGTTGCAGGTTATCCATGAGTTCTTTTAGAATCTTGGTATTGAGATCTAACAAGAATTTTTCTTTCCGTTCGAAAAAGTGGATGAAGTTGTCGATGTAATAATCGTAATAGGGAGAATTTTTGTAAGCGGACTCGATTCCTTTGAAATGGAGTTTCTGCCAGTTCGTGGAATAGTCAACCAGTACATCTTTGGTCAATATTTTTATGGATGAGCCTTTCACGACGGGTACGGACAAAGTCATAACCCCGTTGGCAGTCATGATGTCACACCGATTCCGGTAGCTTTGTTTACCATAGCTTTCGTATTGTTCAATCCATATCTCGGTACAATTGTTTATTTTTGTAAAGTATTGAACAGGTGGAAAGTATGCCGTGTTAATTAGTATATTGCTCATGATCCATTTATATTAGCCGGGCAAAGATAAGAATTTTTCAATAAATTGAAAATCTGTGATATTTTGTATGATTAACAAATTTATACTCAAAAAGTATGATTTGTGGTTCAAAAGTTGTATATTGTAACAGGATAGAAAGTTGTCGTATTCGACTCTAACTACCGCAGGTCGATTATATAGAAAGGAGAGGATTTTTTAAGACCTGCAATAGAACAAAAGCCGTAATTCTACGTAACTAATTAGTAATAGTATCACAACCGGAACGTAATATAAAAGTAGTTCATTTGGAAGGGTATTATTACATGATAAATAGAAATAAAATTGATATATGATGCTAAAACTCGTAGAAGAAGATAAATTATTGAAGCCATTTGCAGGAATTATTGAAAAAAGACACCAGCAAGTATTGGCGATGGAACGAGAATTTACTTATCGGACGACTCGTTTGTCCGATTCGTGTAATTCTTATTTGTATTATGGGTTGCATCGAACGAATGAGGGGTGGGTGTTTCGAGAATGGGCGCCGAATGCCACGGCAATCTATTTGTTAGGCGAGTTTAACGATTGGAGAAAGCATCCTGATTATGCCTTGACCAAGGTCGGAGATGGAAATTGGGAGATTAAACTGCCTCTGGGAGCGTTGGCTCACGAGATGCTTTATCGTTTACTCGTGGAGTGGAACGGGGGGAGCGGGGAGCGGTTGCCTTCTCATGTGCGACGAGTGATTCAAGATGAATACACGAAAATATACAGTGCGCAGGTATGGGACCCATTGAATCCCTACCAGATGCGTCATGAAAGACCCAAACGAACAGATTATCCGTTAATTTACGAGGCTCATATCGGGATGTCAACGGAGCATCGGAGAGTATCGACTTTTACGGAATTCCGTTTATTTGTGCTACCGCGTATTGTTGATCTAGGTTATAACACCATACAGTTGATGGCCGTGCAGGAACATCCTTATTATGGTTCGTTCGGTTATCAAGTGGCGAATTTCTTTGCCGTGAGTTCCCGTTTCGGGACACCGGATGAGTTGAAAGCCTTGATCGACACCGCTCATAGTATGGGAATCCGGGTGATTATGGATATTGTCCATTCGCATGCGGTGAATAACGAGGAAGAAGGATTGAGTCGCTTTGATGGTAGTTACGATCAATATTTTTACCCGGGCGAGAGAGGATATCATCCTTTGTGGGGGTCTCGTTGTTTTGACTACGGAAAACATGAAGTGTTGAATTTCTTACTCTCGAATTGTAAATATTGGTTAGAGGAATTCCGTTTCGACGGTTATCGTTTTGACGGGATTACCAGTATGTTGTACTGGGATCATGGAATCAATAAGGATTTCACGGAGTATAGCTTGTATTATGATGGAAACCAGGACGAGAGTGCAATTACCTATTTGGCATTAGCTAACCGGGTGATTCATCAAGTCGATCCTGAGGCGATCACGATTGCCGAAGACATGAGTGGGATGCCGGGTGTTGCCAGTCCTTTGGAATATGGCGGTATGGGTTTCGATTACCGGATGAATATGGGAACTCCGGATTACTGGATCAAGCTATTGAAAGAGAAACGGGATGAGGAATGGCACGTCGGAGATCTTTTTTACGAGTTGACAAACAAGCGGGAAGAGGAACGTACAATTAGTTACGCGGAAAGTCATGACCAGGCGTTGGTGGGTGACAAGACTATATTTTTCCGTTTAGTGGATAAGGCAATATATACCTCAATGAGTGTGTTTGACAAGAGCGTGATTATTGATCGGGGAATGTCACTTCATAAAATGATTCGCTTGGTTACTATCGGAACTGCTGCCGACGGTTACTTGAATTTCATGGGAAATGAATGGGGACACCCGGAATGGATTGATTTCCCGAGAGAGGGTAACGGGTGGAGTTACGATCATGCCCGGCGTTTATGGAGTCTGGTAGATGATGAAAATCTTCGGTTTCGCTTTTTGAATGTGTTCGATAAGTCGATGATTCAGATGGTGAATGATACGCGTGTTTTTCACTGGCGTCCGGAACCGTTGGTGCGGGATAACGAGCGTCAGGTGCTTATTTTTACCCGCGGAGATTATTTGTTCGTGTTCAATTTTAACCCGGAAAAGTCATTCCCGGATTACGTTTTTGACGCACCTTCCGGAAAATACACGATGATATTGAACACGGATAACAGGAATTTTGACGGATTGGGACGAATTGATGAGAAGATTGAACACTTTACCCGATACGTTTCTCCGGGCAGGGGACAGTTAAGTTTGTATATACCTGCGAGGACGGGATTTGTATTAAAGCGTTCATAAATATATGGGATTTATGATTTACGATTTGGGTGTTGAGGTAATTGTTGAATCATAAATCTAAAATTTAAAATCTAAAATTAGATTATGAGTTATTTAAATTTCAACAAAGAAGAATTGGTAAATCTGGAATATTCTTTGAAGAGAGAAGTTTTATCAACGAATAGAGCCGGGGGGTATTCTTCGACAACGGTCGTATGCTGTAACACGAGGAAGTATCATGGACTACTTGTATTGCCGATCTCGGAGTTCGGGGGAGAGAATCATGTATTACTTTCCTCTTTGGATGAAACGGTTGTTCAACACGGGCAATCTTTTAATTTGGGGATCCATAAATATCCCGGGGTATATGAACCGCGGGGACATAAATATATCGTGGATTTGGAATACGATCCGCTATTCACGTTGACTTACCGGGTGGGAGGCGTTGTGTTGAAGAAAGAGATTCTGATGGTGCATAATGAGGCTCAATTGATGATTCGTTATACATTGGAAGATGCTCATTCGGAAACGTACTTGCGGTTGAAACCGTTTCTGGCTTACCGGAACGTTCACGCTTTGAGCAAGGCGAACATGATGGCAAACACGAAATTCGATCACGTGGAAAATGGTATACGTTCGAAATTGTATGTCGGTTTTCCGGCTTTGAATATGCAGTTGAGCAAGGCGAACGAGTTTGTACCCGTGCCTGATTGGTATTATAATATAGAGTACTTGGAGGAAAAGAACCGGGGATATGATTATAAGGAAGACTTGTTTGTTCCCGGTTATTTTGAGGTACCGATTAAAAAAGGGGAAAGCATTATATTTTCAGCCTCAACCGAAGAGGTAAAGCCTTCCACGCTGAAACGTAAATTCCAGCAAATGGAAAATAAACGGGAGCGTCGGGATGATTTCGAAAGTTGTTTGACTTATTCGGCATCCCAGTTTATTGTTCATGAAGGCAAAGATACGGAGGTTGTTGCCGGTTATCCGTGGTTCGGGCGCTGGGGACGCGACACGTTTATTGCCCTTCCGGGTTTGACATTGGCAGCCGGGGGAGATTTGAGAAATTGTAAAGAAGTACTTGACACGATGGTTCGTCAGCTACACGATGGTTTGTTCCCGAACATCGGTAAAGGGGATAAGGCTGCTTACAATTCGATAGATGCCCCCATGTGGTTCTTTTGGGCCGTGCAGGAGTACGATAAAGCGTTAGGAGAGCCGGGGACGGTATGGAAAAATTATGGAAGTAAAATGAAATCAATCCTGACAGCTTTTCGAGAGGGTGTGAATCCCGGGTTGAGAATGGATGCGAATGGTTTGATCTGGGCCCGACAACCCGGAAAAGCACTGACATGGATGGATGCTGTTGTGCGGGGTGTTCCCGTGACCCCGAGAGCCGGTTATGCCGTGGAGATCAATGCTCTTTGGTACAATGCGGTTTGTTACATGCTGAAATTAGCTGAAGAGGCAAAAGATAATACTTTTATAAAGGAATGGAAGGATATGCCCGAATTGATTCGTACTTCATTCGTGGAAACATTCTGGAACGAGGAAAAGGGATATTTAGCTGATTATGTGGATGAAAAAGGGCAGAATTTGGATGTGAGACCTAATCAGGTATTTGCTTGTTCCTTAACTTATTCCCCGATCACGGATGATATGAAGGAGAGGGTTCTGAAAGTGGTTACCCGTGAGTTGTTGACCCCGAAAGGCTTACGAACTTTGTCTCCAAAAAATCCGAAATATCACGGGCATTATGAAGGCAATCAGGATGAGCGGGACAACGCTTATCATCAGGGAACCGTGTGGCCTTGGTTAATCGGTGCGTATATAGAGGCAAATCTTAAACTTTACGGGAAACAGTTCTTGCCGGAGGCAAAAGAATTGTTGGAAGGATTTGAAGAAGATATGGCACTTTACGGTTTGTGTTCGATTGCTGAAGTGTATGATGGCGATCCACCACATCATCCGAATGGAAGTATTTCCCAGGCATGGAGTGTCGGAGAGGTACTTAGGAGTATGAAATTGATAAGGAAATATGAAAATTAATCGAATTAGACCATTTCCGAATTTGCAAATTAATATATTATGAGCATAAGAGTATTGATGTTTGGGTGGGAATTTCCACCGCATATTGCAGGGGGCTTGGGAACGGCCAGTTACGGGTTGACGAAAGGCTTGGCGAAACATGGCGTCAAGGTGATGTTCGTCATGCCGAAGGCCGGAGGTGATGAGGATCAAAGCGTCGTGAAAATCATTAATGCGAGTGATGTCGAAATGATGAGCGAGTATTCAAATTTAGATGAATACTGGCAGAATGTAAACTTTATGGAGATCGGTTCGAATCTTGTCCCCTATCTGGACCCGGAAACCTTCGAAAGAACGGTAAAGGAGACCATCAAGACGGGGGAACATTCAGAGCATATCGTTTTCCGTAACAAGTTCCAATTTTCCGGTAAATACGGAACAAACCTGATGGAAGAAGTTGCCCGTTACGCCATGGTGGCAGGGACGATAGCGGCACAACAGGATTTTGATATTATCCACGCGCATGACTGGCTGACCTATTCGGCCGGGATTGTGGCGAAGAAAGTTTCGGGTAAACCGTTGGTGATCCATGTACATGCCACGGAATTTGACCGAAGTGGGGAGAATGTCAACCAGCAGGTGTATGATATAGAGAGGCGTGGAATGGAGGCTGCCGACCGGGTGATTACAGTGAGTAATCTGACACGAAATATCGTGATCAATCGTTACGGGATTAATCCGGATAAGGTAGTGACAGTCCATAACGCTGTGGATTTTCAAACACGTGAAGATGTTGAAGTTGATCGTGGAGTGAAAGAAAAGGTGGTTACTTTTTTGGGTAGAATTACTTTCCAGAAAGGACCGGAGTATTTTATCGAAGCGGCGAACAAGGTATTGAAACGTTTCCCGAATGTCCGGTTTGTTATGGCCGGTAGCGGTGACTTGTTCAATCGCTCTGTTCGGCGTGTGGCACAATTGAAAATAGCCACGAAGTTTCACTTTACCGGGTTCTTACGAGGTGATGATGTTCAGAAGATGTTCTTGTATAGTGACGTGTACGTGATGCCTTCTGTGTCCGAGCCTTTCGGAATTTCTCCATTGGAGGCGATGCGTGCGGGAGTTCCCACGATTATTTCCAAACAGTCCGGGGTAGCGGAAGTCTTGAAACATTCTATAAAAGTTGATTATTGGGATGTTGATGCACTGGCTGATGCTATATATGGTCTGTTAGCTTATCCGGCTTTAGGTAAAATGGCCGGAGAAGAAGGATTGGACGAGGTGAACCAGTTAAAATGGGAGAATGCAGCGTTGAAAGTAGAGGAAGTGTACAAGGACGTATTGGGAGTTTAGAGTTTAAAATTTAAAATGTAAAATTATGAAAAAGACATTATGTTTTTATTTCCAGATACATCAACCCGTAAGATTAAGAAGGTATCGTTTTTTTGATATAGGTAAACGTCATGATTATTTTGACGAGTATGTGAATCGTTCCACGATACGACGAGTGGCAGAGAGATGCTATTTGCCGATGAATCATTTGATCATGGATTTGATCAAGCGTTACGGAACGAATTTTAAGGTGAGTTTTTCTATTTCCGGTTCGGCATTGGAACAATTTGCTCTTCATGCCCCGGAAGTGATTGAAAGTTTCAAGGAATTGGCAAAGACCGGTAGCGTGGAGTTTTTGGCCGAGACATACGCTCACTCTTTGGCATCCTTGTCTGATACCGATGAATTCGAGAGACAAGTACAGCGCCATGCAGCTAAAATGGAAGAGTTGTTCGGGCAGAAGCCGGTGACGTTGCGAAATAGTTCGTTGATTTATTCCGATCAGATCGGGGAGCGAGTGGCTGCCATGGGATTTGAATCTATGCTGACTGATGGGGCAAAGCATGTGTTGGGGTGGAAGAGTCCGAATTTCGTTTACACGAACGTGATGAATCCCCGGTTGAAACTGTTATTGAAAAATTCCCGGTTGAGCGACGACTTGACCCTGCGTTTTTCAGATCATAGCTGGCATGAATGGCCTCTCACGGCAGATAAATATGCCCGTTGGTTAAAAGATAGCACGCAAGATAGTGAGATCGTGAATTTGTTTATGAACTACGAAACGTTTGGTGAAAACCAATTGGCAGAGACCGGAATTTTCGAGTTTATGCGTTCTTTACCCGAATATATATTCTCGACAACCGATTTTGAATTCCTGACCCCGAGTGAGGCGGTGAAAAAACATCAGCCGGTGGCTCCTTTACACGTGCCTTACCCGATTTCATGGGCGGATGAAGAAAAGGATATTACCGGATGGTTGGGAAATGAGTTACAAAATGAGGCTTTTGAAGAGCTATTCAAAATACAACCTAAAGTGGAAGCATTAAATGATCCGGAGCTGAACGAGGATTACTCTCGCTTGCAGGCTAGTGATCATTTCTATTATATGAGGACGAAACTGTTCTCCGATAACGACTACCATCGTTACGTTTCACCTTATGAAACCCCGTATGAAGCATTCATAAATTATATGAATGTGTTGAGTGATTTTGTCGCACGTGTGGAAGATATGGAAAAAATGCGTAATATTGCGGGCAATAAAATCACCGAAGAAGAGAAAAGTCCGGAAAAAAAGAAACGGACTCCTCGTGTAAAAAGTGCGGAGAGTGCTGCGAAGGCGACGAAAAAGGTGAGTACTAAGGAGAAACAAGTGAAGTCAAAACATTAAAAATTAAATATGAGTAATTTGGAATTGAAAGATCCCACCTATTTGTTCGAGGTAAGTTGGGAAGTATGTAATAAGGTTGGGGGAATTCACACGGTAATTTCAACAAAGGTGTTGAGTTTGGCCGGGGAATTCAAAAACAACCATATATTGATCGGCCCGGACGTGTGGCGGTATAATGAACCGAATCCGGAATTCACGGAAGATGCCCATTTGTTTAAATCGTGGCGGGTGAAAGCGGCACAGGAGGGATTGCGTATTAAGGTAGGGCGATGGAATGTAGCCGGTAACCCTGTGGCTATTTTGGTAGATTTCACCTCTTTTATTCCCCAGAAGGATCAGATATTGACTTCTTTCTGGGAGAAGTTTCAGGTGGATTCGTTAACCGGACAATGGGATTACATCGAACCCGTGTTATTCGGTTACACGGCGGGAAAAGTGATTGAGAGTTTTGTTCGTTACCATATATCTCCTCGTCAGCGTATTATTGCCCAGTTCCACGAATGGATGACGGGAAGCGGTATGTTGTACCTGAAAAATGCCCTTCCACAAGTGGGATGCGTGTTCACCACTCATGCCACCGTGTTAGGACGTAGTATTGCCGGGAACGGCTTGCCTCTTTATGATCCGATGAAGGATTACAATCCGGTGGAAACGGCCCATCGTTTTGGCGTGGATTCCAAACAATCCCTGGAAAGTAAGGCGGCGGAATGGGCGGATTGTTTCACGACGGTCAGTGACATTACCGCGAAAGAATGTGAACATTTCTTGGGTAAGCAAGTGGATCTTGTCACCCCGAATGGTTTCGAGAACAGTTTCACCCCCAGCGAGGAGGATTATCCCGCCAAGCGTCAGCAAGGACGTGAAAAACTGTTGAAAGTGGCGCAGGCTTTATTGGGCCGGGCGGTTGCGGAAGATGCTTTAATCGTGGGTATCAGTGGACGTTACGAGTTTAAAAATAAGGGCTTGGATGTGTTTGTTGAAGCACTGGGGCGTTTGAACCGGGATGTAGATAATAAACGGGATATTTTGGCGTTTATTCTGGTGCCGGCAGGACATAAGGGGGCAAATCTGGAATTACTGAATAATTTGGAACGTCCTTACCAGGCGATCGAAATCACACATCCTTACGTGACACATGAATTATCGGACCCGCAAAATGATCCGGTATTGCGTAAGATTGAGGAACAACAATTATCGAATCAACCGGGGGACCGGGTGAAGGTCTTTTTCTCTCCAAGCTATTTGAATGGTAATGACGGTGTGTTTAACATGCCTTATTATGATTTGCTTGTGGGAATGGATTTGACCGTTTTCCCCTCTTATTACGAGCCTTGGGGATACACGCCTTTGGAGAGTCTGGCATTTAAAGTTCCGACGATCACGACAACTTTGGCCGGTTTCGGCTTGTGGGTTGAGTCCTATTATAAAAAAGCACACCCGGGAATTGAGGTGATTGAACGGGATGACCGGAATAACGAAGAAGTGGTCGAGAAAATTGCCGATAAAATAAAAGCGATTGCCGGACTAAACAAAAAAGAGTACCAAGCTGTAGCCAAGAATGCCAAAGAGGTATCGAAGATTGCACTTTGGGAAAATTTGGTTTCATATTACAAGAAGGCTTATCAGATCGCGATAGATAAAGTAAACGGACGGGTGAATGAAATTCCGATTGTGGAAGAGGAACAATGGTCATTCATAGAGAAAAAGACGGCAACAAATGTTCCGAACTGGATCAGCGTGATTATCCATCGTTCAATTCCGGTCAAATTGAGTGCCTTGGAAGAGTTGGCGAATAATTTGTGGTGGTGTTGGAACGAGGAGGCCGTTGATTTGTTTAAAAGCATCGATCCTTTACAATGGATGTTGACACGGCATAACCCGATAGCGTTATTGGATAAGATTTCTTTGAATCGCTATAAAGAATTGGAGAATGATGAGGAGTTTGTTGCCCGTCTGGCAGCCGTGTACGCTAAATTCTCCCAATACATGGAGGAGAAAAAGCAAATGAATGATCCTTCCATTGCTTATTTTAGTATGGAGTACGGGTTACACGCTTCTCTGAAAATCTATTCGGGAGGTCTTGGCGTGTTGGCCGGAGATTACTTGAAAGAGGCTAGTGACAAAAAAACAAAGATCACGGGTATCGGCTTGTTGTATCGTTACGGTTATTTCACCCAAAAATTCTCTGCCGCGGGTAATCAAGAGGCTGAATATGAGGCTCAGGATTTCACGAAGATACCGGTATCTCCGGCTCGGGATGCTGAAGGCAATTGGTTGACAATCAGTCTTTCATTTCCTGGACGCGAGGTGTATGCCCGAATCTGGCAGGTAAATGTCGGACGGGTGGAATTGTATCTGTTGGATACGGATTTCGAGGATAACCAGGAAGGGGACAGGAGCATCACGCATTACTTGTATGGAGGAGATTGGGAAAATCGTTTGAAACAGGAAATTTTGCTGGGTATCGGGGGAATCCGGGCCTTGCGGAAATTGAATATCCAGGCGGACGTGTACCATTGTAATGAGGGACATGCGGCATTTACCGGGTTGGAAAGATTGCGGGAATACGTGGCGGAAGATCAACTTTCATTTACCGAAGCCATGGAAGTTGTTCGGGCGTCTTCGCTTTTCACCACGCATACGCCGGTTCCGGCAGGACATGATTCATTTACAGAAAACCTGTTGAAAAACTACTTCTGGTTTGTGGCTGAACGTTTGAAAATCACGTGGGAACAGTTGCTTGGGTTAGGACGTGTAAATGCGAATGATCCGAACGAGAAATTCTCCATGAGTTTTCTGGCAGCGAACTTATCGCAGGAGGTGAACGGGGTTAGCTGGTTGCACGGGAAAGTCAGTCGGGATATATTCAAGAATTTATGGCCGGGATATATGCCGGAAGAGTTACACATCAGTTATGTAACCAATGGAGTGCATTACCCGACTTGGGCGGCTCCGGAATGGAAGAAAATACAGATGAGCGTGTTTGGTGAGAAATTCAAGACTCATCATTACGATAAAACGTGTTTTGAAGGAATCTACCAAATTCCGGATCAGATGATTAAAGAGGTTCGTATGGTTTTACGAAGTCGCTTGATCCGTCATATAAAGCATCGTTTGGCTGACGAGAAGAGTACGGCTTATTTCACGCCGCGCCAAATCGTGGAGATTCAAGACACCTTGCGGGATGATATTCTGACCATAGGTTTTGCTCGTCGTTTCGCTACTTACAAACGGGCTCATTTGCTATTCAGTAATCTGGATCGTTTGAATGAGATCGTGAATAATCCGGATCGTCCGGTCCAGTTTATTTTCGCGGGGAAAGCTCACCCGGCAGATCAGGCCGGTCAGGATTTGATCAAGCGGATTGTGGAGATCTCCAAATACCCGCAGTTCTTGGGTAAAATATTATTCCTTCCGAATTACGACATGGACTTAGCGCGTCGTATGGTGCAAGGGGTGGACGTGTGGATGAATACCCCGACTCGTCCGCAGGAGGCTTCCGGTACGAGTGGAGAGAAGGCTGCCATGAATGGAGTCATGCATTTTAGCGTGTTAGATGGTTGGTGGGTTGAAGGCTACCAGAAAGATGCGGGTTGGGCGTTACCGATGGAAAGGACCTACGAGAACCAGGAATTCCAAAACGAGTTGGATGCCGAGTTGATCTATAATATTATCGAATCGGAAATCGCCCCGGCGTTCTATGATCGGGGAGAGAACGGAATCTCCGGTAAATGGTCGGGATTCATCAAAAACACGATTGCTAAGGTGGCATCAAACTTCACGAGTAATCGGATGCTGACGGATTACGAGGATAAGTTCTATATACCGATGTCTCGCCGTTTCCATCGTTTGAGTGAGAACAACTATGCTTTAGCCACGCAGATTGCTGAGTGGAAGAGGAAAGTTAGCCGGGAATGGGAATCCGTGCAGGTGGATGCATTGATTCTTCCCGATAAATCGAAACAGATTATCTCTTTGGGTAAATCTTGCCAGGGGAAAGTGGTACTTGATCTGGGAGAGTTGTCTATTGATGACATCGGGGTCGAATTGGTTGCCATGATGAAAAAGGACGAGAAGATCGAGGTGTGTTTCACACAGGAATTCGTACCCGTCTCTTTCGAGAACGGGAAGGCCATGTATTCCATTGAAGTGACTCCCGATGATCCCGGAATCTTTATGCTGGGATTGAGAATATTCCCGAAGAATATATTACTTCCTCACAGACAGGATTTTGCTTTGGTGAAATGGGTGTAGGATAGTATCGGGTATATACTAATAAAAATGCGGCTCCAAGTTCAATATAGGACTTTGGAGCCGCATTTTGTTTTAATTGTCCTTATTAGTAAGGAGTTTACGATAAACATTCCCTATTAATAGGGATTGTTGTAAATTGATCTGCCGTATACTTTTGCACGACTATTTAATGTTTTTAGTGTTCATTCATTAAAATATTCTTTAGAATACTAATTATTAATTAATTCGTGTATGTTATGAAGTGTTTTTATATTTGGATCTATTTTATTGTTGGAAATATTCTTTTCTCTAACGGGCAGACGATTTCCGGGATCGTGAAAGATTCCTCTGATAACACGCCTATTGCGGGAGTAAATATTGTTATACATTCTCTAAAGAAGGGGACGGGGACAAATGCCAAGGGCGAGTTCTTTTTTAAAAATATTCCTACTGGGGAGTACGAACTCTATTTTTCGTTCGTGGGTATGAGAGATGTCATCAAGAAAGTGAAGGTCGAGGCGAACAAAGAATTGAAGTTGGATGTTTATATGCAGGTAGATATGAAATCTCTAGACCAAGTGGTCGTTGCAGCTAAAGGGGAAAGAAAAGAGATCCATGACGTGAAACGTCAGGGGACTCCAGTTGCCGTTATTGATGGAAAACAGTTGGCAGGACGTGGAACCACGATCACGGAGGTATTGAATCACCAAACAGGGGTGAAATTACGACAAACAGGCGGTGTCGGTAACCAAACAAAAGTTAATATCCGGGGATTGGAAGGAAATAGAGTTCAGATATACATGGACGGTTATGCCTTGAATACCCCGGATGGTAGTTTTTCCATTAATGATATTCCTTTGCAATTCATCGATCGCATCGAGATATACAAGGGGATTGTTCCGCCTGAATTCGGGGGAGATGGATTAGGAAGTGCGATTAATGTGGTGACGATAGATGCCGAACATGGATATTATGATTTGTCGTATAGCTACCAGTCTTACGGTGTGCATAATCCTACTGCTTGTATTTCTCATTATTTTGATAAAGCGAATATGGCTTTTACGCTTTTTGCGGGAGGAACCTTTGCTAAAAATGATTACACGATCACTTCTCCCTATGTCAATGATTTGAAAATCAAACGGGATCATGACCAGTTGAAAATGGGGGAATTCGGGGCGACGCTTAAATTTCTGGATCATTATTTTGACAAGGCCGAGTTGGAATTTGTCGGGTATTACAGTTATAAAGAAACCCAGGGAGTACAAACAAATATCCGTCATGCCCGGACAAAAATCTGGACAGTCGGTGTAAATCCCAAGCTGGAGAAAAAACATTTTTTGCATGAGAAATTGGATTTAAAATTCAATGGAATGGTTACTTATACTCATACTGCTTTAATCGATACTTCGTCCTTCCTTTATGATTTTTATGGTGATCGTGTTCCCAACACGTATGGCGGAGAAGTGGGATATGTCCCGAACTTGTCGGATGACGGGATGATGGATTATCGTTATAACTTGAACTTGCAATATCATTTGGTCCCGAACAAAATGCTGGTCAATATTAATAATGATTTCCGTTACGTGAGCAATGAAACCCGGGACACTGTTGCCGATCGATTTCTGAAAAAGGATTATAGCGGTTTGAAATCAAATATATCGGGAATGATCAGTTCTATCGCTTTACAGAATAAGTGGTTTCAAGGACGTTTGACGTCAGTTCTGACGGGACGGCATTATTATTATCATTTAGGGGGGAAAACTGTGAACTTGGCTTATCCGGGGGATGCCGTTCCGGCAGAGACGGATAAATCTGATCAGTATTGGGGATACAGTCTTGCTTTGAAATACGATTTATCTTCTCATTGGTTGGTGAAGTTTGCCTTGGAACATAACTTTCGCCTTCCTCGTTACGAGGAGGCTTTGGGAGATCGTGTAACGACGTTGACAAGCACGGAGTTAAAAGCCGAACAAGCTAATAATTATAATCTGGGTATCATGTTTGACCGTTATTATAACGCGAATTCCCGTTTACAATTCGAGTCGAACGGTTATATAATGAAAGTGAAGAACATGATGTATTTGACCTCTGTTGTGGGGTATTCCAAATACCAGAATCTGGGTGAGGCTTTGTTGTACGGGGTGGACGGTGAAATCAAATGGGATATTAATCGTAATTGGTTTGTATCATTTAATGCTACCTGGCAGAAATCATTGGATTATTCAAGATATATAGCGGGAACAAACACCGAAAGTGAGACCTATAAAATGCAATTGCCTCATATCCCGATTCTCTTTTTCAACTGGATGCTGGATTACCGGAAGGATAATCCCTTTGGTGGTAAAGGACAGTATGCCAGAGCGTATTACGAGGGCGGCTACACGGATAAATACTATTATGGATACGAGCTTAGTCGCAATCAGGATTATAAAATACCTTCTACTTGCCTGCATACGGTCGGGATGGAGTACGGAATCATGAACCGGAAAATTTTGTTTGGCGTGGAATGTCATAATCTGTTTGATACGGATGAGATGACTAATTTTAATTACCCGTTGGCGGGGCGGACGATCATGGCTAAGATTCGGTTCACGACGTTAAAATGGTGATGTGCCTGAGAATTTTAATTGAAATATATAAATAAAGTAAATCACAATGAAAAACAATCTTTTTATTCTGGGGGCTTTTCTATGTACAGCCTTGTTTGTAACGTCATGTACGGATGACAACAAAAATGATGATGATAACGATGGTAAAGCGTCGATCATCGTGGGTATTAACATGCAGCCACAGGCGGATATGGGATATATCGTACCGATACAGGATATGAATGTCGGAACGATGTCTTACACGAATGCGGTTGAAACCAAAATTACTCCTTATTTGATGTCTTATAATGATTGGGTGTTCTACGTGCCGGGGACTTCGGAGGGAACGATTATAAAATATTCCCGACAAGATAATGGGACCTTGAAAGTGGAAGGACGTTTGGAAGTGGCAACGGCTGCTCCCATGTGTGCTTCTATTGCTTTCGTTTCGACTACGAAAGCTTATGCATCCGCTCCGAACGATAACAAGATCATTATATTTAATCCAACAACCATGGTAAAAACAGGGGAAATTAATGTTGCCAAGCCTGAGTATGGGCTTGACGGAAGTAGTACTCCGAACCCACTGGGACTGATCTTGCGGGATGGGAAACTCTATGTCGGGTGTGGTGAATTTGACCAGATGCCTATTTGTAAAAGTGGTGCGCATATTTTGATCATTGATGAGGCAACCGATACGCCGGAAAAGATTATTCATGACATGAGACTTTCCGCGGCATCTATTTTTGATTGCGGTATGTTTATTGATGAAAAAGGGGATCTTTACGTGACTTGTTGGGGATCTTATGGTTATGTCCCGGATCAGAAATTCGGATTGTTACGAATTAAAAAAGGAGCGACGGAATTTGATCCGGAGTACTGTTTTAATATGAGTGACATGAACGTGGAAGGAGTTCAAGGGGGTAAATTGCAATATTCTATTTCTAACTTTTATGCCGGGAATGGAGAATTGTACGTTTTAGCTTATTGTCCGGCATTTGCTAGTGCCAGTCCTGATTACATCAACGAGAAGACAAATTACTGTTTGAAAGCTGATTTATATAATTGTACGATGAAAGCCTTGAATCTTCCTCGCACGAATGGATATAGTTGTGCAATAAATAAATACGGGGACGACATTCTTTTTGGTTTGGCAACGGAACAAAATGGAACGGGAATTTTCACCTATAATCGCAAAACTGATCAATGTAGTTCTGCTCCGATCGTGAAAATGCAGGGAACCCTTATGGATATTCTCGTGTTTGAATAATAATCTGTATTTTTCAATAGCTCGGGGCTTTCCACTTTTCATAAACTGGAAAGCCCTCTTGCTTAGCCGATCTTTTTATTTTGCCCGGTATTTGTTGTCCCGGAGAATAGTCAACACTTTTTCTTTTACTTCCCCTTGGATGATAATTTCTCCATCCTTCACGGAGCCGCCCACGCCACATTTGTTTTTTAGTAGCTTGGCCAGTTCTTTCAGATCCTCTTCCGTACCCACGAAACCTTGTACGAGGGTGACAGTTTTGCCCTTGCGTTGTTTGGAATCGAGAGTCACCCGCAGGTTTTGTTTTTCCGGGGCTAGGGTTTCCTGCTCTTCTTCTTGATTGTATTCGTATTGGTAATTCGGATTCGTGGAGTAAACCACGTTAATCCGCTCTTTTTTATCGTTTTTATTGCCCATGATGTCTGTATAATTTGTTTTCGGGAACAAAAATAGCAATATTACTCGGATTGTCACGAAATGGCGTGAGTTTTCCGATATGACAGATTGTAGGAAGTTACTTTACTTTGTGTGTTCGGTTTGGGGCGAGTTAAGCGGGAGATAAGGAACGATAAGCGAATGACAGACGTTCCCCCTTCGTTTCATTGTCGTTTGAGGACTGGCTTTGTAATATCGGGGAAGTATGCGTGAATTTCTGGTGGCGTTTGATCTTTTGATTACTTCTAATTGATCTTGTCATTAATCGAAATAAAAATTGTTTTTTCCAAGGGGTTCGTTATCTTTGCGGCTTGAAATCGAAAACGATAGCGGGGTTGAAATAAGTAGAATAGATTAACCTATAGACTATGAATAAAATTTTAAGTAAGACTTATTTTTCAGAAAAAGTTGTAAAGCTGGAAGTTGAGGCACCATTGATAGCAAAGGCCCGTAAACCGGGTAATTTCGTGATTGTACGCGTGGGAGAGAAGGGCGAGCGGATGCCGTTGACCATTGCTGATGCTAATTTGGAAAGAGGAAGTATTACATTGGTGGTACAAGTGATGGGAGTGTCTTCCCGGAAATTGTGCGCTTTGGAAGTGGGGGATTATATCACGGATTTGGTAGGTCCTCTCGGAAAACCGACTCATATCGGGAAGGTAGGAACCGTGTTGGCTTGTGGTGGTGGTGTTGGCGTGGCTCCTCTACTGCCCATCGTGCGAGCTTTCAAGGAGGCAGGAAACAGGGTGGTTTCAGTAATTGCCGGACGTAATAAGGATCTGGTGATTCTGGAAGATGAAATACGGGCTTCTTCGGATGAAGTGATTATCATGACGGATGACGGGAGCTATGGAAAAAAAGGTCTGATCACGGAAGGTATGGAAGAGGTGATCAAACGTGAGAAAGTAGATTTGGCCGTGACCATCGGACCGGCAATCATGATGAAATTCTGCGAGAGACTGACTCGTAAATATGATATCCCGACAGTGGCCAGTTTGAACGCGTTGATGGTGGACGGAACCGGAATGTGTGGAGCTTGCCGGGTAACCGTGGGGGGAAAGACCCGCTTTACTTGCGTTGATGGACCGGAGTTCGATGCACACCTGATTGATTTTGACGAGATCTTGTCTCGGTTAGGTGGATTCAAGGATGCCGAGGTGGCCAAATTGCATGATGTTGAGGTAAAACAAGAGGAATCCGAACATACTCATGGCGTGAGCGACCGGAACGAACCTTGGCGTCAGGAATTGCGTCAGAAGGTGGCTGGGAAGGAACGTACTTCTATTGAACGTGTTCACATGCCCGAAACCGCACCGGAAGAACGTATCAAGAGTCAGCGTATAGAAGTGAATCAAGGCCTGACGGCCGATATGGCTATGCGGGAGGCTACCCGTTGTATGGATTGCGTGACCCCGACTTGTATGGAAGGTTGTCCCGTGGGCATTGATATTCCCGGATTCGTGAAAAACATTGAGAGAGGTGAGTTTTTGCAGGCCGCTGCCGTGCTGAAACGCACGAGTGCTTTACCCGCAGTTTGCGGTCGGGTTTGTCCTCAAGAAAAACAATGTGAATCCAAGTGTTTTTATTTACAGAAATTGAAGAAACCGTCGGTTGCTATCGGTTATCTGGAACGTTTTGCATCGGATTTCGAGAGAGAATCCGGGCATATTACCGTGCCGGAAGTTGCCCATGCCAATGGAATTAAAGTTGCTGTTATCGGTTCCGGACCTTCCGGGTTATCGTGTGCAGGAGACTTGGCAAAATTGGGTTACGATGTAACCGTGTTCGAGGCGTTGCACGAGATCGGCGGTGTGTTGAAATACGGTATTCCTGAATTCCGTTTGCCGAATAGTGTGGTAGACGTGGAGATTGATAATCTGAAGAAGATCGGCGTGAAATTCGTTACCAACTTTATCGTGGGAATGACGGATTCCGTGGAAGATTTGAAGGCGGAAGGTTTCAAGGCTTTCTACGTGGCTTCAGGAGCCGGACTTCCCCGGTTTATGAATATTCCCGGAGAAAATTATAACGGTATCCTTTCTTCCAACGAGTACTTGACCCGGGTAAATCTGATGGGTGCCGATAGTGAAGATTCCGATACTCCGGTATATCGCGGAAAGAACGTGGTAGTCGTGGGTGGTGGTAACACGGCAATGGACTCCGTGCGTACGGCAAAACGTTTGGGTGCGGAACGTGCCATGATCGTTTATCGTCGGAGCGAGGAGGAAATGCCTGCCCGTCTGGAAGAGGTGAAACATGCCAAGGAAGAGGGATGCGAGTTTATCACGTTGACTAATCCGGTGGAATATATTGCCGACGAACGGGGACGTGTGAAACAGGTACGGGTGCAGAAGATGGCTTTGGGTGAACCGGATGCTAGTGGACGCCGTAGTCCCGTGCCGGTGGAAGGTTCCGAGTACACGATTGATGCAGACGTGGTGGTTGTAGCCGTGGGGGTTTCTCCTAACCCGATTGTTCCGAACTCCGTGAAAGGATTGGAAATTTCACGTAAAGGTACGATCGTGGTGAATGACGAAACGATGCAGTCTAATTTGTCAGAGTTCTTTGCAGGGGGAGATATTGTGAGAGGTGGAGCAACGGTAATTTTGGCTATGGGTGACGGTCGTCGGGCTGCCAAACATATAGATGAGATGTTCAAAGCGAACTAGAATAGAATTTATTGTTACCTATAAAAGAACGAGGCTGTCTAACTTTTTTATTGTTAGACAGCCTCGTTCTTTAGTCTCTCTTTGAGTGTAAAAGTTTCGTGTTAATTTCAGTTTGTAATATAAAAAATTGTAACTTGCAGCGGATTCGTATTTTTTATTATGAGAGGCTCTATGGAGATACCGATGGATATTTCGACATGGGATGATAAATGTATGCAGGCGTTTATTCGGGAAAATGCTTCGATGTTCCGTGTGTTTGCTTTTAGGTATTTGCAGGATGCGGAGGTTGTGGATGATGTGTTACAGGAGTCTTATATGAAATTGTGGATAAACCGTTCGAAAATTGGTTCTGTGAAGTCACCCCGTAATTATTTCTTTTCTATTATTAAAAATACGATTGCGGATAAGCGGGACTATTTCTCCAAAGGCCAAAAGGAGGAGGTTCCTGTAGATGTTTCGGATGGGGGACTTTTGTTGCGTAATATCATCGAGGCGCAAAGTGTCCGGATGATTGGGGAAGCTATCATGCAGTTGTCGCCACAGAGTCGGCAGGTGATGGAGATGACTCTGGATGAGATGAGTTTGGCCGATATTGCTGCAGCATTGAACGTGAGTGTTAATACTGTAAAGACAATCAAGTACAGAGCTTTGAAACGACTGGCAACTATGCTTTCGCGTGAGGATTTTTTACTGCTGCTGTTGTTTTGAGGGCGGAGAAGAGAGGGGAAAAGATAAAATCTTCAGGAATATTGAAAAAAATTTTTAGATGATGTCATCCTTTTTGGATGCTGTTGCCGTCTATTAGGTAAAATTCAATTAAAATGGAAAAAACAGAAAGAATCGCACGATTGATTTCTGCCCGGATACTTGGTCAGGAGTTGACGGAAGAGGAGAAAAGGGAGTTGGATGATTGGTTGGGGGAGGAGCAGGCTAACAAGGACCTTTTGGAAGAGGTAAGGAGTTTGCGTGGGGTACGGCAGTTTGTGCAGTTGGAGCAGGAGGGATATGGGGAGCGGATGGCTGCGGCCTTTGCGGAGAGATGTAGAGGTGGGAAGAAACGTTCGTTGAGGCGGATAGTGCTTGCAGCGATGGGGAGTGTTGCTGCGGTGGTTGTGCTGGTGGTGGGACTTTGGATGTGGACGGGAGAGAAAGGGAGGTCTTTGCCGGAGGTGGTTGCGGTAGTGGAGGATTCGCTGTCGATACAAAGAGCGGGAACGGTGTTGACTTTGGCAAGCGGTGAACGAATCGATTTGAAGCAGGAAGAGACGGAGAAGGCGGCAACGAGGCGGGGGGGAGAACAGACGATTCCTGCGGAGCGGATGGCTAAGGAACATCCTGAGGCGTATCATACTTTGTCTGTGCCTGCTGGAGGGGAGTTTCAGTACGTATTGGCGGACGGGACGAAGGTGTGGTTAAATTCGGATTCGGAATTGCGTTTCCCGACTTCGTTCACCGGAGATGAACGGCGGGTATACCTGAAGGGGGAGGCATTTTTTGATGTGAAGAAGGATAATGGGAAACAGTTTGTAGTGGCTTTGCCGAAAGGGGATATCAGGGTGTACGGTACGCGTTTCTGCATCACAGATTATGGAAACAAGCCGATGTCCGCTGTATTGACCCGTGGGAGCATTGGTTTTACGACAACGGGGGGAGAGGAGGTTCGTCTGAAGCCTGCAGATCGCTTGACGTATGAGGCAGCTACGGGGATATTGAGGGTGGAGCAGGTGGATACTACTTTATATATGTCATGGATAAACAAAATGTTTGTGTTTAAAGGACAGCCTCTGGGCGAGATAATGGAAACCTTGTCGCGTTGGTACAACTTAGATTGTATGTTCGCTTCTGAGGATTTGAAACAGGTGCATCTGTCGGGACGGCTGAACCGTTACCAGGATATACGGGTGTTGTTGAAAACATACGAGGAAATTGCCGGTTTGCGTTTCAGAATTGAGGGCAGGCAGGTTTTTATATCGAGGAAATAACCGGTGAAACACAAAAAATCCGATCCACAGCTACGACCCCGGAACCGGATTTTGAGTGTTGAAGCCTTTCTATAAACTTAACGCTTTAAAATTATGAAAAAAAGTTCGTATTTGGTGTGGAAAGTACCACAAAAAATCGAGAAAAAGCTTATGCGATTATCATTATTGATTACCTTGTTGCTTTCGTGTGTGATACATACGGAGGCGATGGCCCAACGGATAAGTATCCGGATAGAGCCCGGATCTTTGGATCAAGCTTTTCAACAGATTATCAAACAAAGCGATGCACAATTGGTGTATAATACGGATGTTGCTTCTGCTATCCGTTGTAAAGGTGCTGTGTTCGAAAATCAGGATTTGGAGAAAATTTTGAATACCCTGCTGGCGGATACCCGCCTACGGTGTCGTTTTGAGAATGGAATCTATATCATAGATGACCGACCGGCAAAGCAACAACAGGCGGTGAAGTTAGTCGGTAAAGTGGTTGACAAAAAGGGGGAACCGATTGTGGGGGCTACCTTGGTTATCAAGGGAACGACGATGGGGGTGGCTACGGATGTAGACGGAAAGTTCGAAATGGATAACTTGTCGGGCAAAGAATTCGTGTTGCAGGTTCGTTTTATCGGTATGGGTATGCAAGAGGTGACAGTGCGTCCGAATGAGTTTATCACGATCACTTTGCAAGAGGAGGTGAGTGAGATGGATGAGGTGGTTGTGGTGGGTTACCAATCGGTACGTCGCGAGCGTATGACGGGTAGTAGCAAAACGGTTACAGCTCGGGAAATCGAGGGGCGGGGGTTGACCTCCATTAATGAGGTGTTAAGTAGCACAATATCCGGTTTGAATATGGTGAGTAGCGGACGTCCGGGTGCTGATTCGCAGATTCAGATCCGTGGTATCAACTCCATCAACGGAAGCACGGAGCCCATCTGGATTGTGGACGGAATGCCGATGCAGGGTGAGATTCCGAATATTAAGGTGGGTTCGACGGATTTGCAGTCTACCATTTTTACGTCCGGTATCGGGAATATTGCTCCGGACGATATCAAGTCCATCACGGTTTTGAAGGATGCTGCAGCGACGGCTATTTACGGTGCGCGGGCGGCAAATGGTGTGATTGTGGTGGAGACGAAGAGCGGACTGGTGGGAAAGACCCGTTTCAATTTTTCACTGAACTACGGTATCAAAGAGCGGCCACGGAACAATATCGAGATGATGAATACGGCGCAGAAAATACAGTTTGAACGGGAAGTTTTTGCGGATGAAACAGCCTGGGTTTTTCAGCCGGGGCGGGTAATGGATTTGTTGCGGCAGTCTAGCTATGGTGTAATTTCGAAAGAGGCAGCGGAGAGTGAAATTGCAAGGCTTTCGACTATCAATACGGATTGGTTCAAGGAAATCTTTCGTACGGCCGTCAACCAACAATACAGTTTCAGTATGTCCGGTGGTACGGAAAAAACACAACACTACACTTCCCTGAACTTCCAGAGCGAGGTGGGAACGGAACCGAATAACAAGTATAGCAAGTTCGGGATGTCTTCCAAAATCACTCACATACCAGTGGAGGCTTTGCGGATAACAGGGAGCATCGGGACGACCCTGAAGAATGACCGGGCGACAGCCAGTATCATTTCGCCCTTGAACTACGCTATGTATGCAAATCCTTACGAGCGACCTTACAATGAGGACGGTTCGTATGCCAGTGATATCACTTATAATGCCAAACAGAGTAGTATCCGTCCCGGATTGGACTGGGAGAATTTCAATATTCTGCACGATCTAAATAACAATACAAACAAGAACAGGTATATCGATGCAGAGCTCCAATTGAAGGTGGAGTGGGAGATTATCAAGGGATTGATGTTTACTACTCACGGTGTTTATAACATCAATTCGAACCACAACCGGATTGTGGAGGGTGCGGGTACCTATACGAATTTCAAAAATAACTGGTATGATTACATCAGCTACGGGGAGGATTTGGACCTCGCTTTAGTAAAAGGTTCGTTAAGAGAGGCGACTGCTTACAGTAATGCCTATACGTTCAAGAATACTTTACAATATACGAAGGATATAAAAGACCGTCATTTTATCAGCGTGTTTTTCGGACAGGAAATTTCTGATCGTACTACACAGAGTTCCTTTAATTACTCGCCGATTTACGACGAAGTGCACAATATCATCGGTTTTCCCGATTTAACGGGTGTGAATCCCAACAATATTAATTTCGGCCGTTTGGGGAATACGGGTAAGGAACGCATGAAGATGTCCTCTTTCTTTGCTAATGCCTCCTATTCTTATGAAGATAGGTATATTCTGACGGGTGCCATCCGTTATGACGGTTCGGATATTATTGGAAACCGCAATCAATTTACACCGCTGTGGAACGTGGCTTTGCGCTGGAATATGCACCGGGAGAAATTTATGGAGTCTTTACCTTGGGTGAATCTCTTGTCTTTGCGCGGCGGTTTCGGTTACACCGGAAGCATAGATAAAAATGCCCTTCCGTTTTTGGTGTACACCTTAGGCCAGAGTATCAATTACGACGGACAGAATGTTCCGACAAGTTTCGAATTGCCGAACCCGAACATCAAATGGCAGAAAAAGCAGGACATGAATATTGGTCTGGAAGCATCGCTTTGGGACTATCGGGTAGAGTTGGGTGTAAACTACTACCATAATATTACCCGGAATGTATTGGATAATAAGCGTTTGGCTACCTCTTCCGGTCGGCTTGAGGCAACGACCAATGTAGCCAACCTGCATAACAACGGTGTTGAGGTGGATTTGGGTGTGACCCTCTTGAAGCGCAAGAATATCCAGTGGTTTGCCAAGATGAATTTGGCCTATAATAAAAATACCGTGAAAAACACTTTCTATAAGGAAATCGAGGACCTACCCGAGCGGGTGACGGCTGCCACTTCCAACAATTATGTGGAGGGTTATGCTGCGGGGAGTTGGTTCGGCTACCGTATGGCGGGTGTAAATCCGATGACAGGTATGGTGCTGGTGTACACCGGCAATGGGGACGCAACGTTGGATATGGGACTGAATGTTGAGGTGCCCAATTCGATGGTCAAGTATCTTGGACAGAAATTCCCTCCTTATGTGGGTGGTTTTTCGACTTCGATTAATGTGAAACAATTTGTTTTCAGTGCGAATTTCGAGTTCAAGGCAGGGCATAAAATAATGTCGTTTACGACCTTTAGCGAGCTTACCGGACAGAATCGCCACGTGAATGATATCAACCGCTGGCGCCAAGCAGGCGATGTGACAAATGTACCGCGTTTGTCACAGTCCACAAAGACGTATAATTATTATATGTTCGACAATCGGTTGGAGAAAGGAAATTACTTGAAGTGTGGTTATATGACTTTAGGGTATAATATTCCTCCCGCTTTCCTTAAAAAGCTCAGATTCAGTACGGCGCGTTTGAGCTTTACGGCAAAAGACTTGTTTACCTTGACGCCCTACCGGGGAATCGATCCATTGCTGATGGGTGAGTTCGGCTATCCGAATTCCCGAAAATATACGATAACCTTGAATTTCAGCCTTTAAATGAGAGAATGTATGAGAAAGATAATAGTATTGATAGCTGTAATGGCAGGCTTGTGGTCCTGTACCGATTATTTGAAGGTGGAGCCGTCCAATGTGCTAGCGGTTGCCAATTACGACGATGTAAAAGCTTTATTAGGTGGGTATCTGAGGATGTATGCCGACCCGACTTCCACAACTTTGCAGGGGACGGTAGTTCCTTACCAGGAAAATGACTTTTGGACTTTCTTGCATCTACTGACGGATGATGTGGATACGGACAAATACATACAGTCGTCTTATGGGAATAATAACAAGACACTTTTCGTAAATACGTTGGACTGGAAGAATTCGGAAACACCGGGTATCATCTGGCAGACGCTGTATCTGAACATCGGTTTTTTCAACACCATATTGGATGAATTAGGACGAGTGGATGCTTCTCGCGAGCAGGCAGATATCGTACGCTGCGAGGCAATGGTGTTGCGTGCTTGGCATTTGTTCAAAATCTTGCAATATTTCTCTCCCTATCATTCGGACAAACTCGGGATTCCGGTCAATTTGGATGCCCAGCTGGTAGGTAGTTATGATGCAAGACGCAGAAGCCAAAAGGAAGTTTACGGTATTTTAATTGACGAACTGACAGAGGTGTTGGAGTGTGAGACGAGCCCGCGGGAAACATATAATGTGTTTTATGATAAGAAGATAGTAAACGCTTTATTGGCAGAAATCTATCTGTTCAAAGGTGGTTCCGGTGCTGGAGAGGCCGTGGACTATGATCATGCCATTCGGCATGCACAGGCGGCAATGGAAGGACGGGAGTTGCAACCGCTTTCTGAGTATGTACATTTTCCCGTATTCCCAGAAAAAGAGGGCGTGAAAAAGGATTATCCACAAGGTTTGTTGTATGACAATCGGAGCGACCGCGTTTTGCAGAATATCTGCGGTATGTTGCCGTACGTGAAGATGGCTGCGGCCGAGAGCCTGGTGAAGATGTATGATGAGAAAGACGTGCGGAAGGAAAATTTCTTCGACGAATCCGGTAATATACTGAAGTATGCGAATGTAAATCCTGTTGGCAGTTATCTGCAATTCACAGTGTACACCTTTTTCTCTTATGCAGAGATGCACCTGATTGTGGCCGAGAGTTATGCCCGGAAAGGGGATGCACAAGCGAAGAAATGGCTGGAGGATTTCCAACGGTGCCGTATCCGCAATTATGATGGCTATAAGGGCAATGATGTCTTGCAGGAAATCCTGAATGAGCGGAGACGCGAATTCTGTTTTGAGTATGATATGCGCTGGTGTGACCTGATTCGTACACAGGAGGGATGGACCCGTAATTCGTACGGTGACGAGGAGGAGGCAATTTATACGCTGGAGGACGGAGACTATCGTTTCTGTATGCCGATACCTTTAAATGAGGAGTTGCAGTACAATGACATTGAGCAGAACCCGGGTTGGGGATTTTTAATGGATTAAAACTGAAAAATTATGAAAGTATTGTTTCTGATGATATTGATAAGCGTTCTGGTATTTTCCTGTGAAAAGGCAGAGTATGAGTCTTTCAGAACGTATCCTGATGTTTCACAGGTGGCAAGGGTCAGTTTGTCTCCCAACAGTCCGGTGTTAATAGCCGACGGAAAGGCAGAATTGACCTTCAAGGTGAAGGCCTATATGGGGGTGAAGGACACCCGTACCATTGAGGTGAAAAATGAGAACGAGGAGGTGATGCTCAAAGACTCCGTCTTTACAGATACGATTGAAATCACGGCAGACCGCATCCCACTGGATAAGATTAAAATCTACTTAGAAGATGGCACTCCAGTCAGCGAGGTGTTCACGACGACGGAGCATGCGGGGGAGACGCTACGGTTCAAGGCTTCTGTTTATGGTGTTGAGTCGGAAGTTCGCGAGGTACGAATTATCGAAAAGCCGCAAGTGAACTTCGAGCCTATCACGGTGCCGATTATCTTCCATGTTGTTTACACAACGAAAGAGGAATACCAATATGAAAACATTGGTACAGATATGTTACAGGACATTCTGGACAGGTTGAATCGGGTGATGAAAAACGAATTGATAAACGCTCCCTCCTCCGTGGATCTGAATGTGACGTTTGTGTTGGCGGATATAGACCAGTACGGAAAGACCTTAAAAGAAAAGGGGGTAAACCGGGTGAAGTTGAACGACGGAGAGAACAAAGATTCGTATATTAAGAGTAATTTGGTGTGGGATCCGGAGTGCTATTTGAATGTTTGGATAGGAGAGGCAAGTGAGTATACTATTGGAGTACAATTACCACGTTATATTCTGGATAATGGGTCGTTTGTGCAGATGGCTCAGTATCAGGATTTGCAAAAGGTAAAGGATGTGTCTGAGATTTCCTACTGGACTTATAAGGATGTGGGAATCAGCTTGAACAAGAAGCATATCTACCGGATGGCGAATGCCAGTAGCCCGGATGCGGCAGGCGGTTCCGGTGACCGTTTTGAGACCATTATCGGAAAGTTTTACGGGCTTTATCCTACATGGAAGGATAAGTATAACGGTGCGTTGGATGATTTTTGTTCGGATACCTATACTTATTTTAGGATTTATTCCCGTCCCGAGAAATGGACTTACGAAGCTACTGCCACCAATAAGGAGATGAAAAACGGACATGAGATTTATTTTGATTCATTCAATATCATGGATGAACATTCTTTCTGTTCGACTATTACTTACGAGCAAGCGTTGCGTATGCGCACGGTGATGGAGAATTGTCCTTTCCGTATGATGCGGAAGTAATTTTTTGGAGAGAAATGTTTACCCAATGGGAAATTTTACGCTATGGGTTTCCCTTGGGTAATCATAGGCAAGTAGGCTCCTTCGTTCTTTTTTGTATAGAAAAAAAGAGAGCGAGTATGTTTGAAATACCCGCTCTCCTTTTTCATGTCGTTTGAAATCAACAGATTTCGTCCAGTTTATCTGCCATAGCGTAGGCGATATTACGGCACGTTTCGAAATCTTCATCTTTCGGGCAACCGCAAGCCTCGCAAGAAGGAGCAACCACTTCCCATTTGATTTTTTCAGCGAATTGGTTGAAACGGGGCATTGCACCGCCAGCCCATGCTTTTCCGCCAAAGAAGGCCACCACGTGGTTCTTCACGCCCATGTGTTCCAATTCGAACAATAGGGTTTCCATGGTCGGGAAGGCGTTACCGTTGTAAGCACAACTTCCGAGGATAACTCCTTTATAACGGAAAATGTCGTTGATGATGTATGACGGGTGAGTTTTGGATGCATCGTGAATACGGATTTTCTTGATTCCTTTTTCAGCCAAGAAACGAGCGATAATATCCGCCATTTTTTCCGTGTTCCCGTACATGGAACTGAACACGATCACAACACCCTTGTCCGTGTCGTACTTGCTCCACTTGTCATATTTAGCCACGATGTCGGCAATGTGCGAACGACGGATCGGCCCGTGGGTAGCGCATACCATTTTGATCGGAAGGCCTCCGAGTTTTTTCAGTGCAGTTTGAGCTGGTTGACCGTATTTTCCAACAATATTGGAATAGTAGCGACTGATTTCCTCTTCCAAGTAATCCAGGTCAACCTCGTCATCAAAGATGCCACCGTCAAGTGTTCCGAACGCTCCGAAGATGTCACCACTGAACAGGATACCTTCGGTTGATTCGAAAGTAACCATCGTTTCCGGCCAGTGCAGCATCGGTGCCATGTAGAAATTCAATTTATGTTTTCCAAGGTCGAGAGAATCGCCTTCTTTCACTTCCATCAAGTTTTCACAAACCCCGTAGAAGTTTTTCAGCATGGGGAAAGTCTTGGCGTTACCGATGATTTTCACGTCCGGGTAGTGGCATAATAAAGCTTTGATGGCTCCGGTGTGATCGGGTTCCATGTGATTAATCACTAGATAATCCACTTTTCGCCCGTTCAGTAACTGTTCGATGTTCTCCACGTAGTCATCCATTTTGCTTCTTTCGATCGTGTCGATGACTACTACTTTTTCGTCCACGATGATGTAAGAATTATAAGCAACACCTTTGGGAAGAGGCCAGTAATTTTCGAAGATATGCGTTCTTCTGTCATTGACTCCAATCCAGTAAATGTCTTTCTTAATTTCTCTCGCTAGATTCATATTGATTATAATTTTATGTATTTCTTTTTCGCTCTCGCGAAATTATGAAAAAAAGGCCGTTAATCGGATGGATTAACGGCCTTTTTTTATAGTTTTTCTCGAACTCCTTATAGAGTGGATTTATTTGATTCCAAGTTTTTTGCGGATATCCTTCGGGATGGCATTCTTGTGAACGATGATGTTCATGGTTTTGTATTTCATGAAAGGTTCGGATGCGTAGAAGTATCCACCGAATTTGTTATACTTGTTCCAAGAGTTTTTCACGATATAGTAAACCGTACCGTTTTGGTCTTTTGCCTTACCGATCACGTGCATACCGTGGTCATCGGTGGTCAAGTAGTTGTCGAACTCTTGTTGTCTCATTTCTTGCGTAATCTCTTTTTCAGGAGCCGGACCTTGTCTGAAGGCATCCGGAGTTTGGTTTCCTTTAGGCATAGCTTCCCATTTAGCGATTTCGGCACCGCTCATTTCTTTCGTGTCAGTTGTCGGAACCACGGCAACTCCGGGTTGTGAGGTTTGGAAACCTCTTTCGCTCACGTCAGAAGCCCAAGCAAAGGTGTAACCGTTGTCGATAGCGTTGCTCATGACTTGTGCCAGTTCATCTATCGGTAAGTTGTAGGACATTCCCCATAACCAGTTGTCCGGTACTTCGATAGCAAATTGAGAATAGAACGGGTGGTGAGTAAATGAGGTCAAGCTCACGTAATCATCCATGTTCAAGCCAACAACTTCGTCAGCGAAAGTTCTCGGGGTATATTCTTTACCTTTGTATTCGAATTTTTCGGGTTCTTCTCCAAGATAAGCATCCAGAATACCGTCAAAGCCTTTTTTCCAAGCAGTACTTAATTTTTTGTTTGAGTTTTTGATAACGGCATTGATATAACCGGCCAACACGTCGTCGATTTCTCCGAAAGCGTGGTTTGGTTCACCGTAGTTCAATCCCATGTAAACGTCCATCGGAACGATACCGTAGTTTTTGATCACGTGCATCACGTCACAGAAAGCTCCACCAACAGCAAAGTTCATGCTACCATGCAGGCGAACAAATTTGGTTGCTTTGTCGCTGTAAGCGTGTCTTACAATATACATGGCTGAAAGATCAATAGGCTCTTTGCCCATACGAATCATTTCTGATTCGAAGAACGAGATTCCGGACCATGACCAGCAGGTACCTGCACGAGCTTGATCCTTTACAGAAGTTGCCGGTAATCTCTTAATATCAGTAAATTGGTAACCTTTCGGTTGGTCCTTTTGAACATCTTGAGCATTAGCTAAGAAAGACAGCCCAAAGATGAGAGCGAACATTAAAGATGTAATTTTTCTCATTTTTTTGAAACTTCGATTTATAGATTAATATAATTGCTATCGTATTTTTGTTTACCGCCAAAGATACTATTTTATTGGCAATGTCATGAAAGTGACACGAGTATTAAGAAAATTTTAAGAACTTCTTTTACTCGACGACTTCCCGTTCTACTTTTCCCCACAAGTTGATTTTGGAGAAAAATTTATATTTCCGGTTACAAACCCAAAGGAAAATGATCCCGCACACGAGCATGACCACGGTATCCATGTGTGAGACCGTTGGCGCCATATCCTTGAACAGGGCATGTGTTTGCAGGGCCGAGGCGTCGTGTGTCACCACGAGGGAGGAAATGACGTTGTTGGCTAGGTGTAATCCCAGGGCCAATTCCAGCCCGTCGTCCCAGATGGCTACCAGTCCAAGGAGTAATCCCATCAGAATGTATTGCGGCATAGCTACCCAGAAACCGAAACGATCCACTTCTGGGTTAGATCCGTGGAGTAATCCGAAGGCAAAACCGGTAAGTAATAGGGCTACCCATCTGTATTTGAAAAGTAGGATACTGCCTTGCATCAGATATCCCCGGAAAATAAATTCCTCGAATGCTACTTGGAAGGGAATGAAAATCAGGATGACGATACACATCATGATAAAGTTGAACGGTTCGAATTGGAACACGAGGTTGGACGTGTCTCCGAATCCGTATTGCGCACCCAATAGGACGATTGTCAAGAGGCCCCATATAGCGGCACCGAAAAATACCCGTTTCACGTCAAAACGATTTCGGCCCGTGAGTATATCCGTCGGTTTCTTGTGATGGAAATATTTCACGCATAACAGAAGTGCGATAACACCCCCGGCAAACGTGAATAACATGAGTGCCAAGCCCAGGTTCGTGTTCGTGACAGCCAGAATGTTATTCGTTCCCCCGCTTAGAATTTCGGGATTCATGATGATACTGTAAATTGCTAACGGGACGGACGCTACTTGTACTGCGGCAAACACGATGATTAGCGTGAGAATGTAAAAATACCATTTGTTGTTACCTCTGTATGACTTTTCTAAAAACATGACCTTATTAATTTTAGATTTTAGATTTTAAATTTTAGATTTCCACCCACGAAATCACCCTTCTAGATTTACTACATTCAACTTTTATCTTTTAGTTTTTATCTTTTAACTTCAATCTTTCCAACTACCCCCTCTAACTTCCCCTTACACAGGGGGAAGACACGCTACATTATAACATTGAAACGTTTTCTTGCGTCCGTTTCTCCCCCTGTGTAAGGGGGAGCCAAAGGGGGTAGTTTTTTCCATTCTAAATTTTAAATTTTTCATTTTAAATTTTTAAAACTCCACGGTTTTAAGAATGTGTTCCAAGCTGTACTCGTCGGGGATAAGTACTTGACGGGCTTTACTACCCTCGAATGGTCCCACGATGCCTGCCGCTTCCAGTTGGTCGATGATTCTTCCTGCCCGGTTGTAGCCGATGGAGAAACGTCGCTGGATAGAGGAGGTTGAACCCTGTTGGGTGTTCACTACCAAACGGGCGGCCTCTTCGAATAATGGGTCTTTTACCCCGAGATCGATGTCACTACTCACCCCGTTTTCCGTGTCGGAAACATATTCGGGGAGTGCGTAGGCTTCCGGGTAACCCTGTTGATCCGCGATGAATTTCGTGATGGCATCTACTTCCGGGGTATCGACGAAGGCACATTGTACACGTACCATCTCGCTATCCTTGGAAATCAACATATCCCCGCGGCCGATCAACTGGTTGGCTCCCGGTGAGTCCAGAATAGTGCGGGAGTCGATCATGGAGGCCACCTTGAAGGCTATTCGTGCCGGGAAGTTGGCTTTGATGACCCCGGTGATGATGTTCGTGGAAGGTCGTTGCGTGGCAATGATCATGTGAATCCCGACGGCACGGGCCAGCTGGGCGATACGGGCAATCGGTTGTTCCACCTCTTTACCTGCGGTCATGATCAAATCCGCAAACTCGTCTACCACTACTACTATATAAGGTAGATAACGGTGACCGTTGTTCGGGTTCAGTTGCCGTTTCACGAACTTCTCGTTATATTCTTTGATGTTTCTCACGTGAGCTTGTTTCAACAGATCGTAGCGGCTGTCCATCTCGATGCAGAGAGAATTGAGTGTGGCCACGACCTTGTCGTTATCGGTAATGATAGCTTCTTCTGCATCCGGTAACTTCGCCAAGAAATGTTTTTCGATGACGGAATAGATGCTTAACTCCACCTTTTTCGGGTCTACCATCACGAATTTCAATTGTGACGGGTGTTTTTTATACAAGAGCGATGTGATAATGGCATTCAAGCCCACGGATTTACCTTGTCCCGTGGCTCCGGCTACCAGCAAGTGGGGCATTTTTGCCAGATCGAACGTGTAAGGTTCATTCGAGATGGTTCGTCCCAGTGCTACCGGAAGGGCATATTTGGATTCTTGGAATTTCTTGGATGCGATGATTCCCCGCATGGAAACGACTTCCGGATTCTGGTTCGGCACTTCAATACCGATGGTTCCGGCTCCGGGGATCGGGGCAATGATTCGTATGCCTAAGGCTGACAAGCTTAACGCGATGTCATCTTCGAGGTTTTTGATTTTCGAGATTTTTATACCGGGAGCGGGGACAATTTCGTATAACGTGACAGTTGGCCCGATGGTCGCTTTGATCTTGGTGATCTCTATTTTATAATGGCGCAATGTCTCGATAATCGTGTTTTTATTCTCTTCGAGTTCTTCCGCTGTTACTTTTTGCGAACCGGAAGAGTGTTCTTCCAGTAATTCCAGCGGGGGATATTGATAATTCGATAAATCGAGAGTCGGGTCGTACTCCGTGTCCGGCATCAAGTTTTTGGTTAATTGCTCTTCCAGCTTGTCAGCCATAACGGTCAATTCAATATCGTCATTGGTGAGCGGGGGAGTATCTTCTCTGTGTTCATCTTGATTTTCGGGGTTCTTGTCCACGGATAAATCGAAGTGATGTTCTGTCGTGAATTCCTCTTCCGGATCATGCAATTCCAGTTTTTCTGATTCATCCGGATCGGTCGTGTCAAACTCATGACGGGGGAAAAGTTCATCTTCAACAGGCGGGACCGTTTCGATATCCAATTTCTCTTTTTCTTCAGTATCTATGTCCTCTTCTTTTTCTTGCAGGTCTTCCGGCTCTTCTGTTTTTGCCATTTCTTCTCGTTTCCGGGCAAGAGCGGCTTCTCGTGCCAAGGCCCTTTCTTCCTTGAGTTGAACCCGACGAGCGAAGTAATTCTTGATCATGGTCACGCATTTGTTGAAAGCGTTTTCGAAGCCAAAGAAAAGAATGGCTGCAAACGAAACAATCAACAGGAAGAATGAGCCAATCTCTCCGATAAATGAGTTAAGCCAAAAACACACGAAATAACCGTGAGCCCCGCCCGGGAATACGTATCCTGTGGGTAAGAACGTGAAAATATATCCCAATAACAAGGAGCACCAGATGATTAGGACAAAGCTAATGATGATCTTTTTCCCGAATTTCTTGATATTCCGTCCGGCAATACGTAGCCCGATGATAAATAGCAAGTAGCAGAATATGAATGACGAAACTCCGAACCACCGGTTTATGAGCAAATCGGAAAGAAACGCTCCTAGTTTGCGTCCCGGGTTTCCGACAACAATATCCGGGTTGGTCATTAATTCCCGGGTCTCTTTATCGATCAGACTCTGGTCCATGCCACCGGTGAAAAAGAAACCGACGAGGGACACCAGCAGGTAAATGGAAAATAGCATAAAAATCAGCCCAACAACTACACGTGTCCGGGGATCCTTCAGAAAATTAAAGGAATAGGGGGTACGTGTTTTACCACTCTTTTTATTGTTTATACGTGTTATCATGTAAATTGAAATTATCGAAATCGCAGGTACAAATATACAAAATGTAAAATTTAGAATTTAGGATTTGGAATGAAAAGATTTTGGCACGCTTCAAAACATAGTTAAGGTATATTAATTAAGAATTTCTTAATAGTCAGTTGGCAAGGATATTGCTAATATTGTAATATACAAACAAAATGTGGATACTTTACGTTTAATCTATAAAGGAGATAAAGATATGACAATGAGAAAATCATTTTTAAATTTAGGACTGGGGGTTGTTGGCGGTTGCCTTGCTTTCGTGGCGATAGATGCCATTCGAGGGGAAAGTGCTGCACCGGTTTCACAATTGGAAATTGCATCTCCCGCGGCGGTTCGTCCTGTTTCACTTGCGTCTAACACGGCTCTTCCTGTTGGGGGAGCGGGTAGCGTGGATTTGAGGGAGGCTGCCAAAAAGACAGTTCCGGCTGTTGTTCATGTCAAAACAGTACAAATGGGACGGGAATATATAGGTAACCCACTATTGGAGTTTTTTTACGGTTATGCCCCGCGTACACGGGAAACCCCGCAAAGAATGGGTATTGGGTCGGGTGTAATTGTCTCTGAGGACGGGTATATTATCACGAATAATCACGTGATCGACAAGAGCGACAAGATTACGGTGACCTTAGATAACAAGACGGAATACGAGGCCAAGGTAATCGGGACAGATCCTAGCACGGATATTGCTTTATTAAAAGTAGAAGCAAACGGACTTCCTTATCTGGAGTACGCGAATTCGGATGACGTGGAGTTGGGAGAGTGGGTTTTGGCCGTGGGTAACCCGTATAATTTAACCTCAACGGTTACAGCGGGAATTATCAGTGCCAAAGCGAGGGAATTGGGAATAAACCGGAGCCAGATGAGTCTGGAATCATTCTTACAGACAGATGCTGCCGTGAACCCCGGTAACAGTGGGGGTGCGTTGGTGAATGCCAAGGGAGAGTTGATTGGGATCAATACGGCAATTGAATCCCCGACAGGCTCTTACTCGGGTTACTCGTTTGCCGTGCCTTCGAATATTGCTCGTAAAGTTGTCGGGGATTTGAAGGAGTTCGGTACGGTTCAGAGAGCGATGATGGGAATATCCATGTGGAGAGACGAGTTGACGCCTGCCGTGGCGAAAGAACTGGGAACGGATGAAGTGAGCGGAATATATGTATATGACGTGATACCTAACGGGGCGGCAGCTAAAGCCGGAATAAAGAAAGGAGATGTAATCAAACGTATTAATGGTATCGAGATAAAGACAAGACCGGAATTCCAGGGCCAATTGGCTAAATATCACCCGGGAGCGACTATTTCCGTGACCGTGAGTCGTGGAGGAAAATTAAAAGATTTGGATGTGGTACTCCAGAATACGTATGGTGATGTTGCCTTGGTAGATAAGAATTATACCGGAATACTGGGAGCCACGGTGGAGCCGTTGAGTCGGGAGGACCGTTATCGCTATCGCTTGAACGGGGGAGTGAAAATTATAGATATAAAGAATGGCCCCTTTAAAGCGATTGGTTTGGATGAAGGATACATTATCGTGAAAATTAATAACACGGTGATTTATGATAAAGACGATTTGGTACGGGCGCTGAAAGCGGCAGAAAATGAGGGTGTTCTTGTGACAACTATCTCGCCGCGAGGACGTGTCGAGTACTACGCTTTATCTTTACAGAATTAAAAAACGTTAATATTGGAAAGGTGTCGATTTTAACATATTGGTTTATGGATAAATTGTTCTACCTTTGCGACATATTTGGGGGAGAATATTAGAAGACTATGAGACAGCTAAAGATAACAAAATCTATAACGAACAGAGAGAGTGCTTCTCTTGACAAGTACTTGCAAGAGATTGGTAAGGAGGATTTGATTACGGTTGAAGAGGAAGTTGAGCTTGCCCAACGAATCCGGAAAGGAGATCAACGGGCTTTGGAGAAACTGACTCGGGCAAACCTTCGTTTCGTGGTATCTGTTGCAAAACAATACCAGAATCAGGGGTTAAGCCTTCCGGACCTTATCAACGAGGGGAATTTGGGTTTGATTAAAGCGGCAGAGAAGTTTGATGAAACGAGGGGATTCAAATTTATTTCCTATGCCGTATGGTGGATTCGCCAATCTATCCTGCAAGCATTGGCAGAACAATCGCGTATCGTGCGTTTGCCCTTGAATCAAGTTGGATCTTTGAATAAAATCAATAAAGCATTTTCTCGTTTCGAGCAGGAACATGAACGTCGCCCGTCACCGGAAGAGTTGGCAGAGACTTTGGATTTACCGGCTGAAAAAGTTGCCGATACTTTGAGAGTGTCCGGCCGTCATATTTCCGTGGATGCACCTTTCGTTGAGGGGGAGGACAACAGCTTGCTCGATGTATTGGTAAACGATGATTCTCCTGTCGCGGACAAGACGTTAATTAACGAGTCCTTGTCAACGGAAGTCGAGAGAGCATTGGCCACGTTGACTGAAAGAGAACGCGATATTATTCGTTTGTTTTTCGGCATCAATTGTCAAGAGATGACATTGGAAGAAATCGGTGAGAAGTTCGGGTTAACCCGCGAACGTGTTCGCCAAATCAAGGAAAAGGCTATTCGCCGTCTGCGACACTCTTCCAGAAGTAAGCTACTAAAAACTTATCTAGGATAAATAAAAAGCGCCAAGTGGCGCTTTTTTTTATGTTTTTATTGACCTGTTATTGACATCGTTTTCGTTAATAGGTCAAGAGTATTGACAGTTTCACTTTACGTTATAAATCTAATGCACATAGAGAGGTCGTCTAACAAGTCTTATCCAGTGTTAAAACTACCCCCTCCAGCTCCCCCTTATACAGGGGGAGAGTTGATTACCAAGCGGTTTCTCCCCCTGTGTAAGGGGGAGTTAGTGGGGGTAGTTTTTCAAAATTGACTTTTTGGACAATCCCTCCTAAAATCAGCTTTTTCCCGTTTTACGCAGTTGTTATTTTCACGTGTTGGGAGGGAGAGGCCAGGTAACCGTTTTCTGAAGTGGCGAAAAGATAGACGTTACAATTTTCCACCGTCCAGATCTCGGGTAATTCGATCGAGGTTACCCCCGATTCTCCCCGCGCTCTTAATGATACGATCCCGCTGAGATTTGTCTTGGTTTCGAGGATGGATGCGTAGAGAAGATCCTTCGGGTCACTGTTCAGCAACGAGTTCGACTGTGCTTCTTGTTGGAACGTGAGCATCCTGCCGTCAGCGTTGTACGTTACCGTGACTTCGAAGAAACAGGGCAGTTTACCGCCCGATACCTGTAGCTTCTCGAGGTCAATCGTAGCCTCGTAGTTTTCATCCACTTCCACGAAGTTTTTGTTTGCTCTCACGAACTCGTTCGACGAGGAACGCCCCTTCGCTTTTTTAGGGAAACCGGTTCGAGTCGTTTCGATTAGTACCCGTGCTAATTGTACGAGCATCGTGAAGGTTGCTCGATGACGAAGTTGTTTCGGGGTTTTCGCGTTTTTTACGTGTGCGACTTTCGCCCGGGCGAATGTTTTACCGTGCATGATGTAATACGTTACATTTCCCACGGATTTTCTCAATTTTTCAGCCATTGGCGCTTGATATTCTGCCATAACTTTTAGGTTTTAAGTGATTATTAATTTGAAAGGATCCTTTCTTATATAATATAGGAAATGGTTTTAATACCCCGGTTGTAAAAGTTAAATAATGTTAGATACATTGATTCGCTAGCATCGTGTAGATAGGTGTATTTGTAATATGCTGTTTGCTCGTTGTTTGGCTAGGGTTTCTCCGTACTTTCTCCGTGCTTTCTCCGTGTCACTTGCGAGTGACGCTAGAAAAATATTTGTTTGAGAAAGGGGGTATTTTTGTCCAAAACTATATTTTAAGATAGAGAGAGGGTAGCATGACGAGAGGGAATTCAAATATTTCATGAATAAAAAAAAGAGAATTATGGCAAAAGTGGGAAATTGTTTAGGAGGTTTTTCCGGGAAAATCGGGAATGTAGTTTATTATTATTGTAACGGGAATTTGTACGCACGGCGTCGACCGTATAGGAAGATGTTGGTGAGGAGCAAGAACCAGCAATTATGGCAGAATCGTTTCAGTGCCTGTATTTCGTTCTATCGTTCATTGAATGGAGTTTGTTTGAAACCGATTTGGGAAAAGTTAGGTAAGTTGATGAGCGTGAATGGGCTAAATGCTTTTATCGCTTCGAATATCCAGGCTTTTAACGGGGAGATGGGCATTAGTAATTACGAGGAGATTCATTTTAGTAAAGGAGTTTTGAAGGTGCCTATGGGTTTCGAGATTAGGGAAAGAAAGGGAAACAAGTTGAAAGTGTGTTGGGATACGGGATGGCAGACTTCGCTTGATGCCGGTACGGATCGGCTTTGTGTAGGGGTGATTTATGATGACGAGCCTTTGCGTCCGTTGTTGGCAGAAAATGTGACGGGAATCCGGTCGGAAGGGATGGGAATGATCGAATTGAGGGAAGGAATTACGAAATGTTATCACCTGTATTGTTATTTCATGTCAAGGGATGGACGGTGTTATTCCGGCGACAAGTATTTCCGGGGATAAGGGAAAGGCGGTTTGCGGCGTGTTGACGAAAAGGGGGCGAGGGAACGTCACATGTTCCCTTGCTTGTAGCGAATGCTTTGAAGGTTTATAGGCCGAATGTTTGGGTGATATTGTTTCTAAATAAAGGACACCGTCGAAAGGCATCCGGGATGAATGAAATGTTGTTTTTTTATGACTTAATGTGTAGTAAGGTTAAATTATTCTTGTTATCGTTCATCTCTAGATTTGTTGAGTGGTGTCTAAGAATTGGGAGGATATAGAATGAAGTGCCCCCTAAAAGTTTTGTGTCTAACTTTTAGGGGCACTTCATTTGTGTCATACTATACGGAGGTTCAGAGATTTGTTTGAGGGCGTAACCCGAATCCGTGGTGATTTCTCTATATAATACAGACGTGTGTGCCAGGGGCCAATAGCCTTGTATTCTATTGTTGGTTCGTTTATTACCGGATCGTTTTGCGAGATTTCGAAGTTAAAAGAATCGTCCTGTAAGACCACGTTAATAACACTTCCAAAACTTCTGACTCCAACTTTCAAGGTTTTCATACCTAAATACGAAAATATGAGCGTGTCTCCAGGTATGGCGTAGATCGTGTAATGACCGTCTAAATCGGTTGTGGTGCCGATGTTGGTACCCTGAATTACCACGGTTGCCCCGATGATCGGATTTCGGGCCCAGTCAGTTACGGTTCCCGTGATCCCGAATTGTGCGAATGCTTGGCTTAGCGGACTGAATCCCAGTAATAAAATGAATAGTACGAGTACTCGTTTTGATAATAATTTAGATTTCATAGTTGTAGAGTTTTAATTAAACATGACTGTTACTTGGAACAGCTTGATTTTAAATAAAAGACACCACTCGAACCGAGTGAGGATGAATGAAATGTGAATATTTTAACCGGGTTAAATGTTTGTGCCTATGTAAAATACGCTTTCATGGCTGATCAAGCTCGTAATCATTCGAATTGAAATATTCTCTCAATTTGCGGATCGCTGCATATTTGAGTGTTTTGATCGTGTTCACGGAAACACCCATGACTTTTGCGATTTCCTTGTTCTCGTACCCTGACAGGATGAGGCGCATGATACGAGCGCTTTGTACGGGTAGCAGATCGATGGCGTGTATCAAAATTTGATTGATCTCTTCTTCGATCAACATATTAAGTACTTTTGGATGTTCAAATTCCTCTACCTCAAGATGGTTGTAACGTTGTTTCTCTCTTTGTGAGCCTCGCAGGTAATTTAAGGCTTCATTTTTAATCATGGTATATAGGAAGTTATCCGTGGATTTAATGTTTTCATAGTTTGCCCGGTTTTTCCAAAATTTGATAATGACTTCTTGAGTGATGTCTTGTGCGATGTCGGGAGAACCGATAAAGCGTAGGGCGACAGCACACATGGATGAGTAGTGTTTTCGAATGAAAATTTCTAGCTGTTGATCTTCTCTCATAATTTGTAACACTTATATGGACGGTATGGTTCGTGTGGAGTTTACGTCATGAGGTATCGTTGAAACGATGGGAGCATGTTGATTGAAATATCCTTTTTTATTTCTTCTTGGATGTGGGTTATGAAGTAAGATTTGTCTTGATAATACAATTTGGATAAAAATTCGGTGTGAACAAAGTGTTACAAGGTTGGTAACGGTGTTTTTCTTAAACGGATGATAGAAAATAACGCTTTGGGGCCTATTCTCAGACAATCTGTAATAAGTGTTAAATGTAGAAAGTGTTATCATACACAATATAGGATATTTGTTCGACACGGTATATTATTATAGACACCGCCCGAAATCTTGAGGGATGAATGAAATCCCGTTTTTTTATTAATAATGATTTTATCAGTTCAAGTATTTTTTGAAGGTTTTCGATTTCGTCCCGTGTGGCTATATTTTTGATGAGAGTTGATATAAAATGCAGAAAAAAGTATAATCCGGTTCATCCCGTTGTTCAACTAGTGGTGTCTATATACCAAATGCAAGATGATATATGGTGATGAAGAGAGAACAAATACTAGCAAGGGTTATTATTCGTGTACGCTTGGGAATGGCTACTGAAGAGGAGCGGGAGCTTTTGGGAAAGTGGTTGGATGAAGAGGTAGCTAATCGAAGGTTGTATAGAAATATTATTAGAGGAAGAAGTATTGCCGGAAGGTTAAGATTGGAAGATGAAATTAACCAGACCACTGATTTTCAGAAGGTGTACGAGGAAGTGGCTCGACGTTTAGCCGTGCATCGTTCTCGTCGGTACTCGTTGAGACGGATTGTTGTGGTTAGCGGGGCAATTGCCTCATGTCTCGTGGGGATTTTCGTGGCTTTACATCCTTTGATAAAAGTGGAGGTACACGAATCGATAAGTGTGCAGGGGGAACTGAAAGAGATGAAGATCGTGAAGGAGAAAGTGATGCTCGTACTGGGAAATGGGGAGCGTATCGGGTTGGTGAAACAGGTCCCCGATAGTTTGAAACTGGAACAGGCAACTTTGATTGGTACGAAAGGAGGTTTACACTATGAGGCAAATACGGATTCAGTACCGGAGCAGGAAGAATTCCACCGAATAGAAACAGCCGTGGGGGGAGATTTCTTTGTCGTGTTGAGTGACGGTACACGGGTGTGGTTGAATTCCACGTCTGAATTTGTTTATCCGGTACAGTTTATTGGTGATCGCCGGGTTGTACAGTTGAAGGGAGAGGCATATTTTGAGGTGAAGCATGATCCTGCCCGGCCATTTATTGTACAGGTTCGGGATGTTGAAACTCGGGTATTGGGGACTGCTTTCAATGTTAGTGCTTACGAAAACGAGGAGTCGGTTTACACGACCTTGCTGACAGGGAAAGTACAGGTCTGTTTAACGGATCAGAGGTCCGACATCCCGTCAATGGTGTTGAGACCGGGTATGCAATCTTGTTGGAAAAAGGAAACGGGAGAATTTTCAGTGCGGAAAGTGGACACGAAAAATGTGGTAGCTTGGCGTTACGGGGAATTCGTGTTTGATGAGGACGATATTGAAGTGGTGACCCGGATGTTGTCCCGTTGGTACGAGGTTCGTTTCGTGTATGACGGGAAAAGAAAGGGGCGGCACACGTTTAGCGGAAAGATGAGTAAGGATGAGAAGTTGGAATCTATCTTAAAAATATTGACTCTGGCGGGAGGGCCGGAATTTAGGGTGGAAGATGGAATTGTACATATTATAGAGAAAAGGTGAAAAAGAAATGCCGGAAATGTTTCGGAGGCATTTCCGGCTTGGGACCTTGTTGATAACAAGGCACTTGTTTAATTAAAACAGAACAAAGTTATGAAAAAAAACTGCAAAGCAAAAGTGTTTTGTGGACTTTCGGTGATGCGTGGTGCGTTATGCGGATTGTTATTACTATCCTTAACCACGTTGTTTACTCACTCACCGGTCTACGGACAACAGAATGTGAAAAGAATTTCTTTAAAGCTTGAAACGACCAGTTTGCTTGAGGCGTTACGCGAGATCAACCGGTTGGGAGACAATGTGGTTGTATTTAAGAAAGAGGAGGTGGAGCGGGAAACCAAGCGAGTGACGGTTGACCTGAAAAACGTGACAGTTAAGGCCGCGGTAGAGGCCTGTGTGGAGGGGACCGGATTAACTTGTGTGGACTTTGAGGGAAAGGTAGTCGTGACTCCTCGGCAGCAACCGACTTCGATCACGGTTACGGGAACCGTGCGGGATGTGAACGGTGAAGTTCTACCGGGGACAACGGTAATCGTGAAGGGGGATTCTCTGTTCTTGGGGACGAGTACAGGAGCTGATGGTGCATATCGGTTGACGATGCCGACAAGCGTGACGACGTTGGTATTTTCTTTCGTGGGTTATAAACCGAAGGAAGTGACTGTCGGTGGACGTACGAAGATCGACGTGGTGTTGGAAGAGGAGGTGAAAAGCGTGGACGAAGTGGTCGTGACGGGTATATTTACCCGTAAGGCAAGTAGTTACACGGGTGCGGTTGTCACGATGACAGCCAAGGATATTATGCGGGCCGGAAATCAAAATCTGTTTCAGAGTCTGAAGAATCTTGACCCGTCGTTATTTATTATGGATAACTTGGAGATGGGTTCGAACCCGAATGCGATTCCGGAGATGAAGATGCGGGGTATATCGAGTTTCCCGCTGGAAGAGACAGGCGTCCGCTTGAAGGGAAATTATAAAAATAGTCCGAATCAACCGTTGTTTATCCTTGACGGGTTCGAGGTGACGGCGGAGCGGGTAATGGATATGGATATGAACCGGATTGAGAGTGTAACCTTGTTAAAAGATGCTTCCGCGAAAGCCATCTACGGTTCTAAAGCAGCTAATGGGGTGGTGGTGATCACGACGAGGCGTTTGGCCGGTAACGAACAGCGGGTGACTTACACGGGAAGTGTGGATATACAGATGCCGGATTTGAGTAGTTACAATTTGTGTGATGCAGAGGAAAAGTTGGAAGCGGAACGTATTGACGGGATTTATGATGATGCTAATTTTCTGTTATACACGCAAAAGCAGATGTTGTATCAGCAGCGGAAACAATTGGTTGCAGCAGGATTAGACACCTATTGGTTATCGAAACCTTTGCGTACGGGTGTGGGGCACAAGCACAACTTGAGCGTGGAATTGGGAGATGCCGAGACATTAAGAGCCGTGCTGGACGTGTCCTACAATCAAGTTATCGGTGTAATGAAGGGATCCGATAGACGGAATATTTCCGGTTCATTGGATTTGTCTTATCGGAGAAATGACTTGATTTTTAGCAATACAATGACTGTAAATAGTAATAAAAGTTATGACTCCCCTTATGGCGCTTTTAGTGATTACGCGAAGATGAATCCCTACTGGCGGGCAAAGGATCCCGAAACGGGACAGGTGGTGCGTTGGGCTGAAGATCGGATTCCCAACCCGATGTATGATGCCGAGATCGGTACGTTAAAAAAGGAGTCTTACGTGGATTTTTTGAATAATTTTCAAGTGGAATGGAGAGCGTTGAATGGTTTGATCTTGAGAGCTCGTGTGATGTTGTCTTTTAAGCGGAATGATGGTGACGAGTTCTTACCGGCTGCGCATTCAAGTTTTGCTAATATTACGAAAGACTCTCCGGTGGAGGAACAATTACGAAAAGGATCTTATCGTTTGGATAATGGGAAAAGTAGTAACGTGTCCGGTGATTTACATGGGAATTATGCAACCACGATAGGTAAACATTCTATCTTGGCAATGGGTGGTTTTGGAATATCCGAATATTCATACGAGGCTTACGTGCATAAGGCCGAAGGGTTCCCCAATAGCCAGTCTGCAGATATTACATTTGCTCGTCAGTATGCCTTGGACAGTCGTCCGGAAGGATCGTCATCTTTGCGTCGGGAGATTAATTTCGTGTTGGGAGGTGGTTACAGCTATGACGACCGGTATTTTCTAGATTTTAACGTGCAGACCAGTGCTTCCTCGCTTTACGGAAACGATAATCGTTGGGCTACGGGGTGGTCCGTGGGAGTTGGATGGAACTTGCATAACGAGCATTTTTTCCCATGGAAGGATTTGGTTCGTCAATTTAAAGTTCGGGGTTCGATCGGATTAACCGGAAATCAGAATTTTGATACCAATGAAGCAGTGGCAACTTACCAGTATTACACGGATGCGAATTATTTGGGTATGACGGGATCCTATTTAGGGCGCTTGGCAAACCCCTCGTTGAAGTGGGAACAGAAAAAAGATTATAACGTGGGGGTTGATGCAACGATTCATAGGGCCACGTTACGTTTTGATCTTTACCGGGCCGATACGGAGAATATGTTGACGGATGTTTCTGTGCCGACAAGTACGGGATTTGCGACCGTGAAAGATAACTTGGGACTGGTACGGAATAGTGGAATTGAGGCTTATCTTTCTTATGGAGTGTTGCAACAGAACCGAACATTCTTGACCGTTTTCGGTTCATTGGTGACCACGAAGAACAAAATTATCCGGTTGTCGGAAAGTATGCGTGCATTCAACGAATTGCGGGATAAGATGGCTTCGGATAAAGCAAATAATCGTCCGGTGCTGAAATACGTGGACGGGGAGTCCATGGAGACTATCTGGGCTGTGCGCTCTGCCGGGATCGACCCGATGACAGGACAGGAACTTTATATTCGTCAGGATGGTTCACTGACCTACACGTATTACGAATCGGATTTATACCCGGTAGGTAATTCATTACCCAAATACAGGGGAACTTTCGGTTTCACTTTCGAGCATAAAGGATTTGGTGTCAGCACGACTTTCCGTTACCAAGCCGGGTATCAGTATTATAATAGGACATTGATAGACCGGGTGGAGAACGTGGACATGAATTATAATGTTGACAAACGGGCATTGTACGGTCGTTGGAAAGAACCGGGACAGGTAACTCCTTTTAAACGTTTGGGAACTTTCCGGTATGACGATGATCCCTTGTCACGTCAGGAGATGACAAGGGCAACTTCTCGTTTCGTGCAGGATGCGAAGGAATTGACTTGGGGATCGTTGAACGTGTATTATGATTTTCAGGCGAATATACTTAAATATCTTCGAATGAAACGATTGAGAGTGTCTTTCTATATGGAAGAGATCTCGAAAATCTCATCTATAAAGGCCGAGAGAGGGTTTGATTATCCTTTTGCCAGAACGATGTCGTTTTCGCTTATTGGAACATTTTAATTAGTTAGATATGAAGACAATAATAAAAAATATCGTGTTGTGTGTGATATTATGCACGATGGTGGCTTGTGATAGTTGGCTGGACACGACACCCCCTTCGCAAGTACCGGAAGAAGATCAGTTCGATGATGAATTTGGTTTCCGGCAGGCCCTGATCGGTTGTTATATCGGTATGGCGGATGTTGATTTATACGGGAAACAGCTCACGTGGTATTCTACGGAAATGCAAAGCGGGCAGTACACGATTCACTCGCAGGCTTACGTGTATGCAATGGGAACCTACCAGTACACGGCCCAGCGGGCATTGAGTATGCTTAACAGTGTTTGGCAGAAGGCGTATAACGTGATTGCCAACGTGAATAACGCGTTGAAATTTATAGATAAGCGTCAGGGGGTGTTGGATCCGGCTTCTTACCGGATGATTAAAGGCGAATTGTTAGCTATTCGTGCCATGTTGCATTTTGATATGATGCGCTTGTATGGGTACGGGAATTTGGCTGGTCGAACGGATAAATCAACGAAACCAACCGTGCCGTACGTGACGGATTATGACAAAGAGATGACTCCCCAGTTGTCGTATGATCAGACGATAGAATTGATTGTTAAGGATTTGACAGATGCTTTGGGATTATTGGATGATGAGCCTATCACGGGAAAACATCCTGCAGATTATTACGATGCGTTGAATGACGACGGGTTCTTCAGTGACCGTACTTTCCGGTTGAATTATTTCGCCGTGAAAGCTTTATTGGCAAGAGTATATATGTGGGAGGGAAGTGATGCATCCATCGCTTTGGCTCGTCAAGAAGCGTCGGATGTGATTCGTGAAGGCGAGCGTTTAGGACTCTACCAGTGGGTGACGACAGATTTGGTAAGTACAGACCCGATTCATTCCACGGAACATATTACTTCTTTAAATATTCCGGCATTCACGGATCGTTTGACGGATTATTATCTTTATAATTTCTTGGAAGGTACGGCGTATGAAGCTATCAAATTGAGTGAGGATAATTTGCTTAATATTTACCAAGAAACGGGAAGTGGGGAAAATGCCGATTACCGTCGGGAAAAGTTATTCTTCAGGAATTCCAACGGGTATTATACACCGTTAAAGTTAGCGCAGGATCGTTCATCGGGATATTTAAAACTAAACCGCATGCCTTTGATCCGTCTTCCGGAAATGTACTTGATCGTGGCCGAGAGTTATTTGCGAGGAGCAAATATTGATTTGACCGAGGCCGTGTCTTATTTGAAGACGTTGCGGGAGAATCGTTCGAACTATATTGATATTAGTGGCTATACACGAGACGAGTTATTAACATGCCTGATGAATGAATATCGGCGGGAGTTCTTGTGCGAGGGGGTGTCCTTCTTCTATTTCAAGCGTATTGGAGCAGCGGATATTCCCAACTCGACCATCGTGATGAGTGACGAAAAATATTTGTGGCCTTATCCCGCTATTGAACGGGAAATGGGACGTGTTCAATGATGATTAATAATGCTATAAATGAAAGGATATGAACAGATTTAATTTTCTGTACGCGATATGTTTTCTTTTGAGTGGTTTGCTATGCGGCGGTTGCTCGAAAGTGGGAATAGATACGTTTGACGAAACCCAAGCCACGGTAACGGTTCCATGGAATGTTGTAGATGTGAGGACTTATCCGGGGTATAACTCCTTAACGAAGACTTTTGACCAGGCTTATTCGTTTTGGAGTGATCCGGAAGAAGAGACGATGGTGGTGAATATCCCGTTAAAGTTGGTGGGTGACGTCCGGGATTACGACCGGACGGTAGGGTACACGATCGTCCGGGATAGCAGCCGATTGTTGGAAGGATCGTATAAGGTGTTGAATGCCGTTATTCCCGCCGGGGAACGTTACGGGTATCTCACGCTGGAATTGCCGAAATTAGTTGAATTGGAAGACACGACGTGTATGATGGAAATTGTGTTGGGTGCTTCGGAATATTTCGTGGCCGGCCCACCGGAATATACACGCATTAAGTTTTCGTGGGATAATCAATTACCGATGCTTCCCAGTGGTTCATTTTATGCCCGAACTTATAATTTCTTAATAAATGCAGGGCAAAGTATGAATCTGGCGAACTATAATTATTATAGCCGGAATGCGCATAAGGCGATACTGGCCGCTTTAGGGTGGCCGTGGCAGGCGGACCAGTGGCCCCAGTATAACCGGATGGACCCGGATGGGTATATGTTCTATAATACGGCAATCACGAATGCTTACTACGAGTTGTTACAGAAGTATCTGGATGATTACGAACAGGAACATGGAACCCCATTGTTGCATGATGGAGGACTTGCTATAAACCAACCCGTGAGAGCGCGAAAGTTTTGATAAAACGGATTAAAGATAATGAAGATGAAAACAATATATTACCTGTTGTTGCTCGTGTTGGGATACGGCCTCGTGTCGTGTTATGACGACAAGAGTACCTATGACACGAAAGAAATTCCTAACGTGGAACTAGACCTGAATGGTGTGTCGGAAACGCAGTACGTGGCGTATTTGGGCAAATTGCATATTGATATTCCCGTGAAGAAAAACGGAACCCCGGACCATCCGGATTTGGAATATAAATGGGAGATCGAGTTAAGTTCGTCAGCGGGATTGAGAGAAGTGTTGTCGAACGAACGGGTGCTTGACACGATTGCTTCCATGCCGATTCAGGCTAGTGGTTACACGTTGACCTTGGAAGTGACGGACAAAGTTTCCACGCTTAAATATTATTCTGTCTTTTCTCTAGTGGTGGAGAGCCAATTCGGGGAAGGTATTATCGTGGCTCATTCCCGTGATGGGGAGACCTCCGATTTGTCGTTAATCATGGATAAAGACATTAGCAAGGGATTCACGGGAACGGAGAAAATTCAATACGATGATATTTTCACCTCTAAGGGGGAGCCTTTGGGTGATTGGATTGATAACGTGGCCTATACCGTGTCGGGAGCGACATGGAGTACCTATCAGAATATCCTGTGGATGGCCGGAAGGAATGGATTGTTCCGGGCTGATTGCCGGGACTATTCCTTCTTGGAAACGGGTAAAATTATTCCTTTTGTGACCGAGACATATACTTCCGGACATTTCTATTTGGCACCTCAAACGACGATTCTCGTGATGAATAATCAGGTGTACCAGCATCTTCGTCAGAATGATGCGATATTCATCAAACCGGAAGTGGTTTCCGACTTGGGCGGTTTGCAGTCCAATTACGTGGATAATCGAGTGGTTGCCGCGGCCACGGGCGATGGGACTCATTCCAGTGGATCGTCGATCTGGTATGATTCACAGGTAGGACGTTTCGGGCGTTTTAACGGGGCTTTCTCGCAGAACAAATGTTCGTTGTATTCCTCTTCTGAGAATGACGACAATTTCCCCTTCGATCCTTCTGCCGTGCCGGGTAAAGAAGCCGTGGCTGGAGGTTTCATGAATAGCTCTTCCTTGGTGATGGTGTTGAAGGATAAAGTATCGGGAGAATATTCTCTTTACACGTTCTTTACTAAAAATCAGGATAATACGTTGGTTAACCCGACACCGAGTTACTTGTATTCGGTTCCGGCAGCCATCAAGGATTTGTTGGATCGTTCCGTGTCAATTTGTTTCAGTACAGTAGATCCTATTATGTACGTGGCAACGGCCAGAGAGATTCATGCGGTTCGTTTGAATATAGATGGTTCGCTTGCCTCCTCATTGAAATACACGGCGGTAGCAGGAGAGAATATCACTATTCTGAAATTCTACACACAAGGAAGATATAATGTCAATTCGGAAGACTTTGACAGTGACACGGAAAGTTTGCTGACCTTACCGTTGAACACGAAAGCCGTGATGATGGCAACGCAGGCATCGGATTCGGAAGGATATGTTTACCTGATTCCGCAAAAGGATCCGGGAACGGGAAATCTGGATGAGGAAAAGCAGGTGAAATATGATGGTTTCGGGAAGATTTCAGATATAACAGCTCAAGGAAGATAGTTTATAATAATACAGGCGGGTAAGGTGTGACGAAAGCCTTACCTGCCATAATAGTTAATTTTTTAAAATGAATAACATGGAGAATCCGGTTGTAAAGGTGGAACATTTGTCTCACCGTTATAGTGTGCAATGGGCGATACGGGATATTAATTTCGAGATTTACGAGAAGGGAATATTGGGATTGTTGGGATCGAACGGAGCGGGTAAATCGACAACGATGAATATCATGTGTGGTGTGTTGAACCAGACAGAAGGGGAAGTGTATATTAACGGGATTAATTTTCGGGAGGACCCGATTGCGGCTAAAATGAATATTGGTTTTCTACCACAGAAACCCCCGTTGTACACGGATTTGACCGTGGAAGAGTATTTAGCCTATTGTGCGGATTTGCGTTCGGTCGCTCCTAAAAAGATTCGTTCTTCGGTGGACTACGCGATGGAGAAATGCGGGATCACGCATTTCCGAAAACGGTTGCTGAAACATTTATCGGGAGGTTACCAGCAACGAGTGGGTATTGCGCAGGCAATCATACACAATCCGAAGTTCGTGGTATTGGATGAACCGACGAATGGACTTGATCCGAATCAGATCCTGGAAATTCGGGAATTGATCAAGGAGATTGCTACGGATCGTTCCGTGCTACTTTCCACGCATATCTTGTCGGAGGTGCAGGCCACCTGTGACCACATCAAGATGATCGAGGAAGGGCAATTGGTATTCGCGGGGACGATGGATGAGTTTAACAATTATATCCAACCGAATTCGTTCGTGGTGGTACTGAAGAATCCGCCGAGAATGACCGAGTTGGAACACGTGCCGGGAGTTAGTCGGGTGGAGGCAATAAATTCGAAAAGTTTCAGGGTATGGTTTGATACGGATGATGACGTGACAGCTCGTATGGTACACGAGAGTGTCAGCCGGGGATGGGAGTTAAGCGAGGTTTCCGTGGAACGGAGTTCTCTGGATGAAGTGTTCGCTCGCTTGTCGGGAAAAAGTAAACGTGAATCATAAGTTCGTGTAGTATGAGAAAAATATTCAAGATAGCGTTGACAGAGTTATGCACTCTGTTCTATTCCCCTATCGCGTGGTTAGTCCTTATTATCTTTACTGTTCAGGCGTGCATGACCTATTTCCGTTTAGTGGACATTATGTTGATGCAGCAATTTAACAAGCCTTTATGGTATAGTATAGCAAAAGAGATGTACACGGGAAATATGGGATTGTTCCCGAATATGTTGGTGCATCTTTACCTGTATATTCCTTTATTGACCATGGGATTGATGAGCCGGGAATATAGTAGCGGTTCTATCAAATTATTATATTCTTCACCGGTGTCCAGCATACAGATTATCTTCGGGAAATTTCTTTCCATGATGATATACAGCCTTATTCTGGTGGGTATTCTCTTTTTGTTTGTTGGGTTCACGGCATGGAACGTGCCTTCTTTTGATATGTCGTTGGCCTTATCGGGGTTGCTGGGAATTTATCTGGTGATCTGTTCTTATGCAGCGATAGGACTGTTCATGTCTTGTCTGACTTCCTATCAAGTGGTAGCGGCTGTTGCCACGTTAGGGGCTTTGGCTTTCCTGAATTACGTGGGAAGAATGGGACAGGAAGTTCCTTTTATTCGGGACATCACGTATTGGCTGTCAATTTCCGGACGTTCCGACGAATTAATCAACGGTTTGATCAGCAGTGAGGATGTGTTTTATTTCCTCATTGTGATCGGTCTTTTCCTGACGCTTTCGATTATGGTCATCTTGTCGGGAAAACGCAAGTTATCAAAAAGTATGGCTTTTACCCGTTATACCGGGGTGATCGTGTTGGCGATGCTATTGGGGTACGTGACCTCCCGACCGGGATTGCAATGTTCTTACGATGCCTCGTCCATTAAACTGAATAGTCTGAATCCGGTCAGTCAGGAGATTATGGAAAAAATGGAGGGAGGACTGACAATCACGACATACGTGAATCTTTTGGAAGGTAATTTTTATCGGGGGGCTCCTTCGGAAAGGAATAGTGATGCAAATCGATTTAAAAAGTTTATTCGTTTCAAACCGAAAATTCAGATGAACTACGTGTATTACTATGCCGACGCGGGAAACGAGGTTTTGGAAGATCGTTTCCCCGATTTGAACACGCAACAACGAGCGTGGAAAATGGCCGTCATGGAAGATTTGGATATAGAGATGTTTCTGAGCCCGGAACAGGTAGCCCAACAGGTTGATCTTTCGGGTGAAAAATATCGTTTCGTGCGTTTGTTGGAACGGGAAAGCGGGGAAAAGACCTTTTTGCGGATTTTCGATGATAGTTACATTTATCCGAGGGAAGGAGAAATCTCCACGGCCATGAAACGTTTGGTGACGAAAGCCCCCAAGGTCGTTTTTCTGACCGCGCACGGGGAACGTGATATTCAACGGGCAGGAGACCGGGACTACTACACGTTTGCCATAGACCCGACTTTCCGTCATTCTTTGATTAATCAAGGGTTTGACGTGGATAGTATAACCTTGATGGGGGATCGGCCGATACCCATGGATATTGACGTGTTAGTTGTTGCAGATTTACAGCGTCCTTTGTCAACAGGTGAGTTGGCCCGGCTCGAAGAATACATAGCGAAAGGCGGGAATATTGTTATTGGCGGGGAACCGGGAAAATCGGATTTGATGAATCCTCTTACGGCTTCTCTGGGCGTGAGTTTCCTGCCGGGAACTTTAGTACAACCGACGAAAGCTTACGATGATAATTTGCTGGTTTGTTCTTTTGTTGAGGAGGGTGTGAATGTCGTGACTCCTTTGCGGGGACTATGGCAACAAAAATATGGGGTTACGATGCCGGGAGCTGCCGCGTTAAGTTACAAAAACGGACATGGTTTCAACGTGTATCCTTTGCTAAAGACAAAAGACGAGGGAAGTTGGAACGAGTTAACCACCGTAAATTTTACGGACGAAAAAGCTGTATTAAATCCGGAAATCGGGGAGCAAGAACAGTCCTACCCGACGATGCTTGCCTTGACTCGTAACGTGGGAGACCGGGAACAGCGGATATTCGTGTTAGGTGATGTTGATTGTATCAGTAATGCCGAGTTATTGATGTCTAGAGTTGGGATGAAAACGAGTAATTTCTCTTTAATCACGGGTATGTTCCGGTGGTTGAGCTACGGGGAATTCCCGATCGTTTTGTCGAATATACCGCCCGTGGATACGGTGTTGGAATTGAGTAAGGACACGGTACCTTATGCGAAATTTGCTTTCACGTGGGGATTACCCATCTTGTTCGCGTTGGGGTATTTTGGCGTGTGGTTTAAAAGAAGACGGAGATAACGTAATTGTAAACGAATGAGAAAGATATTGAAAATAGCGGGAAATGAGTTGCGCGCTCTCTTTTGTTCTCCCGTGGCTTGGTTTATTTTAGTGATATTTGCCGTTCAGTCGGGAATGACTTTTACCGACTTGTTCCGGAGTGTTTTGCGACAACAATTTATGGGGGAACCGATAGAATATAGTATCACGACGGCTCTGTTAACAGGAATGTCGGGAACATTTACGGTGATACAACAATATTTGTATCTATATGTTCCCTTGTTGACGATGGGATTGATGAGCCGGGAATTTGGTAGCGGTTCGATTAAACTCCTGTACTCGTCCCCCGTGACAGCGGGACAGATCATTTGGGGAAAATTCCTTTCTATGATGGTTTACGGGTTGATATTGATGGGCGTGTTGCTGGTTCTGGTTCTTTTTGCTTGTTGCACGGTGGAATCATTTGATCTTTCTGCGGCCTTATCGGGTTTACTCGGATTGTATTTGTTAATGTGTGCTTATGCGGCAATCGGGCTTTATATGTCCAGCCTGACCTCTTATCAGGTTGTGGCGGCCGTGGGAACGTTGGCCGTGTTAATCGTGCTGAATTTCATCGGTAGTGTGGGGCAGGATATAGCTTTCGTGCGTGAAATCACGTATTGGTTGTCAATCAAGGGGCGGGCAACCGTGTTCATTGACGGGTTGATATGTAGTGAGGACTTCCTGTATTTTGTCGTGGTCATTCTCTTTTTCCTGACGTTGGGAATCATGAAGATCGAGGCTCACCGGGCAAAACGGAGTCAAGTGATGACGGTAGGACGTTATCTTGTTGTGATTGCAGTTACCGTGGCATTAGGGTATATGACTTCTCGTCCCACGTTTTTATGGTATTATGATGCGACAGCGAGTAAGACGCAAACATTGACTAAAGAAAGTCAAAGTATACTGGAAAGGATGAAAGACGATTTGACAATTGTCACTTACGTGAATCTTTTGGGAGATAACTCTTCTTACGGGATGCCCCGTTCCCTGAAGAGTGACATGGAAAACTTCAAACCGTACATCCGTTTCAAATCGAATATCGAGCTGAAGTATGTGTATTATTATAAAAAAGCGTCTTCCTACATACGAGAACGGTATGCAGACGTGAGCGACCGGGAGGTGGCCGAAAAATATGTTGATCAGATGAAATTGAATCTGAAAATGTTTTTATCTCCCGAAGAGATCGAGGCCCAGATTGACCTTGCTCCGGAAGGTTATCGTTTCGTGCGGCAGTTGGTGTTACCCGATGGTTCGGCCACTTTCCTGCGGTTGTATAATGATATGTTTGTACATCCGATGGAGGCAGAGGTTTCCGCGGCTCTGAAACGCCTGATCATGGAGGTACCCAAGGTGGCTTGTCTTACGGGACATGGCGAGCGGGATATGAACAACGTGGGAGATCGGGATTATTATGCTTTTGCCAAGAATCCGACTTTTCGTTATGCTTTAGTAAATAATGGTTTTGATGTGATCGCCTATCGCATGACCGAGGGGGAGGAGATTCCGGAAGATATTCGTATTCTGGTGATTGCTGATGTGAAACAACCGTTGACCGAAAGCGAGTTGGAAAAGATTGACCGCTACGTGGCCCGTGGAGGAAATTTGTTGATTGCGGGAGAACCGGGGCGTCAGGAAGTAATGAATCCTTTGGTGGAACGTTTCGGGGTGCAGTTTATGCCCGGTGTTCTGGTACAACCCAGTCGGGATTTCGATCCGGATCTGATTCGGGGTGAATTGACAAAAGATGCCGCGGAGATGTCCCTTAACTATGCCGATTTGCAGAAGAAAAAACGGGTGATCACGATGCCCGGAGCCACAGCGTTAAACTATACAATGGATAAAGGTTTTATGGTGCGTCCTGTTTTGACCACGCGTGACACGGGATGTTGGAACGAGATAGAAACCCGGGATTTATTGAATGAGCCGGTAGAACTCAACCCTGTTGCCGGGGAAAAAGAAGGTGTTTACCCGATAGCCTTGGCTTTGAGCCGGAAGATGGGAAACCGGGAACAACGGATTATCGTGTTGGGAGATGCGGATTGTATCAGTAACTCCGAACTGATGATGTACCGGAAGGGTATCAAGGCGTCCAACTTCTCGTTGATCACGGAGTCCTTCCGTTGGTTGACGGATGGGGAATTCCCGGTGAATACCCGTCGTCCCGATCCTGCCGATACCTCGATTTCACTGGAATTGTCATCTATGAAGTGGGTGAAAGTGATGTTCGTGGGGATATTACCCCTGTTATTAATTGGTTGTGGAATATTAATCTGGCACCGTAGGAGGGGTAGATAAAATGAATATGCGTAACGTGAATATCGTGGCTCGCTATGAGTCTAAATTGTTAAGACGAGATATTGTTTTTCTGGGATTTGTAGTGATTGCCCTTGTCGGTATTTCGTTATGGCAGATGATAAAGCAAGGAAGAGTAAATGTGTTTTGGTATAAAGTGGCTCTTCCTTCTTCTTTTCCTTTTTTTAGTATGTATTACTATAACCTGGTACAAGTCCTGATTGCTTTGTTTGTGTGCATGGAGGTCGTGTACCGGGAAAGGAAAAAAGACGCGATGGAAGTATTCCTGTGCCGACCGTTTCGGAACAGTGAATACTGCATCGGTCGTTTTCTAGGAATATTCAGGATGTTCCTTTTCGTGAATATATGCGTGCTGTTGGTATGTATGTATATAAACCTTTGGGTTGTAGGAGCCCCTTTTAACGTGTGGATTTATGTTTTCTATCTGTTCACCTTGTCCATCCCGACTTTAATTTTTGTATTGGGCTGTGCGTTGAGTATATCGGCAATGGTCAAAAATCGTCCGCTATCTGTTTTAGTTCTGGGACTTTTGGGATTGGGTATATATTTCTATTTGGATGAGTGGCAGTTTGGAGCGTTTGACTTTTGGGGCAGGAATTTGCCGAATATGTTTTCGGACGTGGTAGGACACCCTGATTTGAAGGGGTATTTGCTGCATCGCTTGACTTATACCGGGTTGGGTGTTGCCGGAGTTTTATTCTGGGTCGCTAACATGAAACGTCTGCGGGACCATAAAGAACATCAAGGATTGCAATGGGGAAGTGGGGGAGTGGTTGTATTGTGCAGCGTGATCTGTTTGTTTTTATATTGGGATGCAATTCGGCAGCGGGAGTGCCGTTCAGAAGAGTATAGGCAAGCTTATGTCGAATATCAATCCCGACCTAAAGCACGGGTTACCAACCATGAAATCACCTACGAGTGGAAGGATGGAGAGATGTGGTTGGATAGCAGGATGACCTTACAGAATCGGAATCAGGAAAGGCTCTCGGAGATCGTGTTGTACCTGAATCCTTCGTTAGAGATTTATTCTCTAAAGGAGGCAGGTAACGATATGGGTTATCACCGGGATCAGCAGGTTGTCGTGCTTGAACGCCAGCTTTTGCCGGGTGATACCATTTCTTTGCATCTCTCCTATAAAGGTAAAATTGATGAAGCAATATGCTACTTGGATGTGCCTTTTGAAGAGCGGCATAATGTAGGAAGGTATGATCCCGGAAAGCGACGTGGATTATTCAATTTCGGAACTCGTTTTGCTTATCTGGGAGAAAACTATACCTTGTTACACCCGGAAATTCTTTGGTACCCGGTAGCTGTCCCCCCGATCAATATGGTATCACCATACGCTCGTGAAATAAATTTTTCGGAATATACTCTGCGGGTAAAAACACGGGATGGACAACAGGTTCTATCGCAAGGCGAGCCGGAATACGGAACAGGTGAAGTATTTTTCAAGAATAGGCAGAAATTACCCGGGATAACGCTTTGTATCGGGAACTACCATAAGAAAGAAATCGAGATCGGTAATCTTCATGTGGAATTTTATTATTTCCCCGACCATGAATTGTTTTTCGAGGGGTATACTGAAATTCAGGGAGAGAAATTGAGCAAGGTATTGGCCATGCTCAAAGGACGTTTGGAGGCAAGAATCGGGCGGGGCTACCCGTTTCAAAAATTGATGTTGGTAGAAAGTCCTCTCTCGTTTGTTTCTTTTTTACGGAAATGGAAAACGGGTAGCGAATTTGTCCAGCCTGAATTTGTTTTTTTGGGAGAACGGGCAGCAAGTATTCCTTCCTACGTTCCGATGACTGTTGCGAAAAAATTTGCAAAGGAAAGACAGGAGAATTTGGATGATCCGGAAGGGATTTATAGTGTTGAACGTATGGGATTGCAATCTAACGTCACGCTGCTTCAACAAAAGTTACATGACATTTTGCCTATGTATTACGATTTCACGGGATTCTTGTCTTCAGGTACTTATCCGGCAGCCAATATGCTACTTAGCAAAATGTTTATTTCTAAAAAGAAATATACAATAGGAAATACCGGTCTCAGACCGGATGATATGTTAGCTATTGATTGTTTAAAGCAAGCCAGCTTGAAGGAAATTCTTTCTAACGATTCGTTACCGGATAAAGTACAGGCAAGAATTTTCGAGTTGGAAGCAGGAGCATTGGCAGCTTATTTATCTACTTCTGTTGCCCCCGAAAAGTTGTACCAATTCTCGGAACAGCTCTCTTCCGGCACTCAATTTGAAGAAATTACTTTAGAACAGATCGCTCGGAATTTTCAGACTGATCTAGGGGTTGATTTACTTCCGTTTATGGATAAATTATACCAACGGGAGGGACTCCCGTCTTTTGATATAAGAGATATTCAGGTGCAGCAAATTATTACGGATGGCTTCCCGAAATATCAAGTTGGTTTTAAAGTATGGAATATGTCGGATATGGATGGGGTTATATCAATTCTTGCTGATGATGAAACGGTGGATGAATTTATGTCGAAACGAGAAGGAGGCATTGCCGTGGATTTTAATATGCCCCTGAGAGAGAAATATTACATGATTCCGGCCGGAGTATGCAAGGAGGTAAAATTTATCATGAACGGGGATCATGGTTACATCGGGACGAATTTGGCGGCTAATTTTCCCGGTGATTATAATATTCCTTTAGTAAAAGAAGGAATTTCCAAAATAAGGGAAGGCATGGAGGGCATTTGGGATATTGATCGTCGTTTCTTCGAAAATTCCGGCGAGATCATTGTTGATAACCGGAGTGAACAATTCCAGTTGATTGATTCCGGGGAGCGGAAAAGATTACCGTTCTTGACAAAGGAGCGTAAATTGACTTTTAAGGCGTCATTGGAGAAGAAGGAATGGACAGAAATGTTCACGGCAGAAAGCTATGGAATCCCCGTGCGGAGTGCTTTTGGTAAAGTTTCCGGAACCGGGGCGGGAAAGGCTATCTGGACAGCAGATATAAAGGAAACCGGGAAATATGAAGTCTTTTTTTATCATCAGGTTTCATCACTTACTTATCCCCCGATTAGTTCCGTTTTCACGGGTTCTTTGCTGCATTACAAGGTATGTAATAGCTTGATGGAAAAAGAGGTGATCGTGGAAGCGGATATTATTCCGGTCGGGTGGGTTTCCTTGGGAAAATTCGATTTTCCGGTCGGGAAGGCTCAAGTGATTCTGGATGACAGGGGTGGGGAGATCAAGGCTGATGCAGAGGATAAAAGTGCCGGTTTAGTGCAAGTTCATGGCGTGCCGGATGATAAATTACCAGTTAAGAAACAACTGATCATTGCTGATGCCGTGAAACTGGTGCGTGTGAAGGAGTAGTTTATTATTTAGGATTTGAAACCTGTTATATTTTTCGTAATTTTGGAGAATCATTTAAAACTACAAGAATTATGAGAAAGTCATTTTTATTTTTAGCGGATGGTTTTGAGGAGGTAGAAGCTCTCGGGGTTGTAGATGTTTTACGTCGGGGAACGATCGAAGTGAAAACGGTTTCTATTTCCGATAAGAAAGAGGTTACAGGCGCGCATGGAGTTCCTGTGATGGCCGATCTTTTGTTGAGTGACGTGAAAGAAGAAGAGGCGGAATTCTTGATTTGTCCGGGCGGAATGCCGGGAGCCAAGAATCTGGGAGATTGTACGGCATTGGTGCAAATGATTCAGAAACACTTTGACAAAGGTGGTTACGTGGCGGCTATTTGTGCAGCTCCGGCTTTGGTGTTGAGTAAGATAAAAATGAACAAAAGATATACAATGACTTGCTATCCGGGATTTGAAGAATATTTACCGGGTGCCGAAATGCAACCTCATGGCGTGGTGGTTGATGGTAACGTGATCACGGGTAGAGGTCCGGCGTATGCTTTCAAATTCGGTCTGGCTATTTTGGAGCAATTAACTTCCAAGAAAGTGGCTGAAGAAGTTGCGGCTGGAATGTTACTGGATTAATATGAAAAATTGCATTACCCTCTGCATCGTCCTGTTTTGTTGTCTGCAAGGGATAGGGCAGAACACTTTGCTCCGGGCGGATGGAAAAGAAATCCATACCCGGATTGTTCCCCCCGAGGGATACGCGAGGGTAAACGTGAAGGAAGGTTCTTTTGGTGAATACCTGAGGAACCTTCCTTTGCGTTCTCACGGGACTAAAGTGCATTATTTCGATGGCCGGGAGAAATGGAACCGGAGCGTGTATTGTGCCGTGGTGGATATGGAGATCGGTAAGCGGGATTTGCAACAATGTGCCGATGCCGTGATTCGTTTGCGGGCGGAATACCTATATAAGCATAAAGCGTATGACCGGATCCACTTTAACTTCACGAACGGTTTCCGTGCCGATTACACGAAATGGGCAGAAGGTTACCGGATCAGCGTGAAAGGGAATCAAGTTTCTTGGTACAAATCCAAAGAAAAAGACTACTCTTATAAAACTTTTAGAGCCTATCTGGACGTGGTGTTCGCTTATGCCGGGACTTTATCTTTGGCGAAGGAATTAACGTCCGTACCGGTGACTTCCATGCAGATCGGGGACGTGCTTATTCAAGGCGGTTCACCCGGGCACGCGGTCATCGTGGTCGATATGGCAGAGAATCCCGCAACAGGAGAAAAGTTGTATTTGCTGGCCCAAAGCTATATGCCGGCTCAAGATATTCAAGTGCTGGAGAACCCGAAAGAGCGTGATAAATCCCCGTGGTACACCCTCAAGGGAGAGGGCAGTATTTTGACTCCGGAATGGGGATTTACTTCAGCGAACCTGAAACGTTTTAAAGAATAAGAGTTGTAGTGTGTTATATTTTACCGAAGTAAAGAGATGATGTACTTAATGATTGAATAGTAGTGAAATTTAGAAAATACTAATACTAAACCGTGCCAGTCGAATGAAATATATTCATGATTGGCACGGTTTAAATTATTGTTTTTACTCTACTAACGGATGCAGATAATTATTTTCTTTCTCTAAATACAATATCAATCGGTTTGGCGAATCCTGGGTATTCTTTATATAAGGTTACTTCGTCATTCATTCTCTCCTTGATATTTAACATTCGAATCATACCTCCGGTTTCACCTCCTTTGGTTGAACCTACGATGAGACAATACTCACTTTGACCATATCCGTTCGGATCATTTCTGTTCCCATACTGAAGGAGGTTAAACTTGATAAATGTGATTTCCTCTCCGGAGAAGTTAATATCATTACCATCCTTATCTTTAGGAGTTAATTTTCGGCTTTCTTTGGTAACCATATCAAACTGATATATTTGGTTATCTACGACATAAAACAGAAAGTAATAATATGTGTGAACTGCGAACAATTTGGCTCGTTCGATGTCTGGAGCGTCTAACTGATAGTAATACTTTTCTAGTTGGGCAAAGGAATTTTGGTAAATGTTACCTAAACCGTGTAGCCATAATTTATTATTATTATCTCTTAGAATAATGAACGAGCTGGCGTAATTCTGGCGTGTGTTCGTGGCATAGACGAAGTCTTTCCCTGTAACCATGGGCCATATTTCCTTCTTTAAAGTCGGGATTCTGCAAGAGGTTCCGTTCCAGGTTAAGTCGAGTTGAACAAAGCGGTTGTTATCCGTGTCATAAAGTATCACTGGTGGCTCCCATTGAGAGGTTATATCTTCCCCACTTGTGATAACTACCGGAGCAACTTTGAATGTTTTTTCCTCTTCAAGAATATTATTTTTGGGTAATTCGTAGATATATCCACTTCCGACATTTTTGCAATATACTTCGGTGGTAGTTAATAAAATGTTTCTAGTATAACTCCAATCCCGGGGAGCAATGGAAGTTACGCAGGTCGGAATGAACGGTTCAGGTAACATTCCCATTTCGTATTTTAAATCGAAGGCTTCTTCCCATGTGAGATACTCTGGGTCCAGATAACAACTTCCTGTTTCTGTGATTAAGATAATCTTATCTTCCGTACTACTTGCGCCACTACTATAATTTACATTCATGAGAATACGTTTGGGCCCTTTTTTATTTGGTAGATTGAAGTCTTTGAGCAAGTCTCGAACCATGAATTCGTCCTCCCCGGCTTGGGAGATCATGTCTAGTTGGGTCATCCCTGCCTGATCGCTCAGTACGATCCAACCTGACGTAGTGGCAGTAATTACTTCTAGATCAAATTTTTGTCGCCAAGTTACTTGAGTCGTTTTGTCCAATACTTCCAGATAAACGTAGTATTTTGCGAGAGGAAGTTTGATAAGATAACTTAGATCTTTTTCTTTACCAATTTCAAACTCGAATTTATCATCTATCTTACCGTCCTGGAGTACGGCCGTCCAAGTGTACTCGTAATTCCCACCTGCTTGTGTGTTTTCCAGCGTCGGTTGAATTTTTAGCGTATCAACGTCTTTAAATTTGGTGACAATTCCACTTGGTAGACCGTTGATTTTAACTTCGTTAATCTCCTTATAATCGTAATTCCCTTCGTCTGAATAGCACGAGTATAGTAATATAACGCAAAAGGATAGTAATGTATATACTTTTGTTTTCATAATTTTCCGTATTTGTTATTGAGCTTGTGGGCCCATAGTCATTTCAGTAACTCCGTCTTCTTCGTAAATTGTTCTACCCGCAGTTTTTTCGTCAGCCAGATATTTTTTCATGTATTTACCGATGTATGAAGTTCGATAGCTCATGTAAGAGGCATCTAGAAATTTCTCTCGTTCGATACCCATCACGTCACATATTAGTTTGAACTTTTTGGGAGTGAACGTGCCTAGTACATAGGGATTCCATTGTTGTGGCCGTTGTGTCATAAACTCTGAGAAAATTAAAGTTTGTCTCAATCTGTCTGTCTGTACCCACGTGGTTCGGTCGTTGGAGCCAAAATCGTAGTAAGTCTTGAAATACTCGTTGTCCAGAAGTTCCATGTCGATGATTTTTTCTTCTGTTTGGAGGGCATCCGTACGTATCATAACAATCGGGATAACAAGAGTTGTTTCCCCGGCTTTTACCACGTATTGCTCGGCTAATGGTTCAAAGTCGACTCCTTCCACCGCATTCTTTGGGGTAAATTTTATATTGACAACCCGGTCATAATCGTAGACTTTACCGACAGCTTTGATATTTATCTCTTGGGTTTGCCTGTCGTATTTACTATCGACATAGGTAAAAGAGAATCGGGTGGTATCTGTCGTTTCGTTCATATAAATAACGTCTTCCCCGTTATAGGTTTCGTACTCGGAATCACAACTGTACTCTAACCAAAGTAGGGCAAATAGTGTAATAAGTAGATATTTTTTCATAAAGCATTCCATTTTAACGGTAATCAGTTTCACTTAACGGCAAGGGTATCACGTATTTTGTTGCATCCATTGTGATGGATTTTCCTTCCGAGAAAGAATATATGGAAGGTTCGTTTACCCTTTTGTAGTAAAAAAATAATTGTCCTTCTCCCCAGAATTCTCGTTTATACTCTTCCTGTACAGTCGAAGCCAAGTTATCGTTATTGGGTAATTCTGTTAATCCTCTGTTGTATAGTACTTTGTTTATGGCATCTAATGCTTCGGTAGCGTCAGTGGAAGCTTCTGCTATAATATAGTACATTTCGGTGATTCTTAGGATCGGGATTAGATGATTTAAGTTTGTCGTGGTTGATACATTTTCGTATTTGTGGAAACACTTATAGTCTCTTGTTGAGGCTTGTAACCATGTAGAAGAGTAGCGCCAGTCTTTGTCTGTCTCTTGTATAAAAAATTTGTCGAGATTTTTCTTGGGAAGATAAACAGCTGAGGGTTCTAGGTCCGGACTGAAATAATCCGTGAAGATATCACTTCGTGCAGAATGATATAATGAGAATATAATCTCTGAAGAAAATATACGGTCAGCGCTTTTCGTACCCCCCATGATCTCGCTGTATTTGGTGAAAGGAAACCATTGCTCTTGAACAGCAATGACTGCTCTCGCTGCTTTTACTGCTTCTTCGGTATTTCCTGCATATAGATTGACTCGGGCTTGCAGGGCTTTCACCGCGTAATAATTGAATCGTTGAGCCCTATAAGTATAATGATTTAATCCGTCTTCCGAATCTTGATTCTGAGGCCCATTTTCAATGATTGGATCAGATTTTTGTAGTAAATCCTCGGCCGTCTTCAAATCGTTGAGGATTTTCTCGATCACTTGATTTGCCGGAAGTATCGAGGTGGCAGAAATGGAATATTTCGTGTTATAGGGTATTGATTCGGCAGAGGGGGACTCTTTATAAATAGGTCCGAATAGGCGTAAAAGGTCAAAATGGAGGAATGCACGTAAGGCGTAAGTCTCACCTGTGATTAATTCTCTGTTTTGGCCGTTCAACACGTCTTGATTGAGTTCTGCGTATTCAAGTAATTTGTTACAATTGGCGATTAGGGAATAGGCTTTTTCCCAAATTGCGGCGAATTTTGCTTTGGCATAGTCTGTCGTGTAATCATAATTTCCGACTTTACTGATATCTGTCGTGTTTCCCGAGAAGTCATAACGTTGAGCCAATACTTCGATTCCCGTGACAAGTAAGTCTCCGCCATAGAGTGATTTGTCGTTTAATTCCACGTAAATTCCGTTCAGTGCGGTTCTGAAACCTTGTACGGTACTGTAAAGCTGTTTATCTGTTACTCGGTCTTCCGGTTTGGCATCGAGCCACGAATTACATCCCATTAACGTAAGTACGAATAGGAAGAGTAGACCTGTTAATTTGTATATTCTTTTATTCATAATTTATTTTTTAGAACATTATCGATAAAGAAAATGAAAACGAACGGGCAAACGGGTATTCTATTCCTCGTTCTTCTGTGATTGAAGAAATACGGAATAAGTCTGTCGTGTTTGCTTGTAAGCGTAACGATTGAATACCTAATTTCTGAATTGATTCCGAGTCGAAATCGTAACCGATTGAAATAGATTCTGCCTTGATATAGTTCTCTCTCATAACGAAACGGGATGAGATCGGGGTAGTTTCCGTGAGAGAAATACCCTTGAATTTAGCGATGTCACCTGGTTTTTGCCATCTATCGTATAAGGCCCGTTTGTCTTGATTGTATTTCAGTTGACTTTCGGAGATATTCTCTACTTTTTTGTAGGTTGCTTCGGTAAATACATCTGCTCCTAGACTATATCTGAAATATAAGGAGAAAGAGAATCCCTTGTAGTATAGAACGCTCCCCACGACACCTTCTAATTTGGGTTCGCTATTTCCAACAATTACTTCATCTTCGACATCATACTCGAAAGTGTATTTCCCATCCTTCGTTAGGAAAACCTCCCTTCCATCCGTGGGATTAATTCCCAAAGAACGTACAGCCCAGAGGGAAGTGGGACTACCACCATCGTAATATCTCACCAAATTTTTATTTCTATTTTCTTGATTGAACTGATCTAGACTATTTCCGATATTTCTATACTCTGCCGTCTGGTGTTTGAAGTTGGCACTTAATGTCCAGTTTATGCGATCGTGAGGCCGGTAGATTGGAGAATATTTAATCGTACCGCTGATACCCTTGGTCAGTTGTTTACCTAAATTCGTGAGTACCGTTTTGACTCCGACAGATGAGGGAACTGAAATGGAAGCTAAAAGCGGGTCTGTCGATTTGTTATAATAATCGAAGTTTACGTTTAATCTGTTATCCATTAACGTTAGGTCGAAACCAATATTCTTGTCAAGAGTCTTTTGCCATTTCAGATTCGGATTTCCGAAATTAGACACGATCATGCTGGCTCCGAAAGCATTCTGAATCCAGTTATTAAATGTGTAAGTTGTGTAGGATTGGAATGTCGAGAAGTTCTGGTTCCCCGGATTACCAATAGAGGCTCTGATTTTCAGTCTGTTTAACCATTGTACATTTTGCATGAATTTTTCGTTATGAAGATTCCAGGCAAGCCCCACGGCCCAAGTTTCTGAATAACGTTTGTTACTTCCGAAAACAGAAGCTCCGTCCAGTCGGATATTAGCATCAATCAAGTACCTGTTGTCAAAAGAGTATCCCCCGTTAAAGTAAAAGCTGTTCGACCGGGTAATGTATTTGGTATAGGTTGGTTTCTCTCCTTCGGCATATCCGGTGGCAAAGGAAGGACGTTTAAAATCTCCGATAGGAAATCCCGTGGAATAGTTTGTTTCGGAATTACTTTCGTCCGAACGCATCCGAGTTCCGATGACGGCATTCACTTGATGTTTTTCTCCGAAAACTTTACCATAACTTAACGTGATATCTCCATCGTAATAGAAATCTTTTCCACTTCCACTAATATAACGTCCCTTTTTGTCAAAAGAAACTTTGTCGTAGGAGGGGTCTAGAGGGGAAGTAAAATCATCGGATTTTGTCTGACTTAATCCTAAAGCGAAACGTCCTCTAAGTACGAGTTCTGGTAAAATTCGGTATTCCGCATTCAATTTGTTATCGAATTTGGATTTATCGCTTTTTTTAAAGCTATTGAGATTGGCATTGTAGATCGGATTTTCTACGGTATACTGACCGTTATAGGTGTTCATGTCGACTAGATACCGTTCAATTTCTCCCGAATTGGAATCTTTACGGTAGTAAGGGTTGGCTTTTGCAAATTCTGAAAAGGAAACGATGGGATCTTCTTGTTGGTAATAATCGTAGGACATTTTGTTATTTAACAGAAAATTTCCTTTCCGGTATGTGAGGTCAAAATTTGCTCCTACAAGGCTATTGCTGGATTGTTTCATTACTCCGTCTGTGCCATTGTACGTGAAACCAAGCCCGTAGCGAACAGCATCATCTCCTCCTTCAGCGTATACATTGTGTTTATGCGTGATTGCCGTGCGGAGAGGTTCGCTTAGCCAGTAAGTATCAACACCTCTTGCAATTTCTGCTTGATTCAGGTTGTAGAGACTGTCTAAGAAAAGTTGTTCATTACTGTTTCCGAGTTGAGAGGTATATCTGCCTGCTTTTTGTTCAAATTCAAGTTTTTCTTTGGCATTCATCAGGTTATAGTCGGAAAGGTCTGGAATGGAAATATACAGATTCCCGCTATAAGTTACCCGGAATTTACCTGGTTCTGGTTTTTTCGTTTCAATGACGACGATACCATTGGCAGCCTTGGCTCCGTAAATCGCTGTCGAGGCAGCATCTTTTAGAATGGTAACAGAGGCAACCCGATCCATGTTCAGATCGACAATTGTTTTCAGATCTGTTTCAAAACCGTCAAGGATAAATAGAGGTTGGTTGGGATCTGTACCGAATTCTTCTTTTAGACCGATCACGCTACTTTTTCCCCGGATTTCAATATCGGGAAGACGATTCGGGTCAGAACCGTAATCACGACTTTCTAAAATAGAGAACGAAGGATCTAGTGTTTTGAGGCTTTGGAGAACATTCTGGCCGCCAACTCTTTTTAATTCTTCTGCTTTGAATGTCGCTGTTGCTCCAGTGAAACTTTCTGATTTACGTTCAAAGATACCGGTAACGACAACTTCATCAATCTCTAATTTATCTTCTTGAAGGATAATGGTTATCTCTTTTTGCCCGGTGTATCGGAAATATTGTGTTTTCATTCCGATAAAAGAAAACACAAGAGTATCATTCGGTTGAAGTTTGATCGTGAAATTGCCTTGGGGATCAGTAGTAATTCCATTGCTGGTTCCTTTTACCAAAATTGTCACTCCCGGTAGAGGCAGATTTTTTTCATCTTTGACGGTTCCTTTCAATACAGGTTGTTCTTGGGAGACTTCTTTGGGTGCAATAATGATAATGTCATCCTCGAATTTGAAGGTATATTGCGTGTTATGCAAAATATCCTTCAATACGTTTTCGACAGTTTCTTCTTGTACATCCAAGGAGAAGACTCCCATTTGTTTCGCTTGTTCTGAATTGAACACGAAATAATATCCGGTTTGCCGTTGAATTTCGTCGAATAGAGTTTTGATCGGAACCTCCTGTAAACGGATGTTCACCCTCTTTGATTGCGAATAGGTCACAGCGGATAAACTCATGTTAAAGAATAACATAAATACGATAAAGATTTTCATGATTAATGGAAATTTGTGCCGGTGTACTATGCGGCAATGAGGCCTAATCCAATAATTTTTCATAACTTTGTGAAGTTTTATTGTTATTAAAATGAACTTGATGTTACTGGAATAACGTCAGTTCGTGATTTAACTAATGACGGGGAATGCTGGAACATTTTCCGTCTTTTGTTTATTACTATTTCATTTCATTACTCGTTACAAGGATTGTTTTTCCTTTTATTTCGAATGATACGCTGACGGTTGAACCAATAGCTTTTAGTATCTTGTCAATTTGTTCGTATCGCTTTAGATAACCCGTAAAACGAATGTTGCGTGATTCTTGGTTTGTGTAAAAAACTTGACAATCGTACCACAAGGCAAGTTTATCCATGATTTTTTCCAAAGGTTCTTCTTCAAACACGAAGAGGCCGTCTTTCCAGGCAATATATTGCTGTGGGTTTATATTCTGAATATCGATTTTGTGTTGTTTTTTATCAAACAAGGCCAATTGAGACGGATTTAAGATTATTTCCTCTTTTTTACCGACGATACTAACACCAACTTTACCTTGAACTAGAACGGTACTAGTATAGTCAGGATCGTGCGTGTTGACGTTGAATGTTGTTCCATACACTTTTATCTGTATGTTATCGGTTATCACGTAGAATGGTTTATTCGGATCTTTTGCCACCTCAAAATAGGCTTCTCCGGATAAATGTACCTCGCGTTTGTCGGGATCGAAACAAGTCGGGTATTTTAGCGTGCTGGCGGAATTGAGATAAACGAATGTTCCATCTGGTAAAGTTAGTTTGTATTCGCCTCCACGTGATACCTGCAATTCGTGATATTCTTTTGGTGTGGTAATGTCTTGCTTTTTATTGTATATCAGTTGAGAATTACTATCCACGATTTGTACGTAGGAGGGAAGTTCGTTTGTCGTGTGTTCCTGTGTTTGAAGTTGTATACTTTTGCCTCCGGAGACAAGTAGTACAGCTTTTGGGCTGCCTGTCTCAATTTTTTCTGACGTAGTTTCGATCGCCTGTTTCTTGGGATAGAGAATGAGACCGATTGTGAAAAGTACGATGATGATAGCGGCATAACGGCAGACGATCTTCAGGTGTAAAGAAAGTCTTCGTTTGCGGGTGTGCTGTAAAAAGGTCTTTAAAGCATGTTGTGTATTCACGTGACGGTACATTTCCCTTTTGGCGATAAAGGTTTTGTTTGAGGTTAATTTCTCAAACAAAAGTCGGTTGGTTTCATTTGATTCTTTCCATGAATGAAGTTCTTCTTTTTCTTCTTCCGTTAGATTGTTTGTCAAGTAACGGAAAATCATGTCAATGATTTGATTTTTATTTTTAAGCATACATTTTTATCTCCTATTTTATATAGAGACAACAAGAGGTACTAAAAGTAGCACGCTGAAAATCGAAAAAATCAGATTATTTCTAAAAAAAGAAGGATATAAAAGAGATTTCCCATCTTTTCTTTTAGTTGTCGGAGAGCCTTTTGTTTTTGGCTTTTTACAGTAAGTATTGAAATCTGAAGCGTTGAGGCTATTTCCTCATTCTTCTTTCCTGCCAGATGTAATTCGAAGACAGCCTTACATTTTTCGGGTAATTCCCTGATTGCTTTAAAAAGTAAACGATATACTTCTTCTTCTATCTCCTGTTGTTCGTCTTCATCTGAGGCATTGGCATGAGCCATCGTGTAAGAAATATATCGTTTCTCGACTTCTTTATGTTTTAAATAGTTGAGGCAACGGTTTCTGACGGAATGGTATAGAAACGAGCGGAATGCAATAAAGGATGCATATTTATTTGGGGATTCCCAAAGATCTGTGATTAGCTCCTGCACAATATCTTCAGCAGTTGATTGTTCTTCCACGAACCGGAGGGCATATATAACTAATGGGGTATAAAAATCCTCAAACAAGATTTTAAATGCTCTTGTTTCCTTTCGATTGATTTGGCTCATAAATTGATCCTCCGAAAACATACTTCTAATCCCCACGAATTTACGAGCAAATGTAGTAAATCTTACATTGAAATCAAATCTCTATTTAATTTTCTCAAAAGCCCCCAACCCGAAAAGTGAAAAATCATAGCGAATCGGATCGACAGGATCCATTTCCCGGAGACGTGCAGTAAGTTCTTCCACGGCTTTCCGGTCATTCTGGTTACGGGTAAGGAGGCCTAGTTGACGACTCACGTTACCCGTGTGCAAGTCAAGCGGAATCAATAGGGCAGAAGTGGGAATATCTTTCCACAGGCCGAAATCCACCTCTCCGTCGTGTCTTACCATCCAGCGCAGAAACATATTTACCCTCTTCGCTGCTGAACCCTTCTCCACGTTAGCGATATGTCGCAGTACTCTTGTCTCGGCAGGTAAAGAGGTGAAAACAGAATACCACTCTTTTAGAACTTCAAACATATCTTGATGCTTTTGGTAGGCCCGTGTGAAAACGGTTTCCAATCCCCCGTGATGGCGATAAATATTCGCTAGCGATTTCAAAAAGTAAACACAATCGTAGCTATTAAAAGTGCGGTGCTTGAAATTGCAGAAACGTTCGTAGTCTTGGTCTTCCGCCTGCATCACGAAATCATAGGGTGCATAATCCATTAATTGCATCAACTCCTTGCATTTCTTGATAATCGTGGGCCGCTGTCCCCATGCTAATGATGCTGCCAGAAATCCGGCAATTTCGATGTCCTCTTTTCCTTCGAAACACTTCGGTATCTGAATCGGATCGGTTTCTATAAAGAATTCCGATTTATTGTATTCTAAATACTTCTCGTCAAGTAATTGTTTTAAGTCTTTGGAAAACACGGGGCAAAATTTAAAATATTCTGTGATTGTCGATTCAATGATTCTGTGATTTTAGAAACATCTGATCGGAAATCATGAAATCGCTAAATCATGAAATCATTTCACTGCTCTCAACATCTCCCGTTTCCCCGGGGGACCGGGAAGGCGTTTCAAGTTAAAACCGATATTACGAAGAGCTTGTTTCACGGTTCCTTTTACGCAGTAGGTCGTGAGAATTCCTTCCGGTTTAAGCGCTTTGTAAAACTTGGTAAGCATAGATTCCGTCCATAGGCGAGGTTGTACGTCGGGGGCGAAAGCATCGAAAAAGACCATATCGAAATATTCGTGAAAATTAACTTCTTCGAAATCTGCCCGATGCTTGTGGAGCGTGAAATAAGGGGTGATGACAACATCCTCTTCCCAAGGCGCATTATGTAATTGTTGAAACAGGAGAGCATCTTCCGGGGTGAAGAGGTCGGAATAATTAATCTGTTCCACCTCCTGAGGTGTCAGCGGGTATTTCTCGAATGTGTGAAACACCACCTTGCGTTCATTATCCCTCGCCTCAAGCAACGTTAGAAAAGCATTTAGACCTGTTCCGAACCCGGCCTCCAAAATCCGGATATTCTTCTGCCCGTAGTATTCAATGCCTGCTTTTATAAATATATGAGTAGATTCTTGTATGGCCCCGTGAATGGAATGATAATGCTCGTTCAGTTCCGGTATATACAGGGTGGTACTTCCGTCTTCTGTGGTAATAATTTCTCTATCCATCTTCTAGCATAATTCTTGACGCAATAGGTTTGCGAATTCGATGACATCATTTTCCGTGGTGTCAAACGAGCAAACCCATCTCACTTCGGCCGCATCTTCATCCCACACGTAAAAGAAACATTCATCCTGAAGTTTGGTAATCTTTTCTCGCGGGATGATAGCGAAAATCTCGTTTGCCTCAACCTTCTGCGTGATGCTCACGGAAGGAATCTGCTCTGCCGCATTAGCGAGCTTTTGTGCCATGGCATTTGCGTGTGCGGCTGATTTCAACCATAAATTATCTTTTAGAACAGCTGAGAACTGGGCGGCGATAAAGCGCGATTTGGAATGTAGCTGCATCAACTGTTTCCGGATATATTTAACCTCTTTCGACATCGTGGTGTTAAAGAAGACGACAGCTTCCCCGAACATCATGCCGTTTTTGGTTCCCCCGAAGCTTAAAACGTCGATTCCCACTTCTTTCGTGATGCTGGCCGGGGTACATCCCAAGTATGCAACGGCATTTGCCAGACGGGCTCCGTCCATGTGAACATACATATCGTGGGCATGGGCGAAGTCACAAATTTCTTTTAATTCATCATGCGTGTAGACTGTTCCGAGTTCCGTACACTGAGTTAGCGAGATGATTTTCGGTTGGGCGTGGTGTTGATCATCAAATCCATGCATATGATTGTGTATCAATCCCAGAGTGAGTTTTCCGTCAAATGTGGGAACGGTCAACAGCTTACTGCCGGTTTGTTTCTCGATAGCCCCGCACTCGTCCACGTTAATATGAGCTGTTTCCGCACAAATGATCGCGTTATATGAATGAGTGAAAGCCGAGAGACTCAATATATTGGCTCCCGTTCCATTATAAACGAAATACACGTCAACATCGTCTCCGAAGATTTGTTTGAAATCTTCGATGGCTTTTTCCGTGTATTTGTCTTCCCCGTAAGAATGTTGATGTCCGAAGGCTGATTCTTCCAGTGCTTTAAATACTTCCGGTAATACTCCGGAAAAATTGTCACTACCGAAACCTCTAAGTCCCATGAATAGAATAAATTAGTTTATGGTTAAAAGAAAATAATGTATAATGAACAGAATATAAAAAGACTACCTCAAAGTAAATTTGAGGTAGTCTGAAATATTAGGTTATCCTAAGAATGACAATAATATACCGGCTGCAACGGCAGAACCGATAACTCCGGCCACGTTCGGACCCATGGCGTGCATCAACAGGAAGTTTCCTGGGTTAGCTTCTTGTCCCACATTCTGTGATACGCGGGCTGCCATCGGAACTGCAGAAACTCCGGCAGAACCGATCAACGGGTTGATCTTGTTCTTGGTAAACAAGTTCATAAATTTTGCCAGTAATACACCACCGGCACTACCGATACCGAAAGCTAGAACTCCGATCACCAGGATAGCTAATGTTTGAAAATTCAAGAATGCAGCAGCCGTAGTCGTGGCTCCGACCGAGATACCTAAGAATATCGTACAGATATTCATTAGTTCATTTTGAACTGTTTTACTCAAACGTTCAACTACACCACATTCACGCATTAAGTTACCTAACATCAAGCATCCGATTAGAGGGGCTGCAGAAGGTAATAATAATGATACAAATATGGTTACAACGATCGGGAATACGATTTTCTCTTTTTTAGATACTTTACGCAATTGTTTCATCACAATCTCCCGTTCTTTCTGGGTTGTTAACGCTTTCATGATAGGTGGCTGTATCACAGGAACCAAAGCCATGTATGAATAGGCGGCTACCGCGATCGGACCAAGTAAGCTCGGTGCTAATTTTGAGGTTAGGTAAATAGCTGTCGGACCATCTGCCCCTCCGATAATTCCGATAGATCCAGCTTCAGCATAGGTAAAGCCTAATGCGAGAGCTCCTAGGAACGTTGCGAAGATTCCGAGTTGAGCTGCAGCTCCCAAAAGAAAACTTTTAGGATTTGCCAATAATGGACCGAAATCCGTCATGGCTCCGACACCAACAAAGATTATACAAGGATAGATTCCTAATTTTACCCCTAAGTACAGGTAATCTAGCAAACCAACGTTATTGGAATTAGTGAAGTTTGCCCAATGTACGTGTCCTCCATCAAAAAGTTCTGGATGGAATAATCCGGCTCCGGGTAAGTTCGTCAATAACATACCGAAAGCTATTGGCAACAATAATAACGGCTCGAATTTCTTCACGATAGCCAAATAAAATAGCACGCATGCCACAACTATCATGACTAAGCATAGCCAATTCCCGGCGAAAAGTTGGGCAAATCCCGTGTCATTTAAGAATTTAGACACTTTTTCGCCCATATCAATTTCTTCTGCACTAGCGGCAAAAGGCATGATAAATATACCGAGTAATAAGGCTATTTTTAACAGGTATTTTTCCACTTGTCTCATTTTCAATTGTTTTACGGTAAATTAAACCAAATCAACAAGCGGATCATCCTGAGAAACACTTTGACCAGCTGTTACATGTATTGCTTTCACTTGACCGTCAACACTTGCCACGATATTATTTTCCATTTTCATGGCTTCCATGACTAATAGACAATCTCCGCGTTTTACTTGACTGCCAACTTTCACGCTAATAGCGGAAATCGTTCCGGGAAGCGGTGCTTTAATGTAGGTAGTCTTGTTACTTGTTGCAGATGTACTTTGAGCGGAACTCTTGTATGTAGTTGAAGTCGGTATGGCAGCAGGTTTACGAGGAGCTGTGGTAGCAACCGTGTTTTTGCTTTCGTATGATACTTCATAAGATATACCGTTCACCTCAACTGTAGCTTTGTCATGATCCGTTACATTCACAGTTACATCGAAATTGTTTTCGTCTATGGTGATTTTGAATTTATTCATAATCTGTTTATTTTACTTATTAAGGTTTCTCATACCGTAAATTTTAGAACTCCACGGAGAATAACGTTTTTCAACTTCTTCGATCGTGATCACGTGAGGTTCCTCGTCATGAGAGTTGAAATATAAATGCATAGCCATAGCGATGGCAGCTTGTTCGTGAGGTGTCGGATGGGTATCCGTTGTCACTACTGCTTTTTCCGTGTCTTGAACTGTTTTCGCATGATCTTCTACTTGATTCGTCAACTTGGTCTGTAAGTTAATAATCCAGATCAAAAGAATCAATAGCAGAAATACTGTTACCATCCCCACGCCTGTAACGAGGAGTGCGTAACCCCAGTTAATTGCTAATGTAATCATATGAATTACAACGGTATATTTGAGTGTTTCTTCATCGGGTTAACAACGCGCTTGGTCTGTAAAGACTGGAAAGCACGGATAATGCGGAAACGCGTGTTACGCGGTTCGATAACATCATCAATGTATCCATATGAAGCGGCTTTGTACGGGTTCGCGAAGGCCGAGTTGTATTCTTCCTCTTTCGTGGCAATAAATTTAGCTTTTTCCTCGGGATCAGAGAGTGCTGCCAATTCTTTACCATACAACACCTCGATAGCTCCCTTAGCTCCCATAACGGCGATTTGTGCCGTGGGCCAAGCGTAATTGAAGTCTCCACGCAATTGTTTACATGACATCACGTCGTGAGCACCTCCGTAAGATTTCCGTAAAGTAACGGTTACTTTAGGCACAGTCGCTTCTCCGTAAGCAAACATTAATTTTGCTCCGTGAGTGATGATTCCACCATACTCCTGTACACGTCCCGGCAAGAATCCCGGTACGTCAACCAAGGTCAATACCGGAATGTTGAAACAGTCGCAGAAACGAACGAAACGTGCAGCTTTACGAGATGCTTCAATGTCAAGAACTCCGGCATAGAAGTTCGGTTGGTTAGCGATAACGCCGACAGAACGTCCGCCCATACGGCAGAATCCGACAATGATGTTACGGGCATAACGTTTGTGAACTTCCAAGAATTTTCCGTTATCCACGATAGCTTCAATGACATCCATCATGTTATACGGTAAATTCGGATTATCAGGAATTATTTCGTTTAACCGATCTTCCAGACGGTCAATCGGGTCATTGCATATGGCAATCGGGGCCTCTTCCAAGTTGTTGGAAGGTAAATAAGAAAGCAAATCGCGAATGATAGAGATACCCTCTTCCTCGTTTTCTGCCAAGAAATGAGAAACACCGGATTTCGTGGAGTGAACTTCTGCACCTCCTAATTCTTCGGTTGTGATATCTTCTCCCGTTACGGTTTTCACTACTTTCGGACCGGTTACAAACATGTATGATGATTGGTCAGTCATCAGGATGAAGTCCGTCAAGGCAGGAGAGTACACGGCACCTCCGGCGCAAGGGCCGAAAATAGCGGAGATCTGCGGGATAACTCCTGAAGCGAGAATATTCCGTTCGAAAATTTCCGCATATCCGGCTAAGGAGTTAACCCCTTCTTGAATACGAGCACCACCCGAATCATTCAATCCGATAATGGGAGCTCCCACGGTCATGGCTTTGTCCATCACCTTGCAAATCTTTTGAGCTAACATTTCGGAAAGCGCTCCTCCGAAAACAGTGAAGTCTTGAGCGAAAACAAATACGAGACGTCCGTCAATTGTTCCTTGTCCGGTTACCACACCATCACCCAAGAATTTGGTCTTTTCCATCCCAAAGTTATAACAACGGTGTGTTATAAACATATCAAACTCTTCGAAACTATTTTCGTCCAGCAACATGGCGATTCTTTCGCGAGCGGTATATTTCCCTTTTTTGTGTTGGGATTCTATACGCTTTTCCCCTCCGCCAAGCTTTGCCTGCGCGCGTAATTCGATTAACTCTTTGACTTTATCTTGATTTGTCATATTATCAAAATTTATATGAGCTGATTATTTAAAAGAAATTATTTCGTTCCGCAAAGTTCAGTTAATACTCTGAACGTTGATTTCGGGTGAAGGAATCCGATTCTCAATCCCTCTGCACCTCCGCGCGGAGCTTTGTCGATTAACTGGCAACCTGCAGCTTGTGCATCATTCAATGCGGCTTGAACATCTTCAACAGCGAAAGCGATGTGGTGCATACCACCCCCGTTTTTCTCAACGAATTTACCGATAGGGCCTTCCGGGTCAGTTGATTCCAGTAATTCAATTTTAGTTTGTCCTACTTTAAAGAAAGCTGTTTTTACTTTTTGATCTTTTACTTCTTCAATAGCATAGCATTCTAAACCTAATACTTTTTCATAGTATGGGATTGCTTCATCTAAACTGGCAACTGCGATGCCGATGTGTTCAATATGTGTTGGTTTCATAACAAAAAAACATTAAAGTTAGATATTATATTTTAATCATTTAGCTTATTTATAGCGCACTTTCTTCGAATATTTCTCTCGTTCCAATATTTATGCGCGAAACTACTCATTGTTCTTGCGATTTTCAAGTAAAAGCGGTAAATATTTTCAAAAAAAACGAGTTTATACTTGTTTTAAATAAAGTATTGATAACTTCATCATTATTCGTTACGTAAACCCTATTTAGAAAGAGTGAAATTTATATTGATAATAAAAATATCGGATATTATGAGTAAGCAAAAATTTGTCGTTTTTTTGATCGCCATCATTGGTATGATTGCGACGTTTCTACCTTGGTATGAAATCGGTGGCTTGGGAATGATCATGGGGTATCAAACCGTTGGTTGGTTTACGTTTATCATGTTTGCCCTTGTTTTTCTTTTTGGCTTGCGAAAAGAGGCAAAGCAGGATATGTCCATGGGGTTACTATACCTCGGATCATTTTTTTCGTTGCTTGCCGCTTTCATGGTTTTGTGGCAGATGATCACGCTCGGTCTGGACAAGGAAGGGGGGAGTATGTCGGTTGCCGGTAACGTGCTGGCTAACGACACTCGTGTTTTATACGGGGCTTACCAGATCGTTATTGCTGGAATCTGTTTGCCGTTCGGGGCTTTCCTTTTCCGTGATAGGAAAAGAAGATAAAAATGCAGGTATATTCTTTGGGAAAAAGTTTACCGGGAGCAGGTAAACTTTTTCAACCCTGTTATATGGATATTAATGCCTATATAAGATAATTTTTTCTTATATTTAATGTATATTTATCGTATCAACTCCTATTCAACTCCCATTCATCTCCTATTCAACACTAATTATTATAGGAATTAGATTGAAAATAAAAAATAAATATGAAGATAGTAATTCTATTATAATACCTGTGATATTACTCTTTTATTATTTTTATGGGTAGAAATGCTTTCTGAAAACCTGATTAATTGGATTTGAGATAGGACAAAAGTTATAAAAAATATATGGAAATGACGGGTTTGCAGAATTTATTTATCCACGTGTAGCAAGTGCTTGGCGAAAAAAAGGATAATATATTCGTGTCCGATAATCTTTCGTAATTTGGTGTACATTTCTTTTTTGAGAGATTTCACGGAGTTAAGAGAGATTCCCAGCACGTCCGCAATTTCCGGGTTTGATTTGCCTTCTAATGCGAGGGTGGCGATTTCGAGGCTACGTCCGGAGAGTTGGTTGATGGCGGAGTGTACACACCGGATCATTTCCTGAGTGGCAATTTCTTCTAAAAACGAATCTTCAGAGGGTAACTCATCCTTTAACTGTTCGGCATCTTCTGTTTTAAATTTGTTCCGTCTCAAGATATCCATACAGATATTTTTTGCCGTGATATAAATGAAGGCAACCGCGTTTCGCTTGGTGTAGGAATCATCCAAGCGTTCGTACAATTTGAAAAATGTCTCCTGCGTGGCGTCCATGGCTTGTTCCCTGTCTTTTAGATAGGTATTGCAGAATCCCCACACGGCTTGAAAATAATCCGTGTACAGTTCTTTAAATGTATCTATACCGTTAATAGAGTCGCTCATGTCAGGAATTTTATCCACACAAATATATGGTGAAAAGTTTAAAAGCAAAAATCTTCTTGGTTGAAATGAACTGGAAGTACATAATCAATGTATGTCAAGGTGTCATTGATAAAAGAAGCATTAATGGTTCGTTTAATAATATTGATTTCTGTTTTCGTCAGGGACGTTACTCTAAAGAAAAATCCTTGATGTATGTTTTTGATTTTGAGGGAAGAATAAAAAATACATCAATTTTGGTAATTGTGTGCTATTATTACTATTTTTGAGGATTATTAAACGAAGGTTTAATCCTGTTTTGAAATTATGTGAGAAAACGGGGGATTTCGTAGGGATCGGCATTTATGACGGAAGAGAAAGAGAAGATTATTGCTCGACTATATTGCAAGTTGAGGCATGAATTGCGTGTTTATGCTGCTCGCTATTGTCCTGATGAGGCTGAAGATATCGTGCATCAGGCTTTCGTGAATGGCTATGACAAGATCGTGGAAGAACGAAATGAATCGGAACAGCGTTCCTATCTTTATTCCACGGTAAAAAATTTGTGTCTGAATTTTATTCGTAATTCTCGTCCGGTATACATGGATTTATCACCCGAGTTGATGACCGAGTTTGTTGTCGTGGATACTCATGATTATATGTACGAACTGATCGGTCGCTTACCGCGAAAAGAGCGTTGTATTTTAGAATTAGCCTTACAAGGATATGACACGAAGGAAATCGCCGAACAAATTGGCATGGAGTATAATACCGTGCGGCATTACAAGAAAGAGGCTTACGCTAAAATACGAGAGGCATTGAAAAATGAAATTTAGCGGCCTGTTTTATTTTGAAAAGAAAGCCGGAGTGAAGGATATTTTACTATTTTTGTGGGATTAGGCGTTGAATATAATCAAATTTGTAAGGTCGTGGATAATAATGGTCGGTTCAATAGTGGACGTGTTCAAGATTTATTGAATAAGGCACGAATGGGTTGGTGGGAAGCTGATTTCTCTAAAAAACAGTATGTCTGTTCTGATTTTCTTCGAGAATTGTTAGACTTGGGCGAAGATGGGATAATCAGTTTTGTTGATTTTCGTAAGTTGATCCGGGAGGATTATCGTTTGCGAACGGTGAACGAATTTCGTTTTGGAAAAACCCAGAATATATATGACCAGATTTACCCGATCGAGGTGAGAGGAAAAATCGTGTGGGTACGAGTAAAATTGTGTTCTAGGGAGGTGGATGCCGAGGGGAATATGAAAACCTGTGGTTTCATGGAGTGTCTTGATGTCCCGGAGAATATGGATACGGAGGAAACGGCAATGGAGCGTGTGAACAATTTGTTTGCCCAGCAGAATAGTATCTCTCGCTCGTTGCTTTCATTGCTTCGTTCCGGGGATGTGAGTAGTGTTATTAATAAGATATTGGGCGATATTATGCAGCATTATCCGGAGGGGTGTACCTATATTATAGAGTATGATTGGGAAAATCGCACGCAGACCTGTCGTTACGAGGCGGGAAATTACAAGTCTTTCAAGAAAAAGAATTACATGGAGCAATTCCCGATGAGTAATATTCCTTGGTGGACGAAACAGTTGGCCGGAAATGCGTCCCCGATTATTTTTGCTAGCTTGGACGAGTTACCGGAAGAGGCAAGCGAGGAAAAAAGGCGTCTGACGGAGCAAGGGGTGAAATCGCTTATTGTTATCCCGATGTTTTCAAAAGACGGCGTGTCCGGGTATGCCGGTATCGACATTTTGGATAAGCCTCACGTGTGGAAAAATGAGGATTACCAGTGGTTTGCCTCGATGGTGAATATTATCAGTATTTGCATGGAACTCCGGAAGTCGGAGGATAAGGCTCAGGAGGAGAAAAAGTTCTTGGCTGATTTGTTTAAACATATGCCGGTGGGGTATGTGCGGATGAAATTGTTTTATGATGAGGATGGACACGTGAAGGATTATTATTTCATGGATTCGAACACGATGGCTCAGATTCTTTACAACACGAGGGGGAATAGTTGGATCGGGAAATATGCTAGCGAGATTGATCCGCATTTTGCGGAACGGGTGCCTGATCTGGAACGGGTGATGCGAAATGGAGTTGTACGGGATATAAATTATCATCTGGAAGAGAAAAATAAGTATTTTCATGCAGTGATGTATTCTCCTTGCAAGGATGAGGTCGTGTTAATGTTTTCGGATATGACCGACACCTTCTCTGCCCACGAGGCGTTGGACCGGAGTGAACGTTTGCTACGTAATATATATCAGAATATCCCGGTCGGGATAGAGTTGTATGATAAAGACGGGTATCTTGTCGATTTGAATGATAAAGACCTTGAGATGTTCGGGTTGGCCAAGAAAGAGGATGCATTGGGAATTAATATGTTTGAAAATCATCTTATACCGGAGGAGATGAGGGAAAGGATGAAGAGAAGGGAAGATGTGAGTTTTTCTTTGGTGTATGATTTTTCGAAATTGAATGGTCTTTATGTTTCTAAGAAGACGGGGAGGTTGAATTTACTGACGAAGGTGACGACGTTGTATGATGCGCAAAATAATTTGATCAATTATTTGTTGATCAGTCTGGACCGGACGGAAGCCACGGAGGCGTATAACCAGATTCAGGAGTTCAAGGATTTTTTCACGTTGGTGGGGGATTATGCACAAGTCGGATACGCGCATTTTAACGCCTTGACTCGTAACGGGTACGGTCTGGATAGTTGGTATAAGAATGTGGGAGAAGAGATCGGGACACCTCTGCCGCAGATTATCGGGGTACACTCGCATTTTCACCCGGAGGATCGGGCTTTAATGCTTGCTTTTTTGGCGGATGTAATTGCCGGGAAGCGGACGCATTTACGGAATGATATGCGAATCCGACGGGCTGATGGGCATTACACGTGGACGCGGGTGAACGTGTTGGTGAGGGATTATCGCCCGCGGGAAGGAATGATCGAGATGATTTGTATTAATTATGATATTACGGAATTGAAGGAGACCGAGGCGAAGTTGATCAAGGCGAAGGATAAGGCGGAGGAATCGGATCGTTTGAAGTCGGCGTTTTTGGCGAATATGAGTCACGAGATTCGGACGCCGTTGAATGCGATTGTAGGTTTTTCCAATTTATTGGCTTATGTCCAAGAGGAAAGTGAGCGTGCGCAATATATCGGTATCGTGGAGGAGAATAACGAATTGTTGTTGCAGTTAATTTCGGATATTCTGGATTTATCAAAAATCGAGGCGGGGACTTTTGAATTCGTGTATGATCGGGTGGACGTGCGCCAGTTGTGCGAGGATGTCGTGACTTCACTCCGGGTGAAAGTTCCAGCCGGGGTTGATTTGTGTATAGCTCCCAATTTGCCGGAATGCTGGGTGTACAGTGATAAGAATCGGTTACGGCAGGTTATTTTCAATTTTGTGAATAATGCTTTCAAGTTTACGACTTCCGGGGAAATTGCCGTGGGGTATACGTTGAGAGATGGAGAGGTTGAAATATCAGTGACGGATACGGGCGTGGGCATCGAAGAAGAAAAGCAGAAACAGATTTTTGACCGTTTTGTTAAATTGAATAGTTTTGCTCATGGAACAGGTTTAGGATTATCTATTTGCAAGAGTATCGTGGAACAGGTGGGAGGTCGCATCGGGGTTAATTCTGAACTGGGGAAGGGTTCTCGCTTTTGGTTCACACATTCACTGGGTAGATAATATTTGTATACAATATGATTGTTAATGTAAGTTAAATATAAATTTTCTTTCATACATTTTTGTTGTTCATGTGTAACATGGATATAAGACAAAAAGATGATGAAGGAACTACATAAATTAATCACGAGGGACATCTTTGATTGCTTGTCGGAAGAGGATGCCGAGAGGTTACGAGAGTTGCGTGCCGAGCTGCATATTGATGATGAGGCATACAGGCAAATGAAAAAGATGATCACCAGCCGGGAGGTTCACGAACGGATCATGGAGGTAAGGAAAAAGCCGAGCCGGATGATAAAGATGATGCGTTACGCGGCCATTCTGATTTTACCCGTGGCTGTTGCTGTCTATATCTTCATAAGTCAAGGAAATGTAATAAAGCCGGAAATAGTGGTACAAAATCAAGTCGAAGAAAAATTACCTGTTCCGGTTCGTAAACAGGCCATGCTGGTTTTGGAAGACGGTTCTGTCTTGCAACTTCAGAGAGTGGAGGGTAAAAAAGAGGTTACCTCGAATGCCATCACAAATGGAAATGAGCTTGTTTATTCGAAGAAAGATTCTTCAGAGAATAACGTGGTGGTTGAGTATAATACCGTGGTGGTTCCGAAGGGTGGAGAGTATCACGTGATGTTGGCTGACGGAACAAAAGTTTGGTTTAATGAAGAGACCCAATTGAGGTTTCCCGTAGATTTTGTTGGTGATAGCCGTGAAGTGTTTTTGAGCAAGGGCGAAATTTATTTGGAAGTGGCGAGAGATGAGAAACACCCTTTTATCGTACACACGGAGAATGGAGATATACAAGTGCTAGGGACGGAGTTTAACGTGAAGTGTTTACCGGATAAAAAGGTGGCAACGACTTTGGTGAAGGGTAGCGTGCAAGTGAAAGGGAGTGATGCGGAAGTTGTGTTAAAACCTAATCAGCAAGCAATTGTGGGTAACGTGATGAATGTGGTCTCGGTGACCGAGGTGGATGTTGAAGAAATTGTTTGCTGGAAGGATAACATGTTCTTTTTCCGGGACGTGGAATTGGAGAAAATTCTGGATCAATTGGCGGAATGGTATGGCTTTACGGTATTCTATGAGAATGCGGATGCAAAGCAGGAGAAGTTTTTTGTTCGAGTGGATAAATATGCCGAGGTCGGTAAGATCTTGGATGTAATTTCTGATGTTGGTAATGCTAAATTTAAAATTAGTGGAAAAGTAGTAACTGTATATAAATAGGAAAAGCGAGTGCTACCAACACTCGCTGCATCCCATGCCTAAAATGGCATAAGTGTTAAATTCTAATTTACAAATGTATGAAAAAAATGTTTGATTCTTGGGGAAGTCATGTCAAAAAAATTCCCCTTCAAGGATTGTTATGTCTTTTTATCTTGTGTTTGAGTTTGCCTCTTCACGCTCAGAATGAAGAAGGTAAAATAAACATTAACGTGAAGGAGGCCAGCGTGAAGGAGGTCTTGGAGGTGTTGAAGAAGTATAATTATCGCTTGGTGTATTCCACTGCCGTTATTGATGCCTGTAAGAAGAAAATAACTTTGGATATGAAGAAGGCTACTCCTTCGCAGGTATTGGATGAAATTTTTAAAGAAACGAATCTGGTTTACAAAATCGAGGGAAATCTGATCACGATTAAGGAGGTGAAAAAGGATGAGTCGCTTGTAGCTCAAGGGGTGGTTAAGGATGAGAATGGGGAGCCGATTCCGGGAGTATCCGTGTTGATCAAGGGAACTGTGACGGGAACAGCGACAGATAATAAGGGAAATTTTCAGCTAAAGGTTGCTAAAAACAGTGCGTTGATTTTTTCTTTTCTTGGGATGGAAACAAAGACTGTCTTTATTGAGTCGGAAAAACCAATACAGGTGGTAATGAAGGAGAAAACGAACGAAATGGAAGAAGTTGTGATTACAGGTTATCAAAAGATAAATAAACGGGAATCAACGTCTTCGATCGTAACGATGAAAGCTGAGGATATTATCGAGCCGATAGGTAATCGTCTGGATCAGATGTTGCAGGGGAAAATCCCGGGAATGGCTGTTTTACAACAATCTTCAACAGTAGGAGCTTCTCCAAAGATTCGTATTCGTGGTTCTTCTTCTATCATAGGTAATCGTGAGCCGGTGTGGGTTTTAGATGGAATAATTCTGGAAGATCCGGTACCATTGGACGTGACGGAGTTGAATAGTATGGACAATGTGAATTTGATTGGTAACGCTATTTCCGGTCTGAACCCGGAAGATATAGAACGAATTGACGTGTTGAAAGATGCTTCGGCAACAGCTATATATGGGGTAAAAGCTGCAAACGGAGTGATTGTTATTACAACTAAAAGAGGTAAATTGGGGGAACCTGTCCTTCGTTACACGACTTCCATGAGTTTGATTGCTCGTCCGACTACGGATATGATGCGATTGATGAATTCGAAAGAGAGGGTAGAAGTTTCAGAGGAAATTGTAAATCGAGGATTACAAACTGTTAGTGGTGTTCCTATCGGAACGATTGGTTACGAGGGATTGATTTACCAGCTATGGCATAATGAAATTACTCGTTCTGAGTTTGATGCCGGAGTGAAGGAGTTGAAAGAGATGAATACAGATTGGTATAAATTGTTATTTCGGAATTCTTTCAGTCACAGTCACACGCTTTCATTGTCTGGAGCAACGGATAAAGTGGGTTATTATTTTTCATTTGGTTTTTCCGATCAACAAGGAGCTTCATTAAAAGAAAGTAGTAATCGTTTTAATTTCATGTCTAATCTGGATGCAAGGCTTTTCCATGATAAACTAAATGTTAGCCTTAGTTTATCGGCATCAACTACAAATGGTTCAAGACCTTATATAGATCTTTATAAATACGCTTTCGAAACCTCAAGATCAATTCCTGCTTATAATGAGGATGGAACATTAGCTTACTATGCAATGAAAGAAGGTGAGTATGGTTCTGATTATTTGATGTATAATGTTATAAACGAGTTGAATGAAACCGGGTCCAAAAATAGGACTAATAGTTTGAATGTATCTATGAATTTGAGTTCCAAACTTACGGATTGGTTAAGTTGGGATGCTGTGGTTGGTTACAATACGAGTGCTTATAAGCAAAATAACTGGGCAACAGATAAAAGTTATAAAGTTTCGGCATTAAGGAGAACAGCTTACGGTTATGAACCCCAAGGCGATGATCTTAAAGATTTTAAATCTCATTCTTCCTTGCCTTTTGGTGGTATTTTAGATGAAGATTACACGAATAATACATCTTATACGGTGCGAACATCTTTATCATTTAATAAGTTATGGAATGATCATAGCGTTTCTGCCAGTGCAGGATTGGAGGTGCGGGGAAGTAAGTATGACGGGACTAATAGTGAGTCGTATGGGTACTTGCATGATAGAGGTAAAAAATTTATAGGGATTGATCCCGTGGACTATACGGGTTATGCAAATTATAGTAAATCCAATGTTCCGACGGTCATGGATAACACGACGAATAATATGTCTTATTATGCCACGTTTGCTTATGGTTTTCGGGGAAGATATGTATTGAGTGCTAATGTTCGTGGAGATGCTTCTAATAAATTAGGACAAGATAAGTCTGCTCGTTTTTTACCTATATGGTCGTTTTCGGGTAGGTGGAATGTTGCAGATGAATCCTTTATGCAGAACGTGAATTGGGTTAATGATTTGTCTTTCCGGGCTTCTTACGGTTTGCAAGGGAATGTAACTGATGCCCATAATCCGAATATGATTATCTCTCTCGGATCGTTGGATACGAAATCAATGCAATATATTGCTACATTGTCTTCTTTACCTAATCCGGGATTAAAATGGGAAAAGACGACTTCGATTAATTTGGGTTTGGATTTTTCTCTGTTCAAAGGTGCAATTTCTGCCACGGTAGAATATTACACGAAGAAGGGGAAAGATCAGTTGATTTCGGCGTCTGTACCTTCAACTAATGGGGCTACATCCGTGATGTTGAACGCCGGGACGATGAGTAATAAAGGCTGGGAATTATCGATCATGGCTACTCCGGTTAAAACAAAAAATTTTGCATGGAGTGTTAGTTTCAACACGAGTAAAAATTATAACAAGGTAACGAATTCCGAGTACGAGAGTGTGGAGACATACAATAATTATATAAACGGTTCGTTAATTCGTAATGGTAAATCTATTAATAGTTTCTATTCTTATCGTTATACCGGTTTGGATGAATCCGGTTTACCAACGTTTGCCGGGGTGAGGGCTACTGACGATGAGGGCAACGTGATTATTTCCAGCAGAGAGGAAGCTTTAGCAGCAGCGTTTGTTTATAGTGGTAAGCGAGAACCGGATTTTACGGGAGGTTTGTCGATGAATTTTAAATGGAAAAGTATTTCTTTGAATACTTTGTTTGCAATGTCTTTGGGGGCTAAGGTACGATTGAATGATTTGTACCAGGAGAGTGGGGGACGTATTCCTTATCCGGAAAGTAATATGTCCAGTGAATTCGTGAATAGATGGAAAAAACCAGGAGACGAGAAATACACCGATATTCCGGTATTAACGGATGTTTCTCCGTCAATTAATTCATATGCATATTTGGAAGGAGGGACTAACGTGATCGCTTCGAATATTTGGCAAATGTATAATAAATCTGATTTACGGGTAGTTGACGGGAGTTTTTTAAGATGTAAATCTATTTCGTTAACTTATTCTTTACCAAAAAGTTTTTTGAGTAAATGTTATATTAAAAGTGCATCTATTGGTTTAGGTGTAAGTAATCCATTTGTAATTAAGAGTAAGGATTTGAAGGGGCGTGACCCGGAACAATCTACTTTGGGATCTGGAGCAATCCCACCGCAATCAACGTATAGTTTTAGCTTGAATGTGTCATTTTAAATAATAGAAGTAATGAGAAATATATTGATAATCGGATTATTGTTATTAGGATTATCTTCATGTGATGATTTTCTTGAATACAAGGATAAAGATAAAATCATTCCGAAGGAATTATCTCATTTTGACGAGTTTGTCTATGGTGAAATTATTAATAAGACGGAAGGTTCTTTGATGAATTATTTATCTTATATGACAGATGAAACGATGAGTTACGTGTCGTCTTCCATGTGGCTATCGAAAGAAGATCTTCGTGATGAGATGTTTTCATATTTCACTTGGGCTAAAGAGCCTCAGGTGAGGAAAGATGAAGTAGAAGTAAATGATAAGGCATGGAGCTTTTTTTATCATCGGATATTGATGTGTAATATCACATTTGAACAAGTCAAAGAATTAGATGAGGATATTGAAGGAGTAAAAAATAGATTGTTGGGAGAATCCCTGTTTATGCGTGCATTGTCTTATTTTTATCTTGTGAACTTGTACGGAGAACCTTATGAAAGCGCTGCGCAGGCGAAGACTGCGTTGGGGGTTCCGATAAATGAAAATGTTGGAGTAGAAGCCAATGTTTATAATAGAGCTACTTTGGACGAGAATTATACGTTGATGGAGGAGGATTTGAAAGCGGCAATCACCTATTTTGAAAAAGGGCAAAAAAAAGGAGGTATTTATAGGCCGAATAAGGATGCTGCTTTGTTGTTGCTATCCAGGGTTTATTTATATCAGAAGAAATATGATGATGTAATAACGGTTGTTGATGATCTGCTTAAAACGACAGAGACTGAAATTATTCCTTATAGCACGTTGGAAAAATTTATATCGAGTGATGATGTCGTATATAAAGTGTATAATACTAACAATCCGGGAATGATTTTTTCTTGGGGTAAATTAGATGTTGATGCAACTGGCTTTGGATATGATCTGATGAGACATTCAAAAGCTTTTTTCTGTGCATCCAGCGAATTAATCGGGTTGTATGATGAGGGGAATGATCTTCGTTTTTCTCGATATTATGACAAATATGATTTTAATAATTACGATGAAGGTATATTTTACGTTGCGACAAAAAATTATTGTAAAGCGTCAACGGCTAATGAGGCGTACGATCAAGCGTTGAGATTGGAAGAGGCTTATCTGAATCGGGCAGAAGCATATATAGAAAAGGGTGAGTATGAATTGGGCATGGATGATGTTAATGCGATACGTGCGGAAAGAATTAAGGGAGAGTATGAATTAGTTGCAAATTCTGTGGATGAGGCGAGGGAATTCTATCGTTTGGAAAAACGTTTAGAATTTAGTTTCGAGGGATTGCGTTGGTTTGATATTCGTCGGTGGGGACTTGAAATAGAACATCTTTATCAGGATTATAGTACTCCGACAGTTATAAATCATTATGTTTTGAAGGCCGGAAGTCCGAATTATGTTTTGAGTTTACCATTGGAAATTCAACGTAGTGACGATAAAATCGAGAGATTTGAACGAGTAGAAACCAAACAATAAGATGATTATTATGAAAGCGATAAATATATTTATATTATTGATGTTCTTGGTGGGATTTTGTTGTTGTGATGACGAGGAGAATATTCATGTAGAAGAAGAGGGACCACGTCGTGATTATGATATAAATTCTACTGATCCGGTAAAGAAAATTGTATCTGAATTCTTTTTTAATACGGGAAAAGAATTTATTGTAGATCCGGATTCATCCGATTACCTGTATAATTTTGCAGAAAAGAATGGAGTGAAGATGTACCCCGTGAGTGATGCGAATAGAGATTATCTGTTATCTACAGTTCAACTTATTAAGTCAGGTTTTCTGGATTGCTACACGACAGAGTTTGTAAAAGAGAATTTTCCTTACAGTGTGATAATTGCAGACACTATTTATGATACCGGTACTTATTTAACCCCGAAGATTGTAGACAATATTGCTCGGATAAATTATTATGGTGTTAACGTGGCTGGTAAAGCTAATTTAGATTTAGCGGAGCAAAAGGCCTTTTTGGCTTTAGTACATTACGATTTCTTCAACACTTATCTCAGTGTATTCAAGGATATGAGTTTTGGTGAGACTTTTGAGTCTGTTTATGAAAAGAAAAGTCGGGTAAATGATAAACACTTAACAGAGGAAGAGGGGTACGCGGAAGGATTTGTAACGGTTTCTACTGGAACTACTTGGTTAGGTTCTAAATATACGGATTTTCCATCGGTAACGACCGATTTGAAAAATACATTCATATTTTTCTTGACAAAGGATAGTGATGAATACACGAGAGTGACTACAACTTATCCGAAGATTAAAGAAAAATGTGATGCAATCATAACAGATTTGACAAATTTAGGAATTGATTACAAGAAACTATTTTTTAACGGTATAAATTAATAATTAGATGAAAAGTATTGTATATATTATTACGGTATTACTGTGTTTTAGTGTTACTTGTGTAAATGCTTCAAACTCTTCTTGGGGAAAAAAGAAGAAAAAGAAGGCCGGAACGGAAAAGGTGGAATCGAGTGATTCCACCTCTAAGGCGGCTTCTACGAGCGAGTACGAGAAGTTTATGAAGGATGCGGTGGTAAAGAAGGGAATGTTTAACGTGATTAAGAAGAAGGATAAGATTTATTTGGAGATTCCGAAGGCGATTATGAGCCGGGATTTCTTGATTAGTTCGCGGGTTTCTTCCACGAGTCGCACGTGGCAGATTGATCCGGGAACGATCAATCGTGACCCTTTGCTGATAACATTTTCATGCGATGAGAATAAGGTGTATATCCATTTTCCTCATTTGGATTACGTGTGCAAAGAGTCGTCGGAAATGTACGAAGCTTACAAGAGACACAGTAACCCGCCGATCTGGAAAGCGTTTAAAATCGAGGTGATGTCAAAAGATTCTTCCAGTTGTGTGATTGATGCTACTCCGTTGTTTTTGTCTTCGATTGCTGAGTTTTCTCCATTCCCGGATCTTCCTGCTGAAGTGCGTATGATGATACCGTTTGGAGGCTCTTTCCAAAGTGACCGTTCAAAGATTGAGGAATTCAAGGCTTTCGAAGATAATATTATCGTGAAGAGTATGATGACTTACACGACGGATAAAGAAGGTCCTTTGACCACGATAGAGGCTCGTAATATCATTATCTTGCCGGAGATCCCGATGGTTCCCCGTTATGCGGATGAACGGATTGGCTTTTTTGAAGAGTCTCGTAAATTATTTGACGAACATCATGATCGTTTGCAACAATACGGGATTATCAATCGGTGGGATTTGCAACCGAAAGATATGGATAAGTACCTGGCTGGAGAGTTAGTAGAACCCGTGAAACCGATTGTTTGGTACGTGGACCCCGCAATTCCCGAGAAGTGGAGAAAATACGTGAAGTTGGGTATTGCCGACTGGAATATCGCTTTCGAGGCTATCGGTTTTAAGAACGCCATTGTCGTGAAAGATTACCCGACAGATGATCCGAATTTTGATCCGGATGATATTCATTATAATTGTTATCGTTTTGTGGCATCGACAAGAGAGAATTCAATGGGGCCGTCGTGGATTGATCCCCGTTCGGGAGAAATTTTGTGTGGAGACGTGATTTCGTGGTACGGTGTGGTGACTTTGCTGAACAAGTGGAGAATGATCCAGACCGGGGCGGTAGATCCTTCCGTGCGTTGTCCCGTGATGACGGATGAGAATATGGGAGAAGCCATGCGTTACGTGGCGGCTCACGAGATCGGTCATACGTTAGGGTTAATGCATAATTTTGGAGCATCAGCGGCTTACCCGGTAGAGAAGTTGAGAGACCCGGAATTTACTCAAAAATACGGGACTACCCCGTCGATCATGGATTATGCACGGTTTAACTATGTGGCACAGCCCGGAGATTTGGAGAAAGGTGTAAAGTTGACTCCTCCTCTGATTGGCGAGTATGATAAATTTGCTATTAAATACGGGTATCAGGTACTCCCGAACGTGAAGAGTGCGGATGATGAGAAAGAAATTTTGCGGGGATGGGTGAGAGAACAGATCGGAAATAAGATGTGTTTTTACGGGAAACAGGTGTTTCAATTTAATTTTGACCCTCGTTCCATGGCAGAGGATTTAGGGGATGATGTGGTGAAAGCAAATACTTATGGTCTTAAGAATTTGAAATATGTGGCGGCTAATTTTGTGGATTGGATGGCTGTAAATGATGAGGGGTACGCGGCTGTTGAAAGTACTTATAAGGAGATTATCGGTCAGTTCGTGCGGTTTATGGATCACGCTATGGTGAGTGTCGGGGGAATGTATATTAATCCGAAATATTATGGTGATCCGGAACCTCTTTACCAGTATGTTCCCAAGGCAAAACAGATCGCGGCGTTGAAGTTCGTGTTGAAGAATTTGAACGAGTTGCAGGACTGGATTATTAATGATAAGATTACCGCGATTATCGGCCCGACAGCCAAGCACTACGTGGCTCAAACGCAATTCTTCAACGAGATGTTGACCCGGGAGACGTTAGGGCGCTTGCAAATAAACGAGGTGGACGGAAAGAATGTATTCACGTTGGATGAATATCTGGGAATTATTTTTGACGAGATGTTTACCAAGAAAACCGGTAATCTGCAGTTGGCAGATATGGCTTTCCAGAATTCTTTCGTGGAAAATCTGACCGGGTACATGGATAAAGGTGAGTTCAAGAGTGCCGGGAGTAATTCGTTGAGAGAATGGTTGAACGAGACAACTTGTAGTTGTCATGCCTATTGCGAGTCTCATCATAGTTTTGATGCAGTGGATGCTCTTGGTGAAATTGTGTTATCTCCGAGAATTGACAAGTCAAATAAGCGTCCGATCGTGATGAAATATTTGCGAAAAACATACAACACGGCCAAAAGTCGGATGAATACAGGAAATGATAAAACACGTGAACATTATCGATTGTTAGTGTTAAAATTGAATTATTTATTCGATTAATTAATTTATAGAGATTTGTGTTTTTTTATCCCCGGGAGAGAGAAGGCTCCCGGGGATTCTTGTGTAATGGCTATGATAGCTAGTTTGTTATATGTTTGAATGAATTATGTTTGATGAGGGGGCAAGTGTCTTGTTAAAGAATAATTGTGAATTTCTTTTAGAATTTTAAAACAAAATACACGCTTGTTTCGTATAACGGATTAAGTATATTTTTTTAATTTGAAGATATAATATATCTTTGTATCCATTTTAAGGATAATTAGTTGTGTGCTAGAAGTGAAACATAATATCGTGTAAGTTAATGGGTATGACAGACGAGAAGAAAATTATTTTTTCCATGATGGGGGTGAGTAAAACGATACCACCTCAAAGAAAGATTATAAAGGATATTTATCTTTCCTTTTTTTATGGGGCAAAAATCGGGGTGATCGGTTTGAACGGTTCCGGAAAATCGACGTTATTGAAAATTATTGCCGGGTTAGACCCGAATTACGAGGGTAAGGTGATCTGGTCGAAAGAACATTCTATCGGGTATTTGCCACAGGAGCCTCAGTTGGATGATTCCAAGACCGTTAAAGAGGTCGTGCAGGAGGGTGTTCAGGAGGTGATGGATTTGTTGAAGGAGTACGAGGAGGTGAACATGAAGTTTGCCGAACCGATGAGTGATGAGGAGATGGATAAGTTAATGACTCGTCAGGGGGAGTTGACAGAATTGATCGAGCATCACGGCGGATGGGAGATTGACCAGAAGTTGGAGAGGGCTATGGATGCTTTGCGTTGTCCTGAACCGGATGCGGAAGTGAAGTTCCTTTCCGGGGGAGAACGTCGTCGGGTGGCCTTGTGTCGCTTGTTGTTGCAAGAACCGGATATTTTGTTGCTGGATGAGCCGACGAACCATTTGGATGCCGAGTCTGTGGAATGGCTGGAACAACACTTGCATCAATATCCCGGTACGGTGATTTGCGTGACGCATGATCGTTACTTCTTGGATAACGTGGCCGGTTGGATACTGGAGCTAGACCGGGGTGAGGGAATTCCATGGGAAGGAAATTATTCTTCTTGGTTGGAACAGAAGGCAAAACGATTGGAGCAGGAGGAAAAACAGGCCAGCAAACGCCGGAAGACGCTGGAACGGGAGCTGGAATGGGTACGTATGGCTCCTAAGGCTCGTCAGGCAAAGAGTAAGGCCCGTTTGAAGGCTTATGACCGGATGATGGATGAGGACGTGAAGGAGAAAGAAGAAAAGCTTGAAATATTTATTCCGAACGGTCCTCGTTTGGGAAACAAGGTGATCGAGGCCGAGCATGTGGCGAAGGCTTTCGGGGATAAAGTGTTGTTCGATGATCTTGAATTTAAGTTACCTCCGGCCGGAATTGTCGGGGTGATCGGCCCTAACGGTGCGGGAAAGACTACTTTGTTCCGTTTAATTATGGGCGTGGAGCAACCGGATAAGGGGACATTTGAAGTTGGGCCGACCGTGAAGATCGCATATATAGATCAACAGCATAAAGCAATAGACCCGGAGAAGACGGTTTATCAGGTGATTTCCGGGGGAAGTGATTTGATAAACCTGGGAGGACGGGAAGTGAATGCCCGGGCTTATGTTTCCAAATTTAACTTCTCCGGGACGGATCAGGAAAAGAAATGCGGGGTGTTGTCCGGTGGGGAGCGTAATCGCTTACACTTGGCTTTGGCATTAAAGGAGGATGCTAACGTGCTGTTGCTGGACGAGCCCACGAATGATATTGACGTGAACACGTTACGGGCCCTGGAAGAGGGATTGGAAAACTTTGCGGGCTGTGCCGTGGTCGTGTCGCATGATCGTTGGTTTCTGGATCGTATTGCAACTCATATCCTGGCTTTCGAGGGTGATTCTAAAGTGGTATATTTCGAGGGAAGTTACTCCGAATACGAGGAAAGTAAGAGAAAACGTTTGGGAGATGTTACCCCGAAACGTATACGTTATAAAAAATTAATCGGTTAAGATTATAAGGACGTGCCTAAGAAAAAAGAAAAAAAGATTGTAGATACCGGTTTCGTGCCGGGTATCTACAATTATTGCGACAGATGGTGTGAACGTTGTCCATTGCAGCTTCGTTGCATGAGTTACATGATGGGGAAGAAGCTGAAGGAGCGTACGAAAGTGAACTTGGGAGAGGAGATGCCGGATGATGACGAGTCGGCGTTAGCCCGTCTGAAAAATATTTTTGATTCTACTTTTGACGTGTTGCGAGAGTTGGCGGAGGAAAGAGGTATGGGGATAGAGGATATTTATTCCTCGGAGAAGGTGGACCGGGGATTCTGGGGGGAGGATTACGAGGATTTGGAAGATGAGGATGAAGAGGCGGTCAGGCAGATAGAACAGGAAGATCTTGTGAAATGTGACCGGATTTATAAGACTCTGGCCGAGAAATGCCAAGAGAGTATTTATCAATGGTTTGACGAGGCCAGGATAAAAGAAGGTGATGCTCCCAGAACGAAAGAGGTCGGGGATGCGTTGTTGGAGGTAAATTGGTATCTGGATTTGATTCACTCCAAGATTAGGAGGGCGTTGTATGGGTATTATATCTATTCGGATAAGATTAATGCCACGCAGGAAGAGGATGATTATAATGGATCGGCGAAGGTAGCCTTGTTGGCTGTCGAGATTTCTCAAAATGCGTGGATGGTTTTGAGGGAGCGTTTATCAAGTTTTGAACCGAATATATCTCACTTGATCGTGGTTTTGGAACAATTGGGCTTGGAAATTGATCACTTTTTTCCCAAAGCCCGTTATTTTAAGAGACCCGGTTTTGATTGTTAATATAAAAATGTAAATTGAGGTGGGGCGTTTGATGTTTAAATACCGTTTTTCTTTTACGAATCATCCGTGTACAGGGTGAAATTGAAAAACGGTATATTTCGAGGGAGAATAATAACATAGTTGTGAGATAACCTGTTTTTCGAACGAGTGAAGTATTTGCTATTTTGTTAAAAATATGGTGTTGAATAGGTCGAAATCGGCTATGAAATGTGTGAGTGAAATTTTCTAAATTTATGGTGATTGACAAAAATATTGAAAATGATTAGAGGTGTATGAAAAAATATCTATATTTGTAATCAAATAAACGAACGATTCTTAATATTATAAATCCTCTTCTTCTTTTTTATTTACGTTTTTTGCTTAGTCATTCATACACATACCTTTATGACTAGGTGACTTTTCGTGATTATTTGATTTTACCTTTCTTTTTTCGCTATCAAAAATCGTTGGTTTTTTGATAGCGTGAATGTATAAAAAGAGAGGTGTATATGTCTGTTTATAAGCTGTTTATTGTTTGGGTGTGTGGAATGTGCATTCTCGGGTGTGCATCCAGTAAAAAGGTCGTTTATTTACAGGATATTAAAGTGGATAAACGAGTTAAGGCGGCATGTGAGTATCGAACCGTGATTCACGTTGATGATTTATTGTCGATTATCGTGTCGTGTGATGACATTGAGGCAGCTTTACCATTCAATACCCCGATGATCGGTTTAGGGAAAGAGGTCACTTCGGGAAACCAGCAAGCAGCCTTAGGATATTTAGTTGATAAAGAGGGATATGTTGATTTTCCTGTTTTAGGTAAGTTGCAGGTGGACGGGATTTCTCGTAATGAATTGGCCGATATGTTAAAGGAGAAGTTGTCCGGCTATTTGAAGAACCCGATCGTGACGATTCAATTCCTGAATTTTAAGGTGACTGTTTTGGGGGAGGTGCGTAATCCCGGGAGCTACAAGGTGAACAGCGAGCGAATCTCTATTCTTGATGCCTTGGGAATGGCGGGTGATTTACAGATTAATGCCAAGAGAAAGAACGTTTTGGTGATGCGGGAGGATGGGAATGAAAAGGTGTTTTCCCGTGTCGATCTAACTTCGAGTGAGTTGTTACATTCCCCGTTTTTCTATTTACAGCAAAATGACGTGGTGTATGTTGAACCGAGCCGGGGTCGAATCGTGGGAGGCAATGCGGGAACTTTCTTACCTTATATATTATCAAGTGTATCCACTTTCGTGGCCGTGCTGGCCTTAATAATAAGATGATGACCGGAAGAGCTGGTTGCAACTATTTATGAATCTATAAAATAACCATTTTATGAACGAGAATGTTAGTAGAGAAATACAGTCTGATCAGGAAGATGTCATTGACTTGGGTAAGTTGTTTTATAAGATTCTAGTCCGGTGGCGTTGGTTTATCATTTCGGTGCCGCTGTGTCTGGCGGCGGCACTATTTTATTGTTTAATCAGTACGCCGGTGTATGATATTCACGGGAAGGTGATGATTAGTGACACGAAAAAAGGTGAGTTGGGAACAAACGTGATGATGAAGGAGTTGGGGTTGTTCCGGGCGGGGGATGTGTACGTGGAGAATGAAATGGTGGAATTGCAGTCGAAGAATTTGATGCGGGAGGTGGTTCGGGATTTGGAGTTAAATATACGTTATACTCAAGAATGTTTTTTCCGGGATCATGAACTTTATAATGATTCTCCCGTGAAGATATTGGTTGATCACCCGGAGGGTATAAAGGATACTTGTCTGTATGTTCTTTTGACTGCAAATGACGAGATTGTCGTGACCGACCCGAAGGGAGAGGTGATCCGGCGAGGACATTTTTCGGAGAGTATTTCCATGGGGGATTATTGTATCTCCGTGGAAAAGAATGCGGACTACATGGGGAGTGAATTACGGGAAGTCCGAATTAACTTGGATTCATACGAAACGGCCACGAAGGCTTTTTATAAAAATTTGAGTATCATGCCGCTGGAAAAAAATACGAATGCCGTGCGAATTATGTTGAAAGATCCGATTCCGGGGCGGGGAGTTGAGTTGATACACGCTTTGGTGGATCGCTATAACCAGAACGGGGTGACGGATAAACAACAGGTTTCGGCCAAGACGGTGGAGTTTATTAATGCTCGCTTGCAGGTAATAAACGGGGAATTGGGGACAATTGAGAATGATGCTGAACGTTTTAAGCGCACGAATAAGCTGACGGATCTGACTTCTGACGCGGCTTTTGCCATGGAAAGGAAAAAGCTGGCCGGAACGGAGTTACTAAAGGCTCAAACAGAGTTGGACGTGGTGCGAAGTATTCGATTGCTGACGGAAAAGAACGAGGATGGGGAGTTCTCGTTGTTACCGGAGAATATGGGGTTGACGGATGACGGGTTGAATAATGCTCTTTCTCGTTACAACGAAATGATATTACGACGCGAGAAATTATTGTTGAGTGCCCGGGAGAATAACCCGATCGTGACGGGGTTGGATATGCAGTTGCGAGGGGTGAAGAGTAGTATCCGGGAGGCCATCGGAAACGTGGAAAAGGGATTGATTATAAAGATCAAAGGGTTGGAACGGGAAAGTCTTTCGGTGGACGAACGATTGACTTCGGTACCCACGCAGGAGAAACAATACCGGGCAATAGCCCGCCAGCAGGAGTTGAAGGAGAATTTGTTTCTTTTTCTGATGCAAAAGCGGGAAGAGGCAGAAATTGCGAAACTGGTTTATGTGCCGACAGCGAAGATTATCGAAGATCCTGATGCGGGAGAGGGGCCTGTAAGCCCGAAGAAATCGTTGATTTTGTTATTGGGGTGTATGTTGGGCGTGTGTATACCCGTGGGGATTATTCTGGGAATGGATATGTTGGATTCGAAAGTGAGGAGTGTTGAGGATCTCGAACGAGTGGTTCGTTTGCCTTTGCTGGGAACCTTCCCGGAGGTCGGGAATGGAAAGGTAAAGGTTGGAGAAGAGGATTTTATTCAATCGGAATCGATGCAGTTGATCCGGGAGAAATTGAATTATATCCTTAAACAACAAAAGTCCCCGGTGATTATGGTGACCTCTACCATTCCCGGAGAAGGAAAATCTATGGTTGCAACTCATCTGGCCAACGCGTATGCCAAGGCAGGGAGGCGAGTGATTGTTGTCGGGTGTGACTTGCGGAATCCCAGTTTGCATAATTTTCTTGATTTCGATCGACAGGAGGGGTTGTCTGCCTATTTGGCGGGATTGTGTGATACTCCGGAGCAGTTAATCTGGCGGGTTAACGAGGAGTTACACGTTTTGTTCGGGGGAGTTATACCGCCTAATCCGGTACAATTGATAGCTAGTCCACGGATGCAGGAGTTGTTGGAGTATCTGAGAGGGAAGTATTCTTGTATTATTCTGGATACACCGCCTCTGGGTGTGCTGGCAGAAGGTTTTACTTTGAGTAAGTTGGCGGATGCCTGTGTTTACGTGGTGCGGGCTAATGTATTGAGGAAGGAATCGTTGAGACTTTTATCCGAGCTGGAAAAAGATAAGCGCCTATCGGATTTAGGGGTTGTTCTCAACGGGGTAAAGGTTGAATCGGGCGGGTACGGATACGGTTATGTATACGGCTATCAATACGGTTACGGTAACGGGAATAAAGATCGTAAAATTTCTTGATCATGTTGTTTTTTAATAGACGTAAACGATATTTTTTCGAGTATGAAAATGATATACATGCTCACGTTTTACCCGGTTTGGATGATGGGGTGAAGACGATGGATGAGGCCGTGATGATCGTGAAACGAATGGAACGGGTGGGATTGAAACGATTGACGTGTACGCCCCACGTGGCTTACCCGGCTATGATAAATACACCGAAAGATGTGGAGAGTATGTTGTTCGTGTTGAAGTCCCGCTTGCGGGAAGAGGGGGTGCGTGTAGAGGTGGATTCCGGGGCGGAATACCGGATGGGGGAGTTTATGCTGGAGGTGTTGGAAAGGGGAGAAATCATGGCATCGAACCGGGGGGAAGTGTTAGTTGAGCATAGTTTTGTCGGGCCATCTAATTACGTGGATGATATATTATTTGGTTTGCAGGGACGGGGATTTTGTCCTGTGCTGGCGCATCCGGAACGGTATCCGTTTTACGCGAAGGATCTTGTCCGGTATTGTGAGCGGTTTAAAGAAAAAGGTGGAAAGGTGCAGGTGAATATACTTTCATTTGCAGGATTCTATGGCAAAGAGGCTATGATGGGAGCCCGAAAATTGTGTGATGCCGCTTTGGCCGATTATTATGCCGGGGATATCCATTGCTTGCAGCAAGAGATATTGATGGAAAAATATATAGGAGGAGCGTGGTAATTCTTTTTAGAATTGCTTTTTTGGCCATGTGGCCAAAAATAGTTGGTAAATTCTTTATAACGATTTGAATTCCAGAA